>Ga0209728_1001419_pt1 | contig 14773 bp, 17 predicted proteins | sample RifGroD1_FD_183997 | JGI IMG/M metagenome (GOLD analysis project Ga0209728, IMG submission 183997) | Groundwater microbial communities from Rifle, Colorado, USA - Groundwater D1 (SPAdes) (version 2) | ecosystem: Environmental > Aquatic > Deep subsurface > Groundwater | place: Rifle, Colorado... | reverse complement strand
TCCTAAATATAAAAAATCTAGCAAAGTGAGATAAGAAGTAATGAATATAATCCTTATTTCATAAATTAAAGAAATTGAAATAAATAAAAATTGGATTAAAAGGAGAATGATTATTATGATTGAAAATAAAAATCTTAAAAATAAAGAACTTGAAGCAAAACACTACAATAGAATGATGAATTTTTTAATTGCTGATTTTGAAAATAGAGATTTTGTAGAATGTGATATTATTCTCAGACAAATCATTAAGGTCGCTTACGAACTTCTAAATGAACCTGATTTATTGAAATAGAAATGCTTTGAGAGCGACAGCAAGGCATTGGGAATCGTTTAGAATTTTATTATGGTATAAATTTGTCAAGGATGAATTTAGAAGGGTTAGATAAGGCAAATTAGAGGAGGAATTATTATGAAAGAATTTGATTTGGAATTTTTTATGAATAATATTAATGGCAAAGTAATTCAGATCAAATTTAATAATGATGAAGGAGAATTGATATCATTAATGGACTTATGTGTCATTGACGCAGAGCTGGAAGTACAGCAATGTTTTTATATTTTAACAATCAATGGAAATATAAAACTGTATTTTGAATATGCTGAAATAAATAAGTTTTCTAATTGTTTATGTTTTTATAGAAGAGGTAAAGATTTGGTACATGTATATTTACCAAATGATGAAGTTTGGACAAAATAAAAATAAAAAAGGAGGAAGATAAATGAATATTGATAATAATAAACAATTAATTATTCTAGAGTGTAAAAGAGTTATTGAAATTCTTGAATCGGGCGTAAAGTTAGATCCGTGGGGTGGCTCAGTAACGTCTGAATTAAAAGCTAAGATGCACGAATTACGTAGAGACACTATTCGGTTGGAAAATCAGATTTATCGAAGAAATGATTATTAATTGAAAGGAGTCTAAATAAAATGAATAAAGAAAAATGGTTAGAGGAACAGAAATTAAGTAAACTTAAAAAAACATGTTGTAATTGTAAATATTATGATAATAATTCATATTGTTGTATGTATCAATGGGCGGTTTTAGCAATTCTTGACGAAACAAAATCAGCACAAAGATGTTCAAATTTTGAATTTGGCGAATATAATGAGAATGATTTAGGATTGGGTCTAATTAATTTTCACCAGTATTAGTTTTCTTGATTTGTTTATTAAAGTAAGATATAATTAATATATCACAAAATACAGAAAGGAATGTTTATTATAGAACAGAGCAATCAAAATACATATAATCCAGATTCTCTAGACTCATTGGGTATATTAGGTGGAGTTAGAGCTAAACCTGCATCTATAGGAATGGAAAATCATCGACATGGATTTCTCGAAATATTAGGAAATTCGCTTGATGAGAGTCGCGGAGGTTATGGAAACAAAATTATTATCACTAAACATAAAGATAATTCAATTACAATACAAGACTTTGGTAGGTCTGTTCCTATGGATAAAAATTCTAAAGGGGAATATGCTTACAAAAAAGTTTTTGATGAATTATGGAGTGGTGGTAAATACAACAATAATCAATCAAATGGTAACTACATATATAGTTTAGGTACAAATGGGATCGGTTGTACGGGCACAAATTACTGTAGTGATTTCCTTGAAGCAACTGCAATTAGTAATGAAGGTTGTCAATATTATATACGATACGAAAATGGAGTTCTACAAGGACAGTTAGAAAAAACCAAACATGATTTGAAGTATACAGGAACAATTATTCATTGGTTGCCATCAAAAGAAGTGTTTAGAGGAGAAAGCAATATTGACTCTTCTTTTATAGAAAAGACTTTAAAACAGCAATCTATTGTTAATGCAGGATTACAATTCGAGTTTATCAATGAGATCAATGATACCATACTTACATTCTATTATGAGAATGGTGTCTTAGATTATATTAAAGAAATAAACGATGATAAAAATTTAACAGACATAGTTCAATTCAAAACAGAGGCAACAGGTAAGGATAATGAAGAAAGTGATGAATACAGAATTAAAGCAGAAATATCATTTTGTTTCAACAATGAAGTAAATATTATAGAATGCTATCATAATTCTTCATTCCTTGAAAATGGTGGTACACCTGAATTATACATAAAAACTTCATTTGTTTATGCTATTGATAAATATTTAAAAGATAATAATATCTATTCAAAGCAAGATAAGAAAATTAACTTTAATGATATTGAAGATAGTCTAGTTATTATTAGTGACACATATTCAACAATTTCTTTATTCTTAGGTCAAGCCAAAAAAGATATGGAATCTAAATTTATGCAAGAGTATATTACTAGTTGGTTAAAACAACAATTGGAGATATATTTTGCAGAAAATAAATTAGAAGCAGATAAAATTGCCAATCAAGTTTTGATTAATGCGAGAGCAAACAATAAAGCACAACAAACTAAATTAGATATTAAGAAGAAATTACAATTAAATAGTGGAGGAAAATCATCATTATCACAGAAAATTGAAGGTGTTAAACATTGTGATATGAGAAATTCTAAATTAGAAGAGAGATATTTTTTAATTGATGAGGGCGTGTCTGCTAATTCTACTATATCAGACGCTATTGATGCTAGAATAATGGGTTGCTGTGGTTTAAAAGGTAGATTTATCAATAGTTTAAAAACAAGTGTGTCAAAAGTATTAGAGAACGAACCTGCATTAAAAATTATTCAAGCATTAGGTTGTGGAATTGAAATACCATACAATGAAAGAAAAAAATATAAACACATAGATTGTTTTGATATTAATAATCTTAAATATGCTAATATCGGAATATTATGTGATGCAGATGCATTTGGAAAAGGAATTAATTTATCTCTTATTACATTCTTCTATAAATTTTTTCCAACACTATTAAAGCAAAATAGAATTTATTTAGTTATATCTCCTAGATATGAGATTGTAACAAAGAACAAAACTATTTTCTGCTACAACGAAATAGAAAAGCAAACTATAATTGATGAATTAAAATCCAAAAACAAATCATATTATATTGGTATTAAAAAGGGATTAGGAGAATTTAATAAAGAAGATTTTTATAAATATGTCTTATGCGAAGATGCTAGAAAAAAAACATTTATACCAATAGAATATGAAGGTGCTGAAGAAATGATTAAATATCACTTCGATATGCTAATGGGGGATGATATTGTAAACAGGAAGAAATTTATTAGAGATAATATTGTTAATATTAACCTTAATGAAATTGAATAGGAGATAAAGGATGAATATAATTGATACACTGAAAACAGAATTTGTGCCATATGCAGGAGAAATATTGCTCAACAACTTACCTAATGTTGCTGATGGTTTATTGCCAGTTCAACGTAAGGTGTTATGGGCATTACACAAAAACAAAATATCAAGTGATAAGCCATATATCAAATTATTAAGAGCAAGTGCATTCTCTATGGTATATTATATATTTGGTGATCTTCCTTTGGCTTCTGCAATGAAAAACATGGCTAATAATGGTATTAACTATTTATATCTTGATCCCAAAGGTAGTTTTGGAGACAAAAGGAAAAAAGAAGGTGTAGGAGCATCCCCTCGTTACATTGAATGTAGATTATCAAAATACAGTGAAGATATGTTAAATGGCATTGATAAAAGCATAATTCCAATGAAAAGAAATTTTGACGATACAGAAGATGAACCAGTTATACTACCATCAATTATTCCTAATACATTAATTAATTCATCACAAAGTATTGCTGTTGGAGAAGCAAGCAAGATGTACTCTCACAACTTAGAGGAAACCTGTTTAAGTATTATTTCTTACATTGAAAAGAATAATATTGATGAAGCTATTAATATTATAAAATGTCCAGATTTCTCTATTGGTGGGAATATAATTTACGATAAGGATACTTTTTATAAGATTTATACAACTGGGGTAGGTTCTTTTACCATCATGGGTAATTATGTATATAATGAAAAGGAAAATAAAGTATCTATTAATGAAGTGCCACAGGGAACTTACATAGAGGATATTGAAGAAAAATTACGCAAATCACATGAAAAAGGATTATTTAAAGAAGTTGTTGACATTCATGATTCAAGTGGTATGCAAGGTATTCAACTAGATATCTACCTCAAGAAAAATGTTGATATTGATTTGTTTGTTTTAAAATTAAGAAGATATACTCCCTTTGAATCTAGTCTATCATTTAACTGTACAATGATAGATTTGGATTGTAAAACTCCAGTCCTTATGAATTTACAGATGATATATGATAAATGGATTCAGCATAGGGTAAATTGTATTAAGAATGAATTTGAATTTGATATAAATAAAAATCAAAAACAATTACATTTACTTAAAGGATTGTATAATATATTGTTGGATTTAGATAAGGCAATATCTCTCATTCGAGAATCTAAAAATGACCAAGAGGCAATTGAAAAGTTGAAGGAAAGTTTTCCTATTGATGATTTTCAAGCTGATTACATTAGTCAAATTAGACTTATTAATATCAATAAGGATTATATTGTCAAGAGAACTAAAAACATTGATGATATTAAAAAAGAATTGACTAGATTAGAAGATATACGTTCTAATGATGGTGAAATCAAAAATATTATTGTTAAACAATTACAAGAGGCAATAAAAAAACATGGTTGTGAGAGAAAAACTAAAATCATTTATGAAAATGATACGGCTAATATTACCGAGGAAGAATTTATTGAAGATTACAATTGCAAGATATTTTTTACAAAAGAAGGATATATTAAAAAAGTCCCATTAACTTCTTTAAGAGGTGTAAATCTGCAAAAAATAAAAGAAGGAGATAAAATAATACAAGAATTAGATGCTTTAAATAAAGCAGATTTAATTTTATTCTCTAACAAGCAAATTGCTTATAAATTAAAGATTCATGAAATAAATGATTCTAAAACATCTTTACTAGGTGATTACATCAATAATATCATTGACTTAGACAAAGATGAAAAAATCATCTATATGATTTCTACAACTAATTATTCAGGTTATCTATTAATTGCTTTTAAAAATGGTAAGATTGCCAAGATTAATTTATCTTCTTATGCAACAAAAACAAATAGGAGTAAATTAATTAATGCTTATAGTACAGATAATGAAATTGTAAATATATTACATTTAGAAAAAGATATTGATTTATTGTGTAAGAGTAGTATTAATAAAGTGTTGATTGTTAATACTGAACAGATTACAGTAAAATCAAGTAAAATGTCAGTGGGTGTTAGTGTATTAAAAAGCAAGAAAGATAGTTATGTGGAATTATGTGTTCCAATGGAGGATGTGGAAGGGTTGGATAATATTGAGTATTATAAGGGCAATATTAATTCTATTGGCAATTATTTGAAAAAAGGAGATGAAGTTAATGTTATTGTAAAGTAATGTTATATAAAGTAAAAATAATTTTATTTTAAATATATTGTTTGGTTTGGTATAATTTTGGTAGTTCGAGATTATAAAGGTTAAAATAAAAGGAAGAGGATGATTACATATGATTAAAGTTATTAGAGCAACACGAAATCCTTTATCACTAATGGGGGAATGTGCTTCAGCCTGTTGGAATAGCACATCAAGCCCACAGATAGGCATAGACTGCATTGAATCAGGACACGGAAGGGTATTGGAGTATCCTGACATTGTCGTTGAAATTGATGGGTATTCTGCCCGTATGATTCGTGAATTATATACAAAAATCATTGGGGTTACACGATTACAAGCAAGCACACGATATATTAAATATGGTGAATTTGATTATTATACTCCTGATTCTATTAATAATAATGATAAAGCTTTTAATGTTTATGAAAATATTATGCAAGATATTTCAATGGCATATTTACGATTAGAAGAATTAGGTATTCCCAAAGAAGATATTGCCAATGTTCTTCCTCTTGCTATGTATAGTAAAGTTATTCTTAAAATTAATGCTAGAGCAATTATTGATATGGCTTTGATAAGATTGTGTACAAGAGCATTAAAAGAATATAGAAATTTTATGACAGAATTAATTAATGTTACAGGCAGTATTGATAATGAATGGTTAAAAATTATGAGTTATGCTAAACCAAAATGCGAAGTAAATGGGTTCTGTGGAGAAAAAAATAGTTGTGGGAGAGTGAGTAAATAATTAATAAGATTAAGAAAGAAAAATATGCGATTAACAAAGAAGATTTGATTAAATATATTGAACAAGGATTGGGACAAAAAGAAATTTCTGCAATTTACAACTGTCCTCTTATTACAATTACAAGGAAATTAAAAGTATTTGATTTACATACTAGGGGATATAAAAATGAAGGAAAAAGAATAGTAGATTTAACTGGAAGAAAATTCGGAAGATTATTAGTGTTAAAAATGTCAGAAGAGAGGAGTAGTGATGGTCATACTAGATGGATATGTGAGTGCTCATGTGAAAATAAAACAATTAAAACTTATAATAGTCATGACTTAGTTAGTGAAAAAACTAAGAGTTGTGGGTGTATTGATAGAGAATTAAAAACCATTCACGGTATGTATAATACTAGATTATATAGGATATATAGAGGAATGATAGATAGATGCTATAATCCAAATCGCCACGAATATGAATATTATGGTGGTAGGGGAATTACTATTTGTGATGAATGGTTAAATGATTTTATGAAATTTCATAATTGGGCAATAAAAAATAATTATAAAGATAATTTAACTATTGAACGAATAGAAAACAATAGCAATTACGAGCCAAACAATTGCAAATGGGCAACAATGAAAGAACAGACAAATAATCAAAGAAATAATCGGATGGTTGAAGATAAAGATGGGTTTATAACTCTTCCTCAATTTTGCGAAAAGTATAATTTTAATCAAACATCATTAGCATATAGATTTGAACAGGGCGATAGGGGTGATAGGTTAATCAGACCTCTGAAAACTGATAAAAATACATATAATAATTATTGGTCTTAATATAAGAAGGGGGATAAATAATATGATTTTGATAGTGGGCGAATCGGCAAGTGGAAAATCAACAATAGAAAAACAATTAGTAAAAATTGGATATGATAAAATAATTAGCTATACTACAAGGCCAATGAGAGATGGAGAAATTGATGGTGTTGATTATTATTTTATTTCAGAAAACACATTCTTAGATGGTTTAGATCAAAATTTATTTGCAGAATATACCATGTATAATGGTTGGTATTATGGAATTGCTAAAGAAGATTGTTTAGATGAATCTGTTTGCGTTGTAGAACCTCACGGATTTAGGCAACTATTAAAGATTAAAGACTTACATATTAAATCGTTCTATATTCAAGTACCTGAACGTGTAAGATTGAAGCGCATGGTTGATAGGGGAGATAATCTTATGGAAGTATTTAGAAGAATATTTTCAGATCAAGGGTTATTTCAATTTATTGATAAAGAAGTGGATTATGTTATACAAAATATTGCTATTAATGATTGCCTTCAAGAAGTATTGAATAAAATTAAAGGTGGTGATTAATATAATCACTAAAACTAGACTTTATCTAGATATGGATAATTCCATCACTAATTCAACTAAATCATTCTGCGAATCTTACAACATTCTATACAAATATCATAAAAATTTTATTCCTGCTGATTATAAATTAGTAGACACTTGGAATTTTGAAAATCAATGTAAACTACTTAAATCAGAAGCAGATGTATTGGAAATATTTGAAACTCCAATATTCTTCAAATTACTAAAACTCATAAATGACAATACATACGAAGTAGCAAGAGAATTAAATGAAAAATATCATATAATAATCGTATCAATTGGCACTCCAATGAACTTATCTAGAAAGGCACTGTATTTGCAAGAAACATTGCCATTTATTAAAGATTATGCTTTATTGTATAATGAGAATTGCAAAATGAATAAAGAGATAATTAAAATGGATTATCCTGATTCAATTTTTATTGATGACCATGTTGATAATTTGATATCAAGTAATGCTATCAATAAGTATGTGTTTGGTAAGGACTATCCATGGAGTAAAACTGATGATTATTATAGATTATGGAATTGGACTGATGTTGCTGAGAAATTATTATAGTAGCAAATATAAAATAAAACAAAAAAGAAAGGAATAAAACCTATGAGAAATAGAAAATTATACATCCCAGAATCGTGTAGAAAATGTGATCGCGAATCAAAATGTACATACCCCTGTGAGGACGCTTATAATGAATTTAAAATGCAAAATCCTCAAAATCAAGAGAATTCACTTTGTAACGAAACGTACAATCAGCCTGTAGCAATGGTTTCAGAGGATAATACATACGATAAAACAACACATTCATTGGGTTGTGAAAAAGATGAAAATAATATAGAAGATTTCTTAGAATTTAGCGTTGAAAATGTTGAGTGGTTGAGAGTTTGTAATAACCAAATTCAATATACGGAATTGCTAGATAAAAATGCTTTACTGGAATATTTTAAAAGTAAAAATGATAAATATTGTGAAGAACAAAGTATATGTAATGTTTGTAGGAACCCTTTGGAGAAGTTTGATAGTTACGAAGAGGTTAGTGGAAGTAGAAGATTAGTAGAAATTGATTTTAGGTGTAGATATGGATGTAATTAATATGAAATTCAAATGTCCTGTAGATTATGATATAAATAATTGTTCCTCAAAAGAATATGGATTGACATGTGAAACTTGTTTTCATACTCAAATTCAAGATGATAAAAATGAAGGTAGACATTGTACTCCTTTAGAATCTTTAGAACAATCATTAAAAGAAATTAAATTAATGCGTGAAGGCAAAATGCCTAAGAAGACTTGGAATGAATTAAAAGAAGAAAATAAATTGTAATTAATAGTATAAGAAAAAGGAATTATTAAAATGGCAAAGATTAAATAAATTGGTGGAAATCCTAAAGAAATATTTCATGATGCAAATTATATCTTAATATGGTTTTAAAGGGTTAATTGGATAGAATAAAATAAAATAAAATAATAAGTTAAGGGTGCTGAAAAAGCATCCTTCTTTGAAATTTCTAAATCAATAAATAAAAAAGAATGGAGATGTAAAATAATTTGTTATTAACTAAAGAAGTAGAAATAAGCATGAATTCGCGGAATATTAAACATTTTGAAAGTTTAGATTACATAATACCAAGATGGATAGATAACCGTGGGAGAGAAAAGGTAAGGAAAGACACAAAAATTATAGTTAGAGTAAATGATTTGCTTGATGGAAGTAGTGCAAAAGTTGATATTCAATGTGATGGTTGTGAGGAAGTCTTAATAGGAATACGCTGGTATAATTACAAAAGATATGTTCGTTCAAATGGAAAATATTATTGTAAAAATTGTGCTCATAAATTATTTGGAGGCGAAGCTTACAGACAAAATAAATTAAAAAATGGGATATCGTTTAAGCAATGGTGTTATGATAATTTATTAAAAGAGGATGCAGATAAACTAATATCTAGATGGGTCGATGATTTAAATATTGATAAGAATGGAAATATTTTAACTCCTAAAGACGTTACTTATAGTTCGGTAGGTATAAATGGCAAAGGGTATTGGTTCAAGTGTTTAGACTACCTTGAGCATAAACCGGAACAAAAAAGAATTAGTGATTTAACCGTATCTAAATGTAAAGGAAATATTAAATGTAATCAATGTAATACAATAGCAATTACACATCCTTATTTAGTAAAATATCTTAAAAACAAAGAAGACGCATATAAATATTCTCATGGATCTAATACAAAAATTCCTATGGTTTGCCCTGACTGTGGATATGAAAAATCAATGAGTATAAATACTTTACTTTCTACGGGACTTGGTTGTCCAAGTTGTTCAGATGGAGTGTCGTATCCTGAGAAATTTTTATTATGTGCATTTAAACAATTAAAAACAATAGATGATCTTATAACACAATTATCAAAAACAACATTTAAATGGTGTGGAAAATATCTTTATGATTTTTACATTAATAATATAAAAAGTATTATAGAGACAGGAGGGATGCAACATTATAAAGAAAATAAGATTTGGAATATGTCATTAAAAGAGACTCAAGAAAATGATAAACAAAAAGAACTATTAGCAAAAAAGAACGGAATAGAAAATTATATAGTTATAGATTGTAGATATTCTGATATGGATTTTATAAAGAAAAATATAATGAATAGTGAGTTGCCACAATTACTAAACTTCAAAGAATCAGATATAGTTTGGTTAAAATGTCATGAAGCAGGATGTTCCAGTTTGGTAAAAATTGCATCTGAATTATGGAATAGTGGTATAAAAAATGCACCAAAAATAGCCATAGAATTAAAAATAGATAGGCATACAGCAAGAAAATATTTAAAACAAGGAGTTAAGTTAGGATGGTGCGACTATGATTCAAAAGAAGCAATGAAAAATAGTTTCATTTTAATGAGTAAGGAAAATGGTAGAAAAGTAATATGCTTAACAACTGGAGAAGTTTTCGATAATTCAGTAAAAGCATCAAAGAAATATAATCTTAAAAATAGTAGTAGCATATATCATTGTTGCAAACATATATGCAAATCAGCAGGTAAATTGTCTAATGGAATAAAATTAGTTTGGATGTATTATGATGAATATATTGCTAATAATAAAGATTTAAAGTGGTATAATAATATACAAGATTCTAAATATAGAAAAATAATATGTTTAACAACGATGAAGGTATTTAATACTGTACTAGAAGTACAAAAAGAATATAATATAAAAAATAATAGTGGTATATATTCGTGCTGTGAAAAGAAAAGAAAATCAGGAGGCAAATTACCAGATGGAACGAAATTGATTTTTATGTATTATAATGAGTATTTAGAAATACAAAATCAAGAACCATTACCTTTGTAATAATGATAGTTAAAATAAGCACTTTCTCCTGAAACAAAATCTCTAAGTATTTTCTTTACAAAACCAAATGGATTTTTAATATGGAATTTAGCATTGAATAATACATTAAGTGCTTCCTTTAATTGATCTGCTGACGCACTAATTTCCCTTGTAATTTTACCTATAGTAATACCAAAGTTTGAATCTGGATCTATTCGACAATCGCCAAGAATTTTAATCAAAGGCCAATCTTCATCTTTCCAAAATTCTTCTTTAATATCTTTCTTAGAATCATTTGTGGATAAACCCATACATACATTAGTTTTAATTGTATTAGGTATACGTGAATAGATTCCTTCATTTTGAATGTTTATGATTCCTTCATTTTGACTTGAGTTATCCACAGGTTTAGATATTTCAACTTCTTTATGTGTACTTTCTTTTCTAGGATTATTGATTCCCATAATTTCATAAAATAAATCATAATCAATTCTATAAAACTTTACATGATGATTTTTCCAACTATTAAATTTTTTAGAAATAAGAACCCCACATCCTTCTAGTACAAACAAAGCTCTATTAATTGTTGATTCAGATTTTCCTAGTTCCTCCATAAAATTTTCATAAGTTTTATAGACCCACCATTCACCTTCCCTAAATTCAGTAGCACTATTCATCCAATGATCTAATCTACTAAGTATTTCAGCAGGGACTTGACCAAATCTTTTAACAACAGATAATTGTACTGCGATAATTGGTTCATCAGGTATTAATTGTGGTTTCTTGTTCATAATGAAAATACCTCCTATTTTTTGCGAATAGCAAACTAAGAGGTAGACATAAAATTTTAAAAATGATATAATAAACCATAAGTAAAATTTCATCTAGTCTCTTAGGGATCTCCTATTGATGTCGAGTTTGCCGACACAGCATCAATAGGAGATTTTAAATTGCTCATTCAATTGATAACTCAATAAAAAAAGTTAGAAGCTTGTATTTTCTACAACACACTTCTAACTTTTCTTCATTCAATCATTACCATAATATAGACTTGATTTTTTTCTATATCTGACTATAATTAATATCAAGAAGCAGTCGAAGCATGTTGGTGAGAACATTGCTTAGATTAAAGCCTTTCAAGTCCTGCAAGACATTGAGGGGCTTTGCTTGTTTTATTGAGTTAATTTATTAGAGTTATATATTCGACAAGGTATGTCAAATCTCCTTTAAGTATACATGAAATTTGTCCACAGGTATATATGTCTAGAAAATTTTATCCACATGTTGATAACTTAATAAGGCTCAATAATAGAGAAAAAATAAGCACTATCCATTTAATTTTGGATAGTGCTTTTATATTTTAAACATATTTTATCACCTAATATTCAATGGCAACCATATTTTCTCTTTAACTTCTATTCTCTCAATTTCCTTTTTCATCTCATTAATCCTATTATCACATTCTTCCCTTAATTCTTGTCTCAGCACCTTCAACTCCAATACATGACTTTCTCTCAATTCACTAATTTCCTTCAATCTCTCTTGCTTCAATTCAACTAATTGTCCCTCCAAAAATACTGATTTATTTTCAGATTCCTTCAACTGAAGTTGCAAATATTTATTAGAATCTTCTAATCCACTAATAGAAAACTCTAATTCATCTACCGACCCAATTCTTTTTCTCATCTCATCATTTTCTACTCTTAATGTCTCAATTAAATAGTTTGAATTATTGTGTCCGGCCTCTAGTTCAATATTTCTTTTGGATAATTTATCGGCATTTTCTTCTGCCTCTTTTTTTGCTTTATCAGAATCTTTCTTACTATTTTCAGCAATATCAATTCTTTCTCTTAAAGAGTCTAAAGTTGTCTTAAAATCATTGGTTAATGTTTGAACTGTTTCCATATGAAATTTTTTTTGGTCTGCTTCGCTACGAGTAATCTCAGTAAACATTTGGACTATACGCTCTACATGCTCTTTAACCTTAATCATTTGAGGTGTAATAAGTTCAGATATCCCACCTGATTCTGCTTCTAGTTGATCTTTCTTTAATCTGATTACATCTAATAATAAATCTTTTGAATTTAAACCTGTACGAGTTTGAAGTGAGGCCCATTCAGTTTTACCTTCTTCGTTGTCTAACCGAATGGAAAGTGATGCCTGTGAAGGTTTTTTAAATTCTTCATTTTCATTCATGCTACCTACCTCCTAAGATAATGTATACATTTTAAGGGGCAATAATGCTAAGTATACGCACGTATACACGTAATCTTTTGTATACATTGATTATAGCATAAAATGGTAAGATGAGCAAGATGTATAAAAATGTGTTGCAAAGTATGTGGTAAGTCTATATAATTATCCATAAAGGTAAATACCCCATACTTTGATTTGGGGTATAATATGAAGGAGGTAATTATAGTGGGGTTTCAGATCATTCCAATAGATACGGGTCGCCATGGTACTAAGTTATTAAATGGTGAATCTTTTAAATCGGTAGTAGGAGACTGGCATCATAGAGAAATGTCAGACAATGAAGAGTATGAAGTAATTATTAATGACAAAGAAAAGTATTTTGTAGGACAGTTAGCTTTAGATGAAAGTTATGCCCCTACAGAGATGACGACAAAATCAAAGATACACTTACAAACTAAAATTCTTTTTCTTACTGGCGTGGCAATTTCCTTAGAAGAGAATGATAGTGAATTGTATGTTTGTACAGGTGTGCCTATCGATCAGTTTAATGTTGCTACTAAAACAGCTTTAGAAAATCTATTATTTGGCAAATATGATATACAAATTAATGGAAAACATAAAAAATTCTGCATTGATAATTTAAATATTGCACCTGAATCTGTTGCTAGTTTCCAATACGCATTATCAAAAGATGAAAATTTAGCAATTGGTAAAAAAAGAATGATTGATATTGGTTCACTCACCGTGAATGTGTCGAGTTTTAAAGATGGAAAATTCATCACGAGAGATTCTAACACAATTAATTTTGGGACAGTTAAACTAAAAGGAAATCAAATTGATGGGGAACAATTTGTCAGTAAGATTGTGTCAGAAATTAGTCAGATTTTTAATGACTACGATCCTTCAGACAGAGTTTTGTTAACTGGGGGAGGAGCTTTGCAATTTGGCGATTTGTTTAAAAAACATTATCCAAATTGTTCTATTTTAGATAATTGCGTTTATGCCAATGTAGAGGGATATTATCGCATGGCTATAAAGAGGTGGTCAAAATTAAAAGCACAGGCGAACTCACAGGTCGAGTAAAAAGAAAAGGTGTTTATTTTAATTTAGACGATGAAGATGAATTATTACTTTATAAAAAAGCAAACGAGATTAGAAACTTTAGCAAATGGGTTAAGAAGCAATTAATCAATGATGGGACTGTAGTTAAAGAATCAAAAGAAAGAATAAATGAGAATGTTTTGATACAGACTAGAATAGTCGAAAGAAAGAGAGTAGAAAAGGATGAACTTGACGATATAATGATTTGAGACGCAACTGTAATGGTTGTTGCGTCTTCTTTTTTTTGTTTTAGAGAGTATGCAGGAATGATTGGGGTATTGTTTGGGGTAATTTGATAGTATGTAGGAAAATTTATAGGAGAATATGGGGTATGAAGTTAGTCCTGAGAAATTAGGACTTTTTTTGGTATAAATTACAATACATAATAATCAAGCAATTACTACTATACTTTTCTATGAAACATTTTCAGACATTGAAAAAGATTGAGGGTGATTATCTAAATGCTTAATAAAGTTGAAGTAGAGATATTGCAACATATGTTAGAAAACAAATTAATCAATGAAATTAATAGTCGAACTATCAGAAATATTAGCAAAGGGATTGATATTAATTATTTTAGAACAAGGAATTATGTAAATCACTTGAAGCTTC
>Ga0209728_1001418_pt1 | contig 14788 bp, 18 predicted proteins | sample RifGroD1_FD_183997 | JGI IMG/M metagenome (GOLD analysis project Ga0209728, IMG submission 183997) | Groundwater microbial communities from Rifle, Colorado, USA - Groundwater D1 (SPAdes) (version 2) | ecosystem: Environmental > Aquatic > Deep subsurface > Groundwater | place: Rifle, Colorado... | reverse complement strand
TTCTTGCCATTTCTTTTAAAAATGTGTATTCTACACTAATAATTAATGCCCCATAACTTGTAAATTGATCCTCTTTGCTTATTTCTTCTATTAAGTCTCTAATAATTCCATCTTGAAGAACTTGTGTTCTTTCGTGAGCACTAAATTCTTCGAATGCAGTTTTTAATTGTTCATCACTCATTGCCATAATTTTTTCATTCATTTTAAATACACTTCCCTTCATTTTACAATCATTTAAAATTCGTGTTTGTTGGGGGTTTAGAATTTAGCTAATAATTTACCATTTTCGTCTTCAATCCTTTTTAGTTTTAAACCCTCCCAACTTTCAAAAACACTGTTCATGTTTTCAATAATAGACTCCTTTGCCTCTTCTAATGTTTCCGTAAGATCACTTAAACTATAATAACGCCTTTTAACAGAATTTGAATAAGTTGCTTTAACAATGAAAACAAACATTTTCATTTATTACACTTCCTTTTCTTTATTTCGAAACTAGGCAAATAACATTTATTATTGTTATTATGTTACCTGCCCACTGTCGAGATAAAGAATGATTATTCAAAATTTAAACTGTGATTTCCTTTTTCTTTTTCATACCTATACCAATTAAGCATTGTAATAAAATCCCCTGCTGAAATGGTATCTGTATTTGTTTCTTGATTGCCTTTGCTGTCATACTTTGTTATAGATACACTTCCATCATGTTTAAATTGTGCTAATTCAATAATGCGTCCATTGTTTACGTCAAAACTAATTTTATCCATAAATATACACTCTCCTTCGATTATTCCAGGCCAACTGTTATGGATATTTTCCACAATTGCCTTTTAAGTTCATACATTTGATATAAATATTATAACCTATTTTGTATGAACTTAGAAGAGAATTAAGGTTAATTCCCAAAATTTTATTTTCGTGTATTTATGCTGCTGTGTTCAATCTCTTCATGTCTTTTATTCTAACAGGTAGAACAATTGAATTATTAAAACTAATTGGAGAATATGCTCCATTGAATTTTATTTCTATTTCCTCACCTTCTGCATATTTTAATGCATCAGTCAAAAGTTTATAAGATACCCCCATACACTCTATGTTGTCACCTGTTATGTCAGATTCAATATTCAGTGTTACTGCGTTACCTTCAGCCATTGCATCAAAGTATATAGTATTTTGTTCGACTGCTAGAGTTATGACTCCGTTTGACTGTTTAGCAAGTTCTTCAATAAATGAAAGTTCGTCAAGTAATTTTTTGACGTTCAACTTTACATTAGTTTTATGATCTTGAGGAAGGACTTGCTTATAATTTAGGAATTCTCCTTCGATTAATCGTGTGATAACTAAAGTATTTTGGAATTCAAACTTTAGGTATCGGTATTTTTTATCGACTGAAACAGTGACAGGAAAACCACCAACTTTTTTGTCGAGTAAAGATCCGGCTAATAATTTTGTGACTTGTAAAGGAATTATAATTTGTTTATCTAGAGTATTAACAATTTGAGCTTTATGCCACGCCAGTCTATGGGTATCTGTTGCTAAGAATGTATTTTTATCAATACATACACCATTGAATACTGGTCGATTATCTTCAATAGCCGAAGCATAATTAACGGAAAATGCTTTGATTAATTCAGGCTGAGAAATTGTAAAAGCTGTGAATGTGCATTCGTCTTTTGTTATTGGATATTCGTCAGGATCAATAGAAGTAAATTTCAATGTTTTATTTCCGGCTTGGATAAGTTGCTCACTTATCACAATTTCGTATGTATTTTTTAATTTTGCGATAAGTTTTAATGTCTCATTACTTATTAGCATTTCGCCAGGTTCAATGACTTGACCCGATAGAGTAAAGACCGTGACAACCTCCAAATTATTTGCGGTCACTGTTATTGTACCAGACAACGTGGAAAGTTTAATAGAATGTAAAACTGGAAGCTTTGAACCTTTGGCAATAACTTTTTGAGCTTTTTTGATAACTTCTTGAATCTCAGAAACAGATAATGATATTTTCATAAATTTAACCCTCTTTTTAGTTTTATTTTAGAGTTTTTACTCTTCAAAGGATTTTAACCTCGTGTTATGGCTAAAATCCTCTAAACAATAACCACTTGAAAACATGATTTTCTGGGACTATCTTTTAGTTTTACATCCCCAACAAATAGATGCTGGATTGTTCTTGTCTTTCTCTGCAATAATTCTAGCAAGTTCTACATAATATTCTTCTTTATCCTTACTACATTTAATAGTCATTATTGCACCATCAGCAAAAAATAATTCAATATCTTTTCTTTCCATTTAATCCAACTCCTTTGAATTTTTCCGACCAAGCAAAGGACTTTTTAATTTCCTTTGCTTAATAATAAAACTCTTTAGGAGATTAAGCAACATTGTTGACAATATTTAGAATAGCTTGAGTTTCTTCTTGGAATTCTTGATCCTGTTCTTGTTCATCATTGATAGTTTGTTCTGGTTGTTCTTCTTGATTTTCGCTGAATGATTCTGGGGTCACTGTTATAGTGGATTCAAGGTTTTCAGTTTGTTGAGGCTGCTCCCATTGCTCTTCAATGATTCCCTCTTGTTCAATTACTGGCTCAACTTCTTGAACTTCTACAACTTTTACTTCAGCAACTTTTGCCACAATTTTGAATTCAGACATAAAATCTTTATTCAACAATTCAATTCTTTCCTTTACTTTCGATGCTTCAGCAGAACCTTTTTCAGTTTTGCTCTTATATTTACCGGAAACATTTTCGAAGAACTTAGAAACAAACTTGGAAAAATCCTTTGCACTAACATCGTTCAGAATGGCCTTATGTGCCGTGTTATAGATAATAGGAACATTAACCTTCTTGAGATAGTCAATGGCTCTTAGATACTTTTTTAACTCTTTTGGTTCGAGTTTTGCGGTAGCTTCTGACTCCTCAAGTTTTTGAAGTTCAATAGGTAAAGAGGATTTCTTGATAAGTTTTACAACTTCATTGAGATATTCCGTAATTGATTCGACTTGTGCCATAGTTTCTTCAGAAATCATTGCAGAGTCTTCAGAGAAATCTTGAAGGGATTTTCCAGAAAGGTCAAATTGATTAGACATAACCATTAAAACTTGTTGCATGGCCTCAAATTTAACCTCTCGATTTGCCGAAATATTGATAAATTTATTTGTCCATAGGTCTGTTGCAAGTTGTCTGTAAATAAACTCTCGAACAGTGCTACCTATGCGAACCTTGTTAACTTCTGCATTTGAAAGCTTCTTTCCTCCCTGAAGTTTAATAAATTGCAATTCTCTTTCGGTTTGTGTCATGTCCTTGAAGTAAACCATTTGAATTTTGCAGTTCTTGAAGACTTGCTTCGCCTTATCCGGTAATTCGCTCCACTTTTTTCCTGCAACTATGTATGTTTCTACTGTTTCATCTTCATTCTCAATGACAACAGGCCGAATGTTATGGCCTAATTTTATTTCATCGTTTAAAAATCTTTCAAGTGTGGTACTGCGCTGCTTGCCATCAAGCAAGTCAATAACCTTTTCAATTTTCCCTTTTACCTCGACTTCTACCTCAGTTTCCGCACCAATTAACGGTGGAATGTAGGTTGTGAGTGCTTGGAATACACTATCAATAAGGTCAGTTTGCTCCTTGTTACCCCATACAAATGATCGTTGCATTTCTGCATCCCTGTTGATTTGACCTGATTTCAATTGACCAACCAAACCCACAATTCCGAAAGTTTTTACTAGCATTTCTTTCATTTTTACCACTCCTTAATAATTAATTCGAACCTAGCAACAAAATTGTTATGCTGTTATTTTGTTTTTGTTGCTAGAGGCAAACAAACTTTTCAGGAAAATTTTGGGCAATTTCTTTGGTCGGTGTAATTATTTTCGCAATTTCCACAACGATTCGGGAAGAATATCAATTCCTTTTTTCCAAAACTGATTGGATAAGCTTGGGGAAATCCATTTGGATAATCTTCTTTAAGTTCCCATGCTAGACAGAATCTAAGACCCTTCTCGACTGTTTCAGGATGATATGGGAAAAGTTCTTCTTCAACAACAATATTATCTGATGTTTTCTTGAGAGCATCTTCTTCATTTTCACAATTATGGATGATTTCTCTAATACATCTAGTAGTGATAGATTGCCATGCAAAAGTTTTTCCATTCCGGTTAGGTGTACCATGCCACTGAGTTTCAACTAATTCTACAGGTTGACCATCCTTAGATATATTTTTCCAAATTCCCTTAATTGTCATTTTAAAAAACCTCCTCAATTTAAAGGACTTAATGTCCTTTCTAAATTATACCATATTTTAATAATTATTATATAATTTAGAAAAAGACACTTCAACTACCATGAATTGTCTTTTTCAATGGATTAATAAAATAGTATTTCTGGAAAAATTTCTTGTAATTCTTCCATTGTAATATTCCCTTCGTTAATTTCAATATACAAGTCATTGTCAACGAAATATTCCGTTTCTTTTTCCATTGTGTCTCCTTCAACATTTTCAAAGGTCTGAAAAGTTATCCGCGAATCCTCAAAAATATTTCCTTTCTTAACTGTTTCAAAGTCTATGCAATTCAATTCTAAGACTTTAAGAACATAGTCCTTTATTGTTTCCGGTTGAACATCTTCAATAATCATCATTTTAGTAAATAAAGAATACTCCTGAATGCTTTCACCGACTTCTCCAGTCTCTAAATCATATTTTTGAACATGTTTAACCATATTAACTTTTAAAACATTGACAGGGTTTTGCATTTTCCATAACCTCTTTCATTCTTTAAATTTTTGCACAAGGTCTAAACTCCTATATATTATAAGTTCACACCTTGCGGAAAATTCAATCCCTTCAGCCCTAAGTATAGACAATTTAACATTAAATTACAACAACCTACATTTTAATTTTGTTATGTAAGTTTAATGTAATTGTTATGGTTAAATTGTAATAATAATAAACTAAAGGGATTTTAGAATGTTTTTGGTTAATTCTCTCTTTTGCTTCTCTTGTCCTTGTGTTTACCCTCCTATATAGTTGTTATTCAGCGTCTTCGTTTAATTCTTGATCAATCATCCATTCCGCATCTTCTAAACTGTTTGCGGAACTTATAGATGTTTTATTACTGCTCCAGTGTATTATGAATAATTCGCCTTTTCGGGTTATTTTATAACCTCTATACTTCATTGTTTTTTGACTCCTTGATCTCTGCTTTGATGTCCTTGACCAATTCTTTCGCTTCTCTTAAATCACCTTTGGTTCCGTCAAGTTGGTCTTTCAATTCTTCAATTTCCTCTTTAATGCGGTTTATTTCCTCCTGGGCATTTACTACAGCTTCTTCGGCATCTTCTAATTCAGATTTTAAATTTTTTACTTCCATTTAATTTTCCTCCTTAAATTAAGAGGGTAAAAACAAAAACAAGATAGCTTAAAAGAGAGTGTTTAAGGCATTATATCCCTTACAATTATACCTGCATCCTGTCTTAATTTCCACTCTCTTTTAAACTCTCGGAATAATTATTTTTACATTTAAACTCACACCGACAATGTATATGTACTTCCCCATTGTCCTCCTAATGGGCCAGACTGGATTGTTATGGAATATCCGGCTTTTTCGATTCTTAACAATAAAGCGAAAAATGATGCTTGATACCTTGAAGAGTAGTTTCTAGCTTTACCTTTGAGCGATTTGAGAGGATTTGTTATAGTAGAATTGGAAATTAGGTCTTTTAGGATTGAACGCTGCCAAGATCCCTTTGCTAATTTTAAGAATGATTCTTTTTGAGTTTGTGACATTTTTATTTCCCACTTTCTTATTTTTATTTTTGAATTTAAGAGAGCAGAAATTAAGACAAGTTGAGTTTTTGTAAGTGATAAATTTGTTACCTATTCTATGTTGTTATCTAGTACCTTCTTACCTGCTTCCCTTGACTTGATCAATTAGCGTTTTCTAATCGCTCACACTTTTTCTAGTGTTCTTGGCGTTCCTGCTAATTTGATCTACCAAGGTACTTGGCACGTTTTCAGTCCTAGTATCTTTTAGTCGTAACGATGATATTTAAATTCAATTTTCAAAGAGCTTTTAGGCTGTTTCCAGTCACCTCGATTTTTATAGGTCAAATCGGAAAACCTGTAAACTTTATGGAGTTAACTTGCTAACTACTTCCTAACAAGTTTTATTTATGTATTGTTTAACTGTCTTTATTTTAAGCCCTGCGCTATATAAAGTCAACAATTATTTTGTATTATTAGAGGTTTTTGCAATTGCTTATATTAATAGTGCTATATGACTTATAGTATGGCAATAATTGGTTATTATTTCAATTTTAAAGTTAATTTTTGTACAAAACAGGCAAGAATCGATTATAAGACGCTGTGATACTGTTTTAAGCGATTACAATATATCACTAGTGTGATTGTATATCGACACTGTTTTAAATCGCTTGCAACAGTGTTTTTGTGGCAGTATTTGATGCTTGGCGAAAAGAAAAAAGACTAGATTTAATATCTAATCTGAAAACCGTTTACATTATTTTCTTTGAGCGTTTCTAGGATTTGAGTTATCCGGTAAAACATGATTTTTTCATGATCTGTTTTCATGTCCTCTTCTTTTACTTCTCCATTTGTCCATTCTAAAAAATTTGCTTCAAGCTCATTCCATAATTTTTTCTTAAAATAATTATTTTTAGATTTATATGGGATCTATAACAAAAGAAAAAGGAGCCTTATTTAGCTCCTTAGTTGGAATGCATTGTTAGTTTGTGTTTTTATGTATATCTTTGATGGTGTCAAAATCAACCATTGTAATACTGATATCCATTGTGCAACCGATTTCAGAGAGGACTTTTTGAACGGTAGAATTGAAATATTCTTGAATGGAAGGTATAGATTGTGTGGTCATTGTGTTTGGCCTCCTTTGGATTAATATGTATTTGATTTACTTCTATAGTATAGCAAAATAAATTGATATTTGCAAATATTATTTCTTGCTTCAAATGTTCCACGTGGAAATACTTTATATTTGTATTTATAAGGATATAAGAGAAAAAATATTAGAAGTATATATTCTAAATTTCGACGCGATAGCTAGAAATGAAGACATACGTTCCTTAGTCACTGTATTTATTGAGGGATTGGAGTATAAAATAATAGAGAAAAGAAAAGTGGCACAATTAAAAGGCATAATAGTATAGTTCTCTATTTGTTGTTTTTAGAAGTGCCACTTTTTATAATTTTAGAATTTGTCTTTAATTAAATAATCAGCTATTATCATTTGTAGGTCTAAATATTCATCTTTATGCAAAAACATTTTAAAACTTGATTCTGGCTTGCAGTGTCCTATGTGATTATCATTATATAAGAAATCATCTAATTTTAGATCATATTCTTCCTGATTCTTTTGATATGTTTTTCTTGCATTATGATTAATAATATCTAATATTTTATCATTTAATTCTTGCTTATGTTGCTTTATTATATCTAATGAAGACAATTCACGTAATACATTATCTTTATTAAACATTAATTCAAGTTGTTTGTAAAAATATTTTATATTGCTCTCTTGAAGTTTCTTATTAACTTTATTTTGATATTCTTCAGTTCTAAACTTTAATACAACTTGCATTATAGAGTTTAATTCCATATCAGCTAAAGCTGTATATTGTGCATCTAGTATTAATAATTCTTCTGCTTTGGTGGCCTCGGTGTGTACCTCTTGTAGTTTTTCATTTAATCTAACAATTATATTTACTTCTCTATATTTAATCAGACATTTTCTTTTTAAACTATTGAAAGAATCAAATAATATTCTGGTCAATTGTCCATTAGTTCTAAAGTAAAAATGATTTATCTCGAAATCTTTTATTCTTGGATCGTTTTTAGATATTATCATTTTTGCAATATCCTTATCTAAATACATTTTATTAACCATGCCCAATAATTCAAACCATTTGTTTTTTGTTAGCGTATAAGTATAGTTTTCACATTGTAAAAGAATGTTTAATAATAATACTTTGACATGCTCAACATACTTACTATTATTTCCTTCTTTGTCAATGTCCTTTCTGTGATCTATTTTTGCTAGTGGCTCCGCGAATATCTCAGTAATAGTTATCTTTTGTCCTTGTTTAGTATGTATAAAATATCTAGCAAAATCTAATAATTGTAATGTTTTACTTTTTCCATTTCTTATTGGTGCATCTAGAAAAATACATAATTCTTTATAGTTTTTAAAAGTTTGACCAACGTATAATTTATCAATATTCATTTATTTTACTCCTTCTTCTAAAACTTCATTAAAATGCTTAAGCATGTTGCAAATTCCTTGATTAGTGATCTCTACTACCAACTTATATTTTGTAGTAGAAATTACTGTAATTGGTTCATCATCTAAAAATCTAAGTAAATGGAAAAATTCTTCATCTTTAAACTTTCCATTCTTAATTATATATGGTATTTGTAGAGTTGATTTAGTTTGACATGTTTCCTTTAAAATATCTGTGAATATTGCTTTTGATTTCATTTTTTATATTACCTCTTTCATAATTTTATTTTAGTATTTACTTATGGTTCGATGGATGAACGTAGATAAGATAATAGTGATTACGTGCTACCAGTGCTATGTATTTGTACAATTTGTATTGTCAATATATTTCGCTCAACTCCTTCCTTTATAAATTTTATTTTGTATAATTGGGTAAAATTAATTATAGCATGATGGGATATAATATGTCAAATATTATTTTAGGGTTTATACTAAAATTTTTCTACACGGCATCGGGTGTATCGTGATTTTAGGGTATTTGGCATTGGAATTGATTAGAGTTATTTTAAGATGGATATGGGTTATAGTGTAGTAAACTAGTTGTATATGATTAAATTTATATCTTATATAATTAGTGTGATATAGATTTGTTTATTGTATAGTGTTTTAGTTGGTATTAAATTAATTTAATTCATAGTTATTTAGTTGGATATAATTTTGATTATAGTATAGTAAAGTAGTATGCATTAATGTATAGTATAATTGTAGGATATAAAGTTTAGTATGATCGTTGTGATCATGTAATGTGATTATGATGCTGCTATTATGGTATATAATTGTTTGTAAGTATGTTTTGTATACACAGTATACATTTGTATACTGTGAAGTGTTCACAAGTTTTGCCTATGTTATGTAAATCGAGTTATAAATGAATGATCGTTCATTTTAGAATTATAATAGCATCAAACAACATCAAAGGCCCAACATTATACTCATCCATTCCATTTTATCCCGATCAAATCAATTCGACATTATCATTACCGACTGCAACTAATCATAAAAGGCCATGACATTATCCTCTTATTATTTCTGCTTAAAATTACCCTTCTAAGCTCTTCAAACATCCAGATTCATACAATTCTACCCTAAAAATCTATATTAGTATATTATAATGTTACACATTCCCATTGTGTAACATTCAGATAATAGCAGGATTCAAGCTATAGGCGGTGTGTAGGGTTTATGTGTTCGGCCGGACTGATTAGTATTAGTTTGTCATAGGTTTAGACTATAGACAAAAGTGGTGTTAGACTTTACTTTCAAAAACCATGCCAACATGGGGCGTGGGATTACAAAGACTAAACTTTATTTTCCGACAGGATTCGACACAGTACTTCTTGTCACATCGGAAATTTATAAACGATGTGCGAGTAGACTACTGTTTCAATTCTCACACTAAACTAAAAATTCTAACACGAAAACAATCCAATATCACATTCGATATTTCTTCGATATAATCTATATCCCACACAACAATAAACTTGGGCCTACGCTTTACATACATTACTAAAAATATACTTACCCAATACACTCTTAATATAGAATCTAAACAATTCTAAACACTATATAATACTTTTAAATCAACCATCCTGACAATATACTAATAAACAAATTCCAACGTCTTATAATCAAAATATCATCACAACCGAACTAAAGCATGTCACCTTAATATATAATAAAATAAGTATAAAAAATGTTAAACATTCAATAATAACCTATCCAATCCTAGACTTAAATCCATAAAACAAAAAAAATTAGAGTCTAGTACGAATACTAAACTCTAATCAAGCGATGCAAATATTTACTTAAAATATCCAACCATATTTATTTTATATTTTATTAATCACTCCAATCCATTAAAAATTATATTTATCACAATCAAATCATCAATGAATCAATTTTATCTTTTCCATTAATCCACTAAAATTATCCTCTAAATCTTCATGATATATGTACACCTTACCATATCCATCTAATTGCTCATACATTTCTATCTTATTTTCAGTTCTCTCCTTATAATCATTAACCCTACTATTATCTGAATCCCTATCTATGATTAACCCAAAATACTCCACTATATAACATTTACTACTAGCAAATATAAACCAATCTGGAACCTTACCTCCAATCTTTATTGTTCTATCTGTATTATTAGGATTATAAATAACCTTATGCTTAAACTCCTTACTCAAAATATCATGAACTTCTGCCTCCTCAATTGATCCAAAATCATTTCTAACATAGTGAATATCAAAATCTTTAGGATTAAATCTATCTGGATAAACTTCATTTACCCATTCAAATAAACTCTTATAATATTTTTTACACAGATTATACATTGTACTATTATCTTTTCTCAATGCAGTCAATGTAATATACAAAGGAACTTTATCTAATTCTATTTTCATATCCTCTTCTATAAAATATTTCAAAGCTTTTATTCTATTATCTTTAGATTCCCAATATTTCTTAGAACCACCTTTGAATTTATAAGCAGGATATTCATCATTATAATATTCCATAATAAAATCCAGTAATGAATTATTACAGCACCTATCTAAGAATCCAGTTAAACTACATCCTCTAATAATATCATAATAATTAAAATCATAAATATTTTTTATAATTATATTATTTTTATTTATGTATTCATTAACCACTTTTCTAGCTCCTTCAAAATTATCAATAAAGTTTTTATATCCATTACTACTAGTTTTAATATCAAGTACATTATCATAAACTTCCTGTAATTTTATACCATTTAATCCAAACCCACAAACGTCTCTAATGGTTGAATCAGTTAAATCTTCATGTTCTTTGAAATCACCTTTATTGTATTTCATTTTAGTAATAAGTAATTTATCTTCTTTATTTTTAAGAATATATGGCAATCCTTTTTTATTTATTGATTTCCAATGACTATAAATAGCTAAAACATCGTGGTCTCTATATATTTTATAAATATCTTCACCATATTCATTATATATATTACTTAACTTATTATCTTTGCTTTTTATAAATATCTTACTCCTATTATTATCCCATTTCACACAATTCCTACAATTAGTATATAACGGGTAATCTTTACCACTGTGAACATTAACATCAAAGAAATTAATATGATATGGATAATAATTATTACACTTAGTACATTTTTGCCAAACAATATCACTCTCGCCATCTAGAACATATTGTATACAATCTCTAATATACTCGCTATATTTACTAATTATATCTTCTGAAACAGTATTTACAAATCTATCATCTTCACAAATTACATCCATATGTAAGTATTCTAGTAAAATATTCATTGCTTTCTTTTGAAATACTTTTAATCTCCCTATTTTACTATTGTCTAATATCTTTTTTAATCCTTCTTCTGAAACACAATTTACTTCTTGTGTACCACCTAATGCACTTGACCCATAGTTTATCTTATGCTTTTTTATATACTGAGAATATTCTTTATGTAATCCTCCTTGATCTGTTTTCTTGAACAATACCTTACTCATAACAAAACTAATCGGATAATACAATTCACCATTCTCTCTAATAACTGGGACTTTAATTTCTCCTATTAATACCTCTTCTTGTTTAATCTCTTTCTCTTGTGTATTTATCAATTTATTCTTTCCTCTTTCTTTTATATATTTAATTGTGTAATATTTTTATTTATTACTTTAATACGCTCAGTAGGCATCAATCCTTTCAAAAATTTCTAGTGGGATATTCATCCCTAGATAAGTATAACATTTATATATCAATAAGTCAAATATAATTTTAATCTATTTCAATCCAATCGAACAAATTACAAAAACAATAATCACAATAAATGCATCCATAAAAATCAAAATATCCATCTACATAAAACCTCCATAAAATTACTACAAATCCTTATACAACAGCACTTACAACATATCATAATAATCACTTCCTATATACGGGGGCATATGTTTACATTCTAACACGAATCAATTATCTCTCGCATACGATGATCTAAAAATTTTGGTAAAAATATTTTTGACAATCCATATTAATTCATAATCTTAAAATCAATATCAAATCCATCAAACATTCATTCCTAAAAATTTACCAAACCACACAAAACAAATAATCCCTACATCCTTACTCTCACAATCATTATACAAAATCACTCGGACAAAGTGTTATACTAATAATACACTTCATCCGAACAAATCCATGTGACACTACTCTAACAATGCTTTCAAGGATTTAATAAATAATTCCTCTGATAAAAATATATTATTATAAAACTAATTAATAATTTATAAACACTAAAATAAAATATTTGACATAGCTTATCTACTGTGTTACAATTAGTATATGGATAAATATAAAAAATTATTAAGAAAGGAAATAATATTTATGAAATTCCACAAAGCAAAAATACAAAAAGGCATCTACGGTGAATTATCAAAAATAAAAGAAGAACTTGATGAAGCATATGACGCTGAGTCTCAAAACCAAGATTTAATGCTTCTAATAGAGTTATCTGATATTATTGGAGCAATAGAGGGAGTATCTAAGAAATATGGTTTTACATTAGAACAACTTATGAAATTTGCTAAACTTAGAAGTAAAGTAGCAATAGAAGAGGAAGGTGAATAATTTGGATTATAAAGACTTTATTATGATTTTATCATCCTATAAATGTAATAAAGATTGCCCTTACTGTATAGCCAAAATAGAGAAATTACCTGAAGTCAATGAAGATTTAATTCAATTTAAAATTCAAATTGATAAACTAATCCAAGATAAAGCAAGATTCAAATACTTTGTATTAAGTGGAAATGGAGAACCATCTTACTATACATATGAATTCTTACAAGAAATTGTAACAATTGTAACTAGTTCAGGAATATTTGAAGACTATAGAATTCAAACATCAGGAAGATTATTTCACAATGATAAATTATTTTACTTATTTAAAGATTGGCTCATAGAAATTACAAGAGTAAGTGAATATTATGATATTGATAGTTCTGTATTACATTATAAAAATGATTATACTTTAACTCAGAATTTTCATAATGCAAGAATTAGATTAAACCATGTGCTTCTTAGAAATTTATCTCCATTTATTAATCATGATATTAAGAAATATTTAATTCAATATAGAAATATTGAAACTATTGCATTAAAAATATTAGATACTCAAGAAAATCAAGATAATAATTATACCAAGTGGATATCTGAAAATGGATTAAATTATAATGATATTGATATAATTAGATTTGTTTTAGATACAAGTTTTGATTATTTAGGATATGAATTTAATAATCATATTTGGACACACAACGAAAAACAAATATCATTGTTTAGCAATGCAGATTACAATAAAGATAAGACAATTCATAACTTAGTATGGTATGGTGATAAATTAATTTTCTAAAAGAAAGGAAGAACACAAAATGAAATATAGAGTAGAAAACGGTATTTACAATTTAGGATTTGAACTATCTCTATTAGAGAAGAAACTCTTCATAGAATTTGAAGATAGGTTAGATAGCAAGGGGTTTAGATATTTATCAATTCCAAGCTTAACTAGATGGGATAGTTTTAAAAGACAAGGGATTGAAGATATTGTTAAATCACTTTCTGTAGATCATATACATAATTTATCAGGTTCAGCAGAGCAAGGAATATTACAATATTATTCAGATTCTATAGTTGAACCACAACTTATCTATTCTAAGAATCAATGTTTCAGACATGAGAATTATGGTTATGAAGGATTAAAAAGATGTAAAGAATTTGTTAAACTTGAACAATTTTGTTTTTGCAATAGTTATGATTGGAAAGAAAAATTTGATTTATTACTTAATAATGCTACATCATTTTTGGATAAACATAATATTGAGTATAGGGTTGTAGATGTTAGCAAATTAGATTCAGGTTATCATATAAAGAAATATGATATAGAAGTAAAAACAAAACAATATGGTTGGTTAGAAACTCATAGTTGTACTTATTTTGGTGAAGAACAAAGTAAAAGATTTGGAATTACAGGAGCAACACATACTATATCAAATACAGGTATTGCATCTCCTAGAATCTTGATACCATTTATTGAGAGAATATAGAGTATTAAATATATTTTTAGTTTTCATTAAATATATAAATAAAATATGTTGCCACGCTATTATGACTATGGTATAATTATCTAAGGGGTAACTATGAAATAAATTCAGAAAGGAGGAAATATGTTGATAATATTACATATAAAAATTGATGTTATTGCTAGTGGTTTTACATAAGACAAAAATAAAATTGTAAGATTATATAATTATTATTATTATTAAAAGGAGAAAATTTAATGCCAAATTTTATTGTTTCACAATTAGGATATAAATCCATAGAAGAACTTAGGCAAAAATATAATGGTATATTTGAATTATCAAATAAAATGGAAATACATGATGTAATATACATATTCATACGTAGAAAAATAAT
>Ga0209728_1001416_pt1 | contig 14792 bp, 22 predicted proteins | sample RifGroD1_FD_183997 | JGI IMG/M metagenome (GOLD analysis project Ga0209728, IMG submission 183997) | Groundwater microbial communities from Rifle, Colorado, USA - Groundwater D1 (SPAdes) (version 2) | ecosystem: Environmental > Aquatic > Deep subsurface > Groundwater | place: Rifle, Colorado... | reverse complement strand
AATTAAATCTTATACTATAAAGAATAGATCAGAGAAAGGCAAGGATATTTTAGAAGATCAGCATTTTATAAAAATAAACATGGAAGGAGAAATAAAAACTATGAAAGAATTATCAGAGGAATATAACATACCATATTATGTAATACAAGATAGATATCATAAAGGATTAAAAGGAAATGAGTTAATTAAGGATCTTGAACCAAGAGAAACAAAATACATAAAAATTAATGGTGAAATACATACAATCACAGAATGGGCAGAAATATCAGGATTAACGAGAGAAATAATTATAAATAGAATAGCCTATGGATGGAATATTAATGATTTATTAAAACCTAGAACAAGGGAGGGTAGAAAAAAGTATATAGAAATAAATGGAATCAGTCATTTGGTAGATGAGTGGTGTGAAATTGCAGGGATAAGTAAGGTTACATGGTATGACAGAGTTAAAAAGGGATTTAAAGGAGAGGAGTTATTAGCACCAGCAACGCATTAATGTAACTAAGTTAGATATTTTTTTATCTAACCTTTCCTTTTATTGGTTGAATTGTTTTTAAATTTACTACAATAAAATAGGACTAAATAAATTGAAAAATAATTGTTTTTGCTATTGCAATTCGCTCAGAAAGGTTTATAATAAGGGACATAGAGAAGCACACATAAACATTCTACTAAGGCTTTTCTATAGTATCAAATCGTTAAATAATGTTTGATTAAAATTGACCTACTGGAAAAGGAGGGTATTAACCACAAAGTATCTTGTGGCGTGACTAGGAAAACAACCTAGCACGAATTCTTGAAAAAGAGTTGAGATGATCTTTGAAAATTGAATTAAGAGTCTAGCCAGCCAACACTTGTCAAATAACATACATTAGAGTATTCTTTTAGAATATCCTCTGAGGGTTATAATCAAGAAAGTGGTAAAAAATTCGAGTGCGATATGGGCTAGTATAAAATTTTCTCTTTACTGTAAATTATCTAATCCTTATTCCTTTCTAAAGTATTCCGAACGCAGAGAAGCCCAATGTATTAGTAAATTTTCTTAAAAGCTTATCTTTCCGCGAATGATGCGACTGGCAGCCAAAAGAAAAATGAAAATACAAGATAACGAAGCAAATAGGAATATTTTAGAAGGGATAAGGAGTAAGATAAAATCTCTTTTGCTTATACTTGTTCTGTTGTTTACCCTCTTAATTTAAGGAGGAAATGAAATGATAACAATTAGACATTTATTACCTTTAATTAAAAGAAACAATGGTTGTTTAAGTCCGGATTTTATTATTAAAGATCAAAATGGTGTGGTTTATGAAACATCAATTCCCATTATTGACTGTGAAGTAGTAAAAATATCACCAATAAATGAATCAACAATTTATATTAAGATTATGGTTTAATTTACTAAATACCCACAAGAGGGTAAACACAAGAACAAGAAAAGCAAAAAAGAGAGTATTAACCAAAAACATTCTACTAAATCCCTTTAGTTTACTCATTATTACAATTTAACTATAACAATTGCATTAAACTTGCATAACAAAATTAAAATGCAGGTTGTTGTAATTTAATGTTAAATTGATTATACTAAAAACTAAAGGGATTAATTAAGACTTCAAATTTTATTAAAATATGGACTGAGTAAGAATATCAGAATATATTTTAGTAAAATTAAAGGAGTGGTAAAAATGGCAATTACATTGCAAGAAATCAATAACAATCTTAATTCTAGCGTTCAAGTTTTAGTAGGTGAAAAGATGGAATATGGTCAAATTCACGATGCAGTAAGAGGGATTGTTCGGGATCTTGGTATTAATTTTGGTTATAGGGTTTGGGATGTATACCACAAATCAAATGACAATTTAAGTATTTTTTCTATTAAACTTGATACCTTAGACGATGCAAGAAGCAAACATAAAAGAGTAGGTAAAATACAGTCAATCAAGTTTATTCTTAATTTCCCTGAATTTGCTGAACTTACTGTATCAGAATTATTCAAGCATCATGAAAGAAACGAAAAACTGCAAAATATTGCATATATTAAAGAATCTATTCTGAAAAGAGAGCAGGAAATTCAAGAATTAAAAGAAAGTTTAGCAGAAGCGGAAAAAGAGTTAAATTCCTAACCCCAATGAAAAAGACATTTTAATCTATTATGTCTTTTTTAAAGTGTGCTTATAGCAAGGTTTTCGAGCATCTTTAAAAAGGATATAATCCTTTAAATGAAGGAGAGTGTTAAAAATGGCAAACAATGACCAAAACATCCTAAACGAAATGCATAGAAAATTTAGTGAGCTTGCAACGTTGCAGAGCGAATTGTCTCAAGAAACACAACAGTCTATGTTGACTTTACATGGTGAACACTACACGGTTAATCATTGTGTAAGATGGGGAGAAATTGCAATATCTGATGTTGTAAACGAAAATAATTAATACTTAAGATTGGTTGTAAGTGTACGCAAGCTGAAAAACAGTATAACAAAAGCTTGCGTATAGTTGGGAATCAATTATTAAGGAGTGAAGATATTATGAGTTATTCATCAATGGCAAGTAAAAATGCAAGCATCGACAGAGCAATGGAGGAAGGAGCAGAACAAGACAAAAAGGACATAGGCAAATATGTCAAGGCCAACAAACTAAACTCAAGAACGTGTGTATATACTCCAGTCGAAGGAAAATGTGTGAATGTATTTTTCAGTCATCAATCAGACGCAATTGTTTATAATCTAGTGACCGCAGAAGGTAAAAGAATTCAGGTTTATTCGTGGGAAATAAAATCTATTCAATAATTTTAGTAAGCTTTATGAACTGAGATACACTATAACAAATCTCAGTTTGTTGTCGTAGACTAAAATTAAGGAGTGTTGTAAATGAAAGAAATGTTAACCAAAAACTTTGGAATCGTCGGTCTAGTATCTCAATTAAAATCAGGTCAAATTAACAGAGATGCTGAAATGCAAAGGTCTTATGTGTGGGGTAATAAAGAACAGACTGAGCTATTAGACAGTGTATTCCAGTTTGCTACAACTTATATTCCCCCTTTGATTGGTGCGGAAACTGAAACAGAAGTTGAGGTAAAAGGCAAACTAGAAAAGGTCATTGACCTTCTTGATGGCAAGCAGCGCAGCACAACCTTAGAAAAATTCTTGAATGATGAAATAAAATTAGGTCATAACATTCGGCCTGTTGTCATTGAAAATGAAGATGAAACTATTGAAACATACATAGTCGCAGGTAAAAAGTGGAGCGAATTGCCGGATAGGGCAAAACAGGTTTTTAAGAATTGCAAAATTCAAATGGTCTACTTCAAGGACATGACACAACAGGAAAGAGAATTGCAGTTTATTAAACTCCAAGGAGGAAAGAAATTAAGTAATGCTGAAGTTAACAAGGTTCGCATTGGTGATGAGGTCAGAACATTCATCTATAAGCAATTAGCAACTGATTTATGGGTAAAATATATCAATGTTTCGAGCAACAGAGAGGTTAAATTTGAGACCATGCAACAGGTTCTAATGGTTATGACTAATTCATTCGATCTTTCCGGCAAATCATTACAAACATTTTCAGAGGATTCTATCATGGTCGATGCTGAAACCATGGCACAAGTCGAAAGAGTCACGGAATACCTAAATGAAGTGGTTAAATTTATCAAAAAATTCTCTTTACCTTCAGAACTTCAGCCACTTGAAGAATCTGAAGTAATCGCAAAACTTGAACCTAAAGAGCTTAAAAGGTATCAAAAACCTGTAGAATATCTCAAGAAGGTTCATGTCTCAGTTATCTATAATACAGCCTTAAAAGCCCTTATGAACGATATAAGCGCAAAGGATTTCGCCAAATTTGTTGCTAAATTCTTCTTTGATGTTCCTGCTAGATATAAAAGATATACGGAGTCTGATACCTCTAGCGCATCAAGTGGGAAAATTAGAGTTGAGGAAATGGATAAGGCACTAGTTAATGAGTTTAAAATTGTGGCAAAGGTTGCTGAAGTAAAAGTTGAAGAGCAACAGGAACAACCTCTACAAACTGAAAACATTGAACCTGCTATAACAGTGACCGCAGAAGAGTTCGGAGACATATCAGAAGAAGACAAACAAGACGCTAAGCTAATTATTGATATTACAAATAATTCCAACGTTGCTTAATCCCTAAATAATTGTATCTGGAGTCTAGACAATAACAATGTTAACTTGCTATTGTCTAGCATTCGAGGTAAAGTTATTAAAACTTAAGGAGTGAAGTTGGATGAGTGATGTAATGATTGAAAATGTGAATATGACAAGTGAAGATTTTTCAAAAATGATTAATTATGTAGGCTCTAGAGCCATAAGACTATCAGAAATTGAAGAGGGCATTGCAGTAAATACCTCAAATGCTTCAAGTGAGAAGGAGATTCACAACAGTATTGTATTTTTCTTTAATAAATGGAATAATGCTTATGGATTTAATTATGATAGATTTAAGGACATAGAAATTATTTGGAGATAATTCTTAAGGAGTTTTATTATTAAGCAAAGGAAAATAAAAAGTCCTTTGCTTAGTCGGAAAAATTCAAAGGAGTGAAGTTAAAATGAGCAATGAAAAAATGACTGAAGATCAAGCGAGAATTTATGTTAGTAAATACATTTTACCTCAGTTAAAAAATGGTGGGGACGAAATGGTATTAAGGCATTTGGTGTTTTCAATGGCACAAGGAGTAGACTGGCAGGAAGTTGGGCGAATGATTATTAATCAACATCCTGAATTAAATCAGGACAGAATTAACAGTGAATTAGTGTTCAAGTAATATAATCCTTAAAAGTTTGTTGGTCATAAGGTAGCGGAACTTATAACAGATTCGCTATTTTGTGTCGAGTCAAATTTAAAAGGAGTGAAAGTTAAATGAAAAAATATGCAGAGGAAATTGAAGGTTATATATTTGTTGGTAATACGCCAACTGGAGGAGATTTATCAGAACTGAAGAATGTTAAATATCAAATAGGTGAACTTGCTTTAGATATTCATGGAAAAGCAATTGATAAAAGCCATATGCTTCCATTGTTTGTAGCAAAAGAAAGCTATGACGAATACGACAGAATAATGATGGCACAATTAAGAGCAATTAGAAACAGTTAAATCATGTTTTAATTGTATATGGTTTTAAGAATGGAAGTGAAAATAAATTATGTTAAAAGGTAAATATATTCACATTAAACCAGAATTTATAAAAGAATATAACATTGAAGGTGGAAGAGTCACAGAGCAAGAAGGTAATCTTTTATTTGTATCTAAAAATCTTAAAAGTTATTTAGTGGATATCGAACATATAAAAGAATTGAGTTAATAACTAATTTGTTGTATATGTGTCCTCAGAGCGTTTCAGCCATAACAATTAAGGCTGAAACGTTGTCGAGGGTATATAATACTCTAAGGAGGTTATAACAAAATGCAATTCTTAACACATTACGAACGCTATAACGTGAGCAAATGGGAGCAACGTCGAATCATGCCACAAACTAATTTTATCGCCTTAAATCAATCATTTATGAACCATGGATCTAGTTTAATTGGTTTTCAAATTCAGCATGAAGACAAGCGAATACATTATTCAGTTTCTAATATGTTTCTTGAAAGATTACAAGTTCAATTTCCTGATAGTTGGCTTAATGTTTTAAATGACGGTATGGTTTATGAGTTTAAACAGTGGGAGCGTGGCATATTTTCTAATATGTATCAAGAGGGATTTTTTAATTAAAATTAAAGGAGTTGAACAGAATGAAAAAATGTAATATTTGCAATGACCATTTTGATGATCAATTTATTTCTGAGTTTGAGACATTAACACATAACAAAAAAGTTATTCAAGTTTGTTTCTATTGTAAAGATGATGAATCAGAATATGACGATGGCGAAGAAATGGAATGTATTAGGCGAGATGGTTCGATTTATTATCCTTCACATTTGCTATAACAAAAGCTTTAATTATTCTCTAGGTCGTGATATAATATAAATATAAATATTACGGCTTGGAGAGTATTTAAGACTCTTAGAAATCTAAAGGAGCGTGTTGAAAATGACTAAATCTTTTCAAACTTTAAAGGATAGTATTGCAAAAGGATCTCAAAAAATTTCTAAGGCAACGGTCAAGGCCATTGTGAACGCCGGAGAATTTGAAAAGATTGCATTAGGTTATCGCTATGACGGAATGAATGTTACTAAAGATACATTAATCGAAAATCCTATTGAGTGGTTAAATGAAAGATATAATTCGCTTAGTACATATATAAATAATTCAAAGGAAAACGTTGTTATCATTACTTTAACAGTCCATAGCAATTTATGGTATTATCTATATGTTGACATTTCTAAAACTTATGAAGGAATAGAATATCTTGCACTAATTCAAGCAACACAAATTGCCGATGAATTAGAGAAGAAAGCAGAGCAAGACGCATACGATAAAAAAGTTCAAGAAAGAGAAAATGCTTATGCTTCAAATGTCACCACAGAAGGAATTGAAAATTTCAAATCTGTCAATGTCGAAGATAAAGAAATTTATGTAATTGCACTCCAGCCAGCACTTAATAAAAATGACTGGAAAACTGATAACGATCAAGAAATTGACAAGGATAGCACTTCTATTAAATGCAAAGTAACTGACATTGTATATCTTTCTAAAGTTGATTATGATTATTTTTCATTCAATATGTTAACCAATTATTCTTTCTTAGAAGGTAATAAAGGTGGCACTTGGACGAATGACGAAACAGGTGTAGTTGAATATAGCGCGGTCGTGTGTATCTATTGTGAAGGTCAAGAACCTATCCTAGTTGATCCTAGTGGGTATTCCTATGCTAGATATGCAAATAGATTAGTTAAGGACTTAGACGGTAAATTAGCACAAGAAATACAAAGCGAATTGACCGTTAATGATAATCTATTCATTGAAACACTTGAGAAAATCAATAACACTGACCTCTATATATTCTATAAAGGGAAATTATGGAACTATTTAGAGAAAAGCATTTTAAAAGATGAGCGTTTTATCTATAACAAATATGATTCTATTACGGCTATTACTGGCCTATCATTTAGGGAAATGTTAACAAGTGGTGACGGAGTAGAATTAAACATTAAACCAATACACTTCAGCTTAGATACATTTATTGAGGGCGTTGTTAAATTTGAAATGGGCATTGTTAAAGTAATGTTTGGATCTAGTAAAAAATCGGCAATTGACGAAATTATATTTTCTGAAAGATTGTCAAGGGAATTAACTAGGGCAAGTAATGTTCCAAATCCTGAAAACCCTATAACACAAGTCGTTAAACAGTACCACGAAGAAACAGAAGTAATTTCAGAAGATCCTTATAAACAACCAGATATTGAAGACGGTTATATTTATAACATTCATTTTAAAGCATGGGAGAAGACCATTGAAGAAATTGAAGCAGAATTAACTAAAAGAGAGATTCTTTTTACTAATATGGGTGATAAAGTAGGATGTTATAATTTGAATATTGAACAAGCAAAGCAAGTCAAAAACATATCAGATATAAATGGTTCTATATGTTTTATAGACTCTAAGGAGCCATCCAAAGCATTAGACGTTCAAGAACAACCAGAAGTACCAGAAGTATTTATTCAAGCCTCGAAACGCCAATTATACGCTTTATATCTAGGAACCAAGATTAAAACAACTGACTTAGTAATCAGTAAAGACAAAGCAAGGGAATTAATTTCCAAGAGTGTAAATGGCATTAATATTACTGAAGAGCTTCAAGCATTTATTAATGGAGTTGCTGAAACCGTTATAACAGAAACGCCTGAAGCGTTGCCAGTAGTTGAAGAATTAAAAATAGAGGAGGAAATAGTTGAACATATGGAAACATTTAATGCACTTGACGATATATTAAATAAATTTGACAGTATTGATGTAAAGGAGATTGATAAAATATCAAAAGATGATAGAATTTATTGTGAAATGCACGAAAAAATATATAAACAGGCATATTTGGCCTATAGCGATGTATTGGAAAAGCTAAAAAATATTCAGCAAGTTCAAAAGGAAGAAACTAAACTTGCAAAAGAAAATGGAATACTTAGAGAGAATGATTATAGTGCCTATGAATATGTTTCCGAGTATTCAGACGGGGGAACTTCAAACATAAGAAGATCCCTTGAAAAAACTACTCAAAAGTTTATTAGTTCTATAGTCCATTATTTTAAAAGGACTTATCAGATCGATATAAAATATTCAGAGTATAAAGACCAAACCGAATTATTGACACTCAATTTTGTTTTAGATAAATATGTCTTTGCATATCTGGATGGCTTTAATTTTCAAGAAAAAGCAATCGATGAAATCAAACAAAAGGCAAAAACTCCACAACAATATTATGAATATCGTAAATACTGGAATTATGAAGTAAAAGGAACGTCAATCAAATTTAAAACAAATATTGACCATATTATGCCAGCACTATATTTTTATGATAACAATGAAACAAAAGTTATTGATTGCTATACTCATAACAAAATTGATGATTATACGAGTTATGAAAACGGAAACACAAATATAAAGTTTCTAAGTGCCTCCTATGCTCTTGATTTTGCTAAAAGATATTTAGGATATATTGAGATGACCGAGGAACAAAGGGAAATATTTAAAAAGAAAGCAAGTAGTTATTAAGAGGAGTTGAGGAAATGAAATATCCAATAACAAATGTAGTAATACCCCAGAACAGACGCAAGGAGATCAACGAGAAGTGCTTATATGCCATTGAAAATAATATAGGTACACTTACCCCTTCTGATATTTTTACGGCGTACAGTGGGGACGGTGGCTTGCATGGTCTAGAATTTAAAGAATTTGATAGTTATTATTCATTCTCTGAAGCTAAAAAGGAAATAGAATTGGGTGCTTTTTTCACACCTGCTACAATATCAAAATTTATGGTTGACTGTATTAAACCTAATAATTCTGATTTAATTTGTGACATGACTTGTGGAGCAGGGAGTTTCTTTAATTATCTTCCAGTCGAACACAATGTCTATGGTAATGAAATTGATATAAAATCTTATAAGGTTTCTAAATATCTTTATCCAAAAGCAAATATTTCTAATGATGATATCAGAAATTACACACCAGACGTTAGATTCGATTTAGTCCTTGGCAATCCTCCTTTTGGCCTTAAATTTAAAGTAGGTAAAGACGAGTATTTATCACAACTTTATTATTGTATTAAGGCTTCTGAACTTCTTAAACCTGCTGGATTTATGGTATTAATTGTTCCTAATTCATTTCTAGCAGATGATTTCACAGATTCAGGAATGATTAAGACAATTAACAAAAGTTTTAATTTTATATGTCAATTCGATCTTCCTACAAATGCTTTTAAGTCTGTAGGGGTTGATAATTTCGCCACAAAAATAATGTTCTTTCAAAAACAATCTGAACATTTATCAATTATGCCTTATTCAATTAATAAAATCCCCAATATTTCTATAACGGATAAATATGCCGAGATCATACATAATCAATATTTACTGCCATACATAACTAAAAAGGAATCTATTAAAGGAAAGTTATTTCTTGAAAACGTACACGACAATGATACTCAAGAGGTTGCCGAGTTTCAATATAAAGTTAAAAAGATGCTATTTGCTATTAAACAACATCCTGCAATTAATTCATATTATGGAAAATGTCTATCTTATATTGATAAATTTAACACTCAAAAAATGCCAGAGGGTATGAAGTATGAGGAGTGGCAAAAGGTAAGAATCACCGACAAAAAGGTATTGTCATATCTCAAAAAGACTTTAGCAAAGCAATCCAAAAATGAACATGATGAGATCAGATTAGTTAAAACTTCATATGGGTTAAAGTTAAAAGGATATTCGCAGAAGAATAAGAAATTTCTATCCAAGTATACTGGGGAAAAGAATATCTCTATTAATGATCTAATTATTTATGGTAAATATCCATTTGAGGACAAAACATATAAGCAATTAGTAGACAAAAAGACGAACGCTTATAATATTAACAGTTCTAAAATACGCGAACTTCCTATTAATTCAAATATATCAAATTTTCTTAATATGTTCTCTATTGTAGACACTTCCACAGGCGAGACAATACACCTTAATGACATGCAAAAGGAAGACTTGAACAGAATCATTCAAAAGCCTTATAGCGTCCTTAATTGGCAACAGGGAGCTGGGAAAACTTTAGGTGGGATTGCATGGTATAAATACTTATTATCTCAAAATAAAGTGAGAAATATATTTATTGTATCAGCAGCTTTAGGAATAAATTTAACATGGGATGTAAAATTAAATGATTATAAAGAGGATTATATTAAAATTAAGTCACTAAAAGACATTAATTATATTAAACCACATCAAATTGTAATACTTTCATTCAATATGTTAATTAAATATCAAAGACAGATTAAAAAGTTTATTAAAATGCAATCTCAAAAGATAGCTTTAATTGTGGATGAATCTGACGAATTAACTAATGGTAAATCACAAAGAACAAAAGCTACCTTAGATTGTTTTAGAAAGGTAAATTATAAATTATTGACCACTGGAACGACTACACGAAACAATATTAATGAATTATATAGTCAACTTGAATTACTTTACAATAATTCTGTTAATATGTTGTGTGAAGCTGAATATATTTACAAATTCAATAAGGAGAAAGAACTTAAAGAAGAATACAATGAACAGTATATGAATCCTTTTCCTGCTTATCATGGTAAAGGACTGTTTAAAAGTTCATTTTCTCCTAATAAAGTTTCTGTATTTGGTATCAAGAAAGATTGCCAAGATATTTATAATATCGAGCATCTTCAAAAAATAATTGAAAAGACAATTATTACACGTAAATTCCAGGAGATAGTAGGGCATAAAATTTACGAAATTGTTACGCATAGGATCAAGCAAAATTCAGCAGAAAGGGAAGTTTATAAAGTAATTATGGAAGAATTTTATGAAATGCTTTATTTGTTTCGGAGTACGGGGAATAGTCGAAAGGACTCTATGTTGAAGATCATTAGACAAATTCAATTATTAATCAAATCGACCTCAACACCTGAAAACTTCAAAGAATATACCAGTACCGAAACACCCAATAAATATTTAAAAATCTTTAGCTTGGTAAACAAATGGAAAGATGAAAAGGTGGCAATCGGTACAGTATTTTTAGATACCGCGAATAGTTATTATACTAAACTTCGTCAAAGGTATCCAGAGCGTGAAATATTTATGATTCAAGGTAATGTTTCATTCAGTAAAAGAAAGAGCATCATAAGTCAATTTGAGGCCACTAGTAACGGAATTTTAGTTAGCACTCAGCAGAGTTTAAAATCAAGTGTTAATATTCCTACTTGCGATAAGGTTATTATTGAGTCTATGCAATGGAACATACCAAAGATTAGCCAGTATTATTTTAGATTTATTAGATTTAACTCAATCCAAAACAAAGAAGTACATTTTATAACCTACGATCACACGATTGAGCAAAATTTAATGGCCCTATTAATGGCAAAAGAAAGAATTAATGAGTATATCAAAACATTAGACTTTCAAGATCAAGAGGAAATTTATGAGGAATTTGATGTTGATTTAGGTATACTGGATGCGCTTATAGAAAAAGGAGAAGATGAAAACGGACATGTAAAGTTGACATGGGGAGAACAGAAGATAATATAATGTATAGAGGAAACAAACTAAAAATAGTTTGTTTCCTCTTCTTTTATATCCTTCACACGTTTTACCTGCCACAGAAAGGCATCTTCTAGCGATTAGAATCCATTACCATATGTGATTAAACATCTTATATTGCCTTCCTAGTGTATTAACATTGAATTGGCTATATTTCAGGCATAAAAGACTAGAGACAAATTATTAAATAAATATTTTAATTGACATATGGTTAGTTTTCATATAAAATAGGCAATAAGAAATAAAAAGTAAGGAGCGTAAAACATGACTAAATTAGCGGTACATAGTGATGGATCTTGCTCAGTAGTAGAAAAGAAAATTATTACCCTTCCAGACGGTTATAATGGTCACACCATGAGATTCTATGCCAAACCAATTGCAATTGAGGGAAATTTAATTAGGTTGCAATGTGCTGAAGTCGGCAAAGAATGGATGTCTAAATTGTGGCCTAAACGGTATATCGAGAAAGTATTAAAATAATTTATTTTGGTAATGCAAAAATGCTTTACACTAATATAAAAATAATATATAATATTGGTGTAAAGCATTTGCAATCATTTGAACCTTACATTTCTAATACCGAAATGGTATAATCTGTATAACAGCAAGTCAAATTTCAATCCACGATTTTGAAATTGAAAGGAAGTATGTAGAATGAAAAAAGATATATTTGGAGAATATGACCCCATGGAAACAACAACCAAAAGACACACACTTGAAGGTATCACGAATGAACTGGAAGATATAACGGATGCACAAGTTGAAGAAATTAAAACAGCTATCTTTGAAGGATTACCAAGAGGACGTAAAATATCTGAACATAGTCTAAATCTAGATGCGCGAAGAATTTATTTAAAGTGGACTACATTGGAAAGTGTTTTAAAAATGTATATCGAAAGCCCAAATAACTTTAACGAGGAGGATTAAAATGAAATACAACAAAGAGGATTTTAAGGAAATGATTAAAGATTGGCAAGCAGATAATTCACCAGAAATGGATGATCTAGAAATTGAAGAAATTGAATTTGACGAAGAAAATAAGCGTTGGGTAGCGTATGCACAAGATGAAAAAGAGTCATACACATTAACTGATGATGGTGCAGGGAATATCGTTATCAATTATTCTGGAACACGTTAACAGAGGACTTGCAACCTTTCGAGATTGCAAGTAATGTGCAAAGGCATATTCCAAGTTATGCCTAACCTGTTAGTTCAAAAGGGAGCAAGGTTAAGAGGAGTTTTTAAAAAATGAACATTGAATTAATGATCGAAAATCTAAATGTAACCGAGGAAGATGAAAACTATATCAGAGAATCATTAGTAGAAATTCAAATCCATCCTGAAGAGATTTTAGAAGTTAAGGAATCAGGTCAATTTACTTCTCAAGGGGATATTCTTTACAAAGTAGTGTTAACCCTTGATGGAGACATGGAACGCTTTGTGTGCTACATCTAAAATGACTAAACGAGGTAGAAAACCATTAACACCAGAACAAATTGAGGAAAGAAAAGTAACTTACAAGCAAATTGCATTAGATTATCATGCAGAGCATAACAAAACCCCACGCATTAAGGATATTAAGCAAGTTCAAAACATCTTGAAAATTTATGATACTTGGAATGATTTTATCAGAGATTGTGGGTTAAAAGTTAATCACGTATGGTTCATGGATGGAATGTTTTAATTTTCTGAATTGAGGCCACGTAGTCCAAAAACAAGTATAACAATTTTGGGTTACGGCTTGAGGTCAGAAAATCAATTAAGAAAGAAGGAATTATTTATGTCTGAAATTTCAATTTGGCAATTAAACAGAACTGATGATCAAGGCAATATCATTTCAGGTTATCAAGACACAATTACCACTGGCGTAACACGGGAACAAGCAATAACAGACTATCTATACTATTTGGAGACTTCAGAAGGGATTGAAAATCCTAAGTGTGAATGTATTGAAATTGACTGGGAATAATTGAAATGGAGTGTGTTAAAAATGACTAATGAATTAACTATGACAGCAGAGCAAGCAAAAACCTATATTAGTAAATACATCGTTCCACAACTCAACAAAGGGAATGAAGCAATTTTAAGAAGTCTAATATTCTCACTGTCTGATGTTGATTGGGAACAAGTTGGAAAAGTAATTATACATGAACATCCTGAATTAAATCAGAAATATATTGATGAAAAATTAGTGAGTAAATAGGGCATTCAAAGCCCTTTAAAACCTCCAAACTAACAATAACAGCATAACATCATAACATCATAATTGCAGAGCTTGGAGAGTTTAAAAGACTTTGATTAAATATGAAGTAAATGAAAGGTGGAATACATATTATGAGTAAAACTGTAAGTCAAGTCAAAGAGTGGTTCACAACACTAGAAATAACCGCAGAAATTAAGTTCAATGGCAAAACACTTTCAATTAATGGTACTAATTTCAGGATTCCTAGAACTGATAATTTTGATACTAGAATGAATTTTGACCAAAAAGTAGATTCATATGTGCGGAGCATATTTCCTGAAAACATGGAAATTGAATTGACTGATAAATATACTCAACTTTCCAATGAGTTAAAATTACAAGATATCCACATTGATTTTTCACGAATTAATTATAGTTATTCTTCGTCAAGAGAAATTAAGCGTGGTATAGAAGACGCTAAGAAATTACTTGAATTTGTTTCAACTTATCCAGACTTTTATTCTATTGTTGAAAAATATTCTGCTTATCGAAATTTAGTTGACAGGGGATGGGAGTATATTACTGAATGATCCTAAAATAAAATCAAAGGAGATAACATAATGAGCAAATTAAAATTACTCCAAGAATTCAAAAACATTTGCGATGCTCACTCAATTCCATTTACTTTTGAAAATTTTGAAAAACTTATCGCTCATATTTCTAAATAATCTTACATATTATATATCAAACACTAAATCCTAAAATAAAATTTGAAAGAAGGTTAATCAAATGCAAAGACCTAAAAACATCAAAAATTTAACCCATTCTGCTTCTAAACTTAATATCCTATACCTTGACAAAGAAATTGTTTACACAGGCACAAATCATTCCCTAAGAC
>Ga0209728_1001408_pt1 | contig 14854 bp, 14 predicted proteins | sample RifGroD1_FD_183997 | JGI IMG/M metagenome (GOLD analysis project Ga0209728, IMG submission 183997) | Groundwater microbial communities from Rifle, Colorado, USA - Groundwater D1 (SPAdes) (version 2) | ecosystem: Environmental > Aquatic > Deep subsurface > Groundwater | place: Rifle, Colorado... | reverse complement strand
TGATAAGCATCCAAGATATACTAATGAGACTTTGAAAATATTTGTCCAAGCAAAAATGATTTCTCCAGAAGAATATTTTCTAATTACGGGAATTGTGTATGTAATTTAATAAATTATACATTATATTTAAATATTTCATAATCATATAAAATACTAATTTCAATGGAATATCGTCCTCTGAAAGTGGCTTGTATCAAGGGTTCTAGAGGATGATATTTTTGTATTTTATGAAAATTAATGAATATAAATGTATATAAAGTTGTATTATGTCTAATTAACAAGGATTATGTAAGAAATAGTAGAATTATAAATAATATAAATTGCAATTATTATAAATAATAGATGTTTTTAATAAATCAAAGGCACATGTCGTGAGACAGCAATAAGTCCTTTGATTTTTATGTCTAAGTTTATAAATTTATAGAGAGGTAGTGATATTAAAAATGGGGAATTTTCGTAATAGCAGTGCGTATTTTGGAAGTCCAGATATACAGACTTCAACTGAAAATCAAGAAATTATTCAACAACATAAGCCATTAGAGTGGTCAATAAAAAAACTTACTGTTTCCAGATTTAATTTTTATAATGAACAGAATTGTCATATAAAAATAAATGAAGGTGAACCAATATTTATTCGTGCAGGTCAGGGATTTGAAATGGATATGTATGATGGGGAATTAATATCGTTTATTATTGTAGAAGCAAATATTAATTACAATTATGTGGGCAATTATTAAATCATAAATAATTAAATAAATATAAATAATATGAAAGTGAGGTTGTAAAAATGGGATTCTTTAAAAATCCAATACATATTGCTGATAATGAAGAAATTTCAGTAATAGGGATGGGGCAGGTCGATACTACTCCAGTCTTAGATCCAGACCAATTAACAGCGAATCAATTAGGATTATTAAGAGGATTATTGAAACAATTACAAGATGGAACAATGAAGACTGAGATAAATGGGAGTTTACCGAACCAAAAATTAGAGGAACAACTCACAGAAACTGATGCAATATTTAACTATGAAGTTGCAAGTTTAAGTATTACAGCAATTCCTACATTAGCTGGAAATGTTACTATTACGCTTAATGGTGTTGCTACCACTGTATCTGTTGACCCTGCGACTGATTTAACAACTGATGTTGTTGCAACAAAAATTAGAAATACAGCATTTACTGGATGGACAACAGGTGGTACTGCTTCAACGGTTACATTTACTGCAACCACACCTGGAAATAAAACGGATGCAATTTATTCAGCAGGAACAACTGGTGCAATTGGAACTATGACAACTACTGTACAAGGTACAGACCATGCTTTGACGTTTTCAGCTAATGTTGCAGGAATTGGAATATATAATACCGATGCTGTAAACGCAGGAGTATTTAATGTTAATGGCGTGGATGTACATGTTCCTGTTGGCGAATACGTTGAGTTTGTAATCGGTGGAACTCCAAGCGCAGAAGTAACGGTAACAGGAGTGACAACGTATATTGTCTCTCGGTTAGCGTAGGGGGTGGGATAGATGGGATATAATAAAAAAGCTCCTATGGTTGTAGATATAGGTGTACCTAAAGCAGAGTTTGATGCGTATAAGGCAGATAATGCGACAATAGTAACAGATTTAATACAACGAGGAATAAACGCCAAAAATCCACCCCAACCATTATTAGGAATATCGGAAACAGCGAACAATAACACTGAAAGACTTGAGGAAATTTTTGCATATTTGGGTAAAGGAACGGTATATTGCCCACAAGGTCGTTATCCTTTAGAAAAAACATGTGTTATTCCGGTGGATATAGTTTTACTTGGTGACATGTGTAATGAGACTCAACAAAGTGATTTAACAAACAAAACGGTTTTTGAGCCTATAGTTGGTGGGAATTACACAGAGAATTACTTGTTTTTTGTAAATCTCTCAACTATTGCAACTAACACACCTATTGATTCGGCAATAAATAATCGCCAATTTATCGTCGAAGATATTTTCATCAATAACACTTTGTACGATATTGATGGAACGGTTATCCATGGATTTAAATATGCCTGTCGAGTAGAAGCACAAAGAATTTATTCTTATCGCATTGGAAAATTATTTAGTATTTATAGTGGTGACAGTAGTTATATAGACCGTATGAAGTTTAGGCAAATTGTCGGGACAAGAAGAGGGGATTTAACAAGTTATTTAATCGAGTTGCCAATGTTAGGTGATGGTTATGAGATTTCACAAATTGTAGGAGGACATACAGACGTACAACCAAGCGACAATACAAGTAAAGGTTTATATGTTAGAGGGCAGAGCGGAATAAAAATATCAGGTTTAGTCGGAGGAAATCATACTTTTAAAAACACCAGAAACTATACTTTGTCGGATTCACACCTAGAAGGAGCATACATTGAAAATATTGATAGTAGCGGAACGATACGTAACAATTACTTTTTCAATGTAACAGCTGCTATAGATGCAACTATTCAATTGAAATCTGAGGGGGGTCAATATAACAATCGTTATACATTGACTATCGAAGAAAATGAGTTTGCATTAATTGAAAATTTTAAAGATGGTTGGGGAGCCAACAAACCTGACATAAAAATCCATTCGCATTATAACATTATCTTGCGTGATAATCGAAGGGTTTCGACATTCAGCGGGAGTATCTCAACGCGACAATACACAGGGATTCTGTTGTCTGATGAGAATGGGAATTTACTTGATACCTACAACAATTATTCACACATTTATTCACCGCAGGAAATTAGAATTAATCTTGGTAAAATTATCACGAAAGGTACAACATTAGGAGTTTCAGGGGCGTTTACGGGTATAAGTACAGTTGCGGGAGATTCTGTGTCAACTTTTAAGGGTGATAGTGGGACGTATTATTACCAAGCTCAGGTAATAATAGACCCTGCCAGAATGTTGGGCAGTACACCAACTGGATTAGAGAAATCCCTAACCCTAGATTATAATGATAGTATTCCTAAGATAGTAGGTAGTTGGAATGAAATAAACCATCGCGGGATAATTGTTAGGCTATATAGGGGTACGACAAGTGGAGTGTATGACAAATATGTCGATATTCCATTGGTTATGTGTAACTTATTTTATGACAATGGTTTAGCGGTAAACGGGATTGTTTGGAAGGATAGACCACCAGGGGCAATTGATACACTTAATAACAGACTTTGTGCGGGAAATTTTGAAATTATTAATAATGTCGTAAGGGTGCAAAGCACACATACGGAAAGTCCAGATCAAGGAACATGGATACAGGGTGATTTTATAGAAAAAATTAATAGCTTACCATCTGTAAACAATAATATTCTTATGGGGTGGAAAAGATTAACTAGCGGAAGCGGACATGTTGCTGGTACAGATTGGCAAGCTATTTATCTAAAAACTGTTGATGTCTAACACAAAAAAACGGGTAGGATTAGTATCCCGCCCGTTCATCAAGTCTTCATTTTTATTATTGATTAATCCACTCACCACAAGTGCCAAGAAAACCCAAAAATAATCTTTCTGGAAACCGTTCATCGTAAGATTCATTAAAATATTGAAAAACATTATTACGGCTAAATAATTAATTAATTTACTTGAAGCACTTTTTCTGCATTCTTTGATTAAGTCCTTTATTGTAGTTAAAATAGCGATTAACAAAGACGTTACGCCTAAAATTCCTGTTTCTGCCCAAGTATGAAGAAAAAAATTGTGTGGTAGCATAGTTTCGGAGTAAAAATACAATCCAAACTGTTCATAATAACTTTTATAATTTAAGACATTTATCCTATAGTTCCCAATTCCAACCCCTAAAATGGATGATCTTGCCCCAGTACCGCTTATTACAGACATTAATATTAGGTAAAAAATGTTTATAGTATCCCCTCATTTGGTTAATTATATAAAAGTATAACACTGGAAAAATTATTCAACAATCCTAAGTTTACAAATTGTTGTATTATTTAAGGAGGTGAAATAGAATATAAACCTTCGCTAAAGATACAAAAGTTGTAGGCGTATGAAATACTTAATATTTACACCAAAAATTTATAAAAGAGAGTAGAAAAATCTGCTCTCTTTTAATGGTTATAAATTAATAATCCTTTAAAAACTAACTTTTATCGTAAATTTTAAAAATTTGTAAAAATAAAAGTCGCTTATATCAAGGGTTACAGGGTTGGATATTTATGGATATTTATGGATATTAGTTAGATTCTAGTCAAAATTTAATATTGTTGTGTAAAAGGAGATAGTTTTATAGTTTATATAAATTGTCTCCTTTTTGTTGTGTGTTTTAATTGGAGGTAAATAATAAGATGTACAATGTATTAAAAGATAATGATGAACCTAGAAGAGAAGTTAATTTAGATACTTGGCATAAAGCAGGGTTTACGGGTCGTGGTGTGAACGTTCTCGTTTGTGATTTTAATGGGAAAATTTATGACTTTATGAAAGATTATACTATTTTGATTGACCCCGAAAACAAGACTGTGAATGAAGGAAAGCACAACACCTATGTCACTCAGGTTAATCATGAAGCAAGTCCAGAAGGAATGATGTATGTAACACCTTGGACACATTCATCAGATGAGGTTGCAGATTGGCTTAGAGAAAATCCAGACTTAATTGATATTGCAGGTGCTAGTTTAACTTCTCCTCCAACAGATGCTTATAACATATTTAAAGAACTGGATATTCCATTTACTGCGTCTAGTGGCAATGACCATGATAAGGGTAAAAATGGTGTAAATTTTCCGGCAAGTATATATGAATTTATTGCAGTTGGAGCTTATAATTGGAGAGATAAAGGCATTTGTAGGAATGATGTTTTAGGATATTCAAATGGTGGAGAAGATCTTGAGTGTTTAGGATTGACTAATATCTATGTCCAGAATGAAGATAGAACAAATACTTTCGCATATACAGGAACATCAACTGCGAGACCATTTTTAACTGGTATGCTTGCGTGTTACATACAATGGAGAAAAGAACATGGTTTACCTAAATTAACACAAAAAAGTGCAAGAGATTTTGTAATAACAAATTGTTTTGATTTACATGAGAAAGATTTTGATTACGCTACGGGATTTGGACTTTTCACTATGCCTAGATTAGAAGACTTAGAAAAGACTTTGCCTAAACCAAAAGAACCAAATCCACCCATTGAAGTTAAACCAATTCCAGAGAAACCTAAAGAAGATACAAAAGAATCAGAAATAATTATCGAAGAACCTATTACTCCTCCCTCAAGACCTCCAACTCCTACGCCAGAAGTTAAAAATAATACATTTTATCGCGTGGTGACAGGTTCATTTGAAAGTAGAGAAAATGTCAATAAAAGAATTAATGATTTAAAAGCAAAAGGATTTGATAGTTTTACACTTATTGCAGAAGTAAACGGTAAACAAATGTTTAGATGTATTACAGGTAGTTTCAATGATAGAAGAAAAGCTGAACAACGCATTAGTGATTTAAAATTTGCAGGTTTTGATAGTTTTATTGCTATTTATAAAAAGTAAAAAATAATTAATAAAGGAATAGATTAAATGAATGATGACATTCAATTGTTTCCTTGTTACAGTTTACCATTGAGAGATTTTCTAATGAGCAAGGGGTTAAGATATAAAATTTCAGCTCTCAATGAAAATAGTGGTAAGAAGATGTGGATATTTATAGACAACGAAAAATTAAATAGTTTGTTAATGGAATGGAAGAAGACTAAACCAATTTAGTCTTCTTTTTGTTTGTAGAAATTTTTGAAGTGAAAGGTGGAGATTTTGATTATGGGATTGTTAACTAAAGAAGTTGAAATCAAATTACATAGTAAAAATATAAAATGGTTTGAAAACAAAGGATACAATATCCCAAGAACGATAAATAAATATGGCAATTTAACAGTTAGTAAAGGAATAACGTCAATAAAAGTTAAAGTAATAGATCTATTAGATAATTCTACTGCATTAGTAGATGTTCAATGTGATAATTGTAAAGAAATACTTTATGGAATGAAATGGGGAGACTATAAGAAATATGTTCATGAAGATGGTAAATATTATTGCAATAAATGTGCTACAAAATTATTAGGTAAAGAAAAAGAATTAATAACAAAATTAAAAAATAGCATCTCATTTTATGATTGGTGTTACAAAAATCTATCTAAAGAAGAAGCAAATAAAATTATGTTGCGTTGGGATTATGATTTAAACTTTGATAAAAATGGCAATGTGTTAACACCAATGAATATAACTTACAAATCTCAAGGGATAAATAGAAAAGGGTACTGGTTTAAATGTTTAGAAAATCCAGAGCATGAATCGGAACAGAAACGTATTGCTGATTTTACACAAGGACATTTTAAAAGTCTTAATTGCAACCAATGTAATTCTATAGCAACAACCCATCCAGAATTAGTTAAATATTTAGTTAACAAAAAAGACGCTTATGAAAATACTTTTTGGACGCATAAAAAAATCTTAATGAAATGCCCTGATTGTGGATGTGAAAAAAGTATAATTCCTGCTAATTTAGTTAATTTTGGATTTGGATGTCGTAGATGTTCAGATGGTATTTCTTATCCTCAAAAATTTATGTTTAATGTTTTATATCAAGTCAATATAGATTTCATAACTGAATTGAATAAAACATTGTTTGAATGGTGTAAAAATTATAAATATGACTTTCATATTCCAAAAATAAATGGAATTGTAGAGACTCACGGAAAACAACACTATGAAGAACCGAAAGGTAAATGGGGAAAATCTGATAAAATACAAGAGAATGATAGACAAAAAGAACAATTGGCAAAAGAAAATAAAATTAAAAATTATATAATAATTGATTGCAGAGAATCAGATATGGAATGGATAAAAAACAGTATTATGAATAGTGAATTGCCTACTCTCTTAAATTTTAAAGAATCAGATATAGATTGGTTGAAATGTCATGAATATGCTTGTAAAAGTATGGTTAAGACAGCATGTGATTTGTGGAACAAAAATTATATAATATCAGAAATAGTCGATAAATTAAAAATAGGAAATACTACAACACGGAGATATTTAAAACAAGGTGCTAAATTAGGGTGGTGTGAATTAGAAGGGAGAAAATATAAAAATGCCTTATAAAATATGTATAAATGCTGGTCATGGGAAAAAGAATAATAGTTCTGTCGATGTCGGAGCCGTAGGTATAACAGGATATAAAGAATATATTGAAACAAAAGAACTTGCAGATTTAGTAAGTGTAAAACTTAAATTCAATGGAATAGAAACATTAGTAATTCAAGATGGTGATTTATGGGATGTAACTAATTTAGCTAATAATTGGAAGGCAGATTACTTTATATCTATACATTGTAACAGCGTATCAGATCCTAGTGCTCATGGAGTAGAAACATTTTCTCTTGCTACCGTAGGTAAAGGCAGACTACTGGCACAGGAAATACATAAAGAATTAATACCTGCTACTGGTCTTTATGACAGACAATTGAAAACTGCAAATTATCATGTTCTCAGGGAGACCAATATGCCAGCAGTATTGACAGAAATTGGATTTCTGTCTAATCCCAAAGAAGAAGCATTAATGAAAGATCCTGCATGGGATGAAAAGGTTTCAAATGCTATAGCAAAAGGTATATTAGAACATCTTGGAATTAAATACTCAACAAATAATAATCAAGGAGGTGAAGATATGCTAGATATAGCTATTTTATTATATAGCAAAGAGGACTATTGGTCGGGTACAGATGTAAGCGATAAGAATGGCAATTGTGCAATATTTATTAGACCTGCTGATAAATCAGTACCCAAAGATGCTATGAATTCAAAAAAACTATTCGTAATTGGTGGAGAAACTGTAAAACATCCTAATGAAATTTTATTAAGTGGTAGTAATAAATATGGAACTGCTCAAGCAGTATATAGTTATCTTCAAGGTAAGTAATTTCAGTTTTATACAAGGAAAATACGAAGCAATATAATAAAATAGAAATCAACTTTAAACTAATTAAATTGACATAAAAAGAAAGGTGTAGTAATTGCCCTACTACACCTTTTAATGCCTTGTCCATTAATGGAAATGGATTTGGCAACATAATTATATCACACTATATGTAGCATGTAAAGTAATAAATAATATATTTTGTAAGATAATAATGAAATTTAGTGAAGGGGGCAACATCAAGTGGAGGTGTTTGAAGAAATGGCTATTGAAGATGAAGTTAAGGAAGTTAAAGAAGTTTTAGATTCACACAAACAAACTCTTAAGGTTCATGAAGACAGATTAGATACACATGATGATAAAATTACTGAATTGGAAATTAAAAACGCTGGATTTGCTGAAAGGTTTAATAGCATAGACACTACCTTGGCAAGAGTAGAAAACACTACCTTGCAAAATTTGCAAACTTCTAATCTTTTAATTAACACAATTAGTCAAATTGCAATAGGGAATGCAAAAAGTAATAATGATATTGCCAAAGCAGAAACCAAAGGAGGAACAGAAATAACAAAGATTAAATTAAATAATAATACAAAAGTTGTGTTAAAAGTTTTAGCTTTAGTTAGTTTGTTAATTTCGGCTTTTGTAGCAGGGAAATATGGTATTAAGATTTAAAAATATTATATTATAAAACAAATAAAAAATAATAATAATTAAGGAGAATGATTTATATGGATATTAATACAGCATTACAAAGTTTTATGATTTTAAGCACTTTAACACTTGGTATTACACAAGTATGGAAAGAAGTATTTTCAGACAAAAACACACAAAGAGTAAGTGTAATTATTGCTATGTTTCTTGCTTTGGTTACAGGGACTAGTATTTTACGACCGTTAGGATTTGTACCTGCTAATAATTTTGTTAATTTAGTAAATCAATTTCAAATTGGGTATGATATTCTCTTTTTAATTGCAGATATTGGTGTAACTGGTTTCTTAGCATCGAAGGGGTCAAACTACGCAGTTGATTTATTTACAAAGAAAAATAAAAGTGAAATAATATAACAACAAAAACATCAAGTAAACCATCAAGTAAACCATTTTAAACACTCTCTAAACCTTCCAATACTCATACCCTAACAAACACTCACATAAACAATTCTGACTTAAACTAGGTGTGTTTTTGTGAGTGTGATTATTTTGTGTAGGCTGTAAGCATTGGTATTAAAGGGTTTCAGGGATTGAGAATAATTGAGTTAAAAATAAAAAAAATGATATAAGGTGTAAGGTTAGGTGTAGATTTGATATATTTTCAAACTGTAATTGTAGGACTAATATTGTATTCAATATTTATCATATATCTCGCGGTTAACATCAAATAAAAATATGGATTTAAGTAAAGTAGAGGAGTAAATATTTACTCCTCTACTTTATATTCGTCATAATATTAATTCTTTTTATTTGAGGCATAATTAAAAAGTAGAATTATTATTAAAAGGATAAGATAACCTATTATATATTTCATTAATATTTCTCCTTTTTCTATTTATAAAATATTAATCTAAACAATTTAATGTGCTCCTATTTTATTAAAAACACAAAATATTGTTTTAAGTAATATTTTTATATCAAACCACAATCCTTGATATTGTAAATAACTTAATTCTAAATCGCTACGTTCAGGATATTGAATATTGCTTCTTCCTGATACTTGCCAAATACCAGTGATTCCAGGTTTCATTTTTAAAAATTCAATTTTATTACTACTATATTCATTAAGTTCATCAATTACAATTGGTCTGGGGCCAACTAAAGACATATCTCCCATTAAAACATTCCAAAATTGTGGAAGTTCATCCAAACTAGTTTTTCTTAAAATATTACCAAATTTCGTTATCCTCGGATCTTTACCTTCAGGAAATTTATAATCATTTTTCACATACTCTTCATATAAATCTGAATTCTCTTGCAAAATTTTTTCTGCATTTCTTTGCATTGAACGAAATTTATATATATAAAATGTTTTGCCTCCCTCCCCTACTCGTGCTTGCCGAAATAAGATTGGTCTTCCGTCAGTAATTAAAATAATTAAAGAAATGATTATATATATTGGAGTAAAAAATATTAGGGAAGATATTGAACCAACTAAATCTAAAATTCTTTTAGATGAATAAAACTCAACTTTTTCTGCTACTTTTTCTACTGAAACACTCATGCCAATTTTCCCCCTCTTAATTTTTATTTGTGTTTAAATAGCATAAATAAAACATCAATATTTAATTGGTTTAATAAGATTAGCAAGTAAGTAGATACAATATACAACTAAGTAGATTAAAAAACTAAACCATGAATCAATAAACCAACTACAGGATATAAATATTAATACCATTAATATTTCAATTATAGTGTCATTCATTATTTGAACTTCTATTATCTTTGAAACAAAAAATTCTAATAATATGGATTTTATCCCTAATACAACTGTAATAGATAAAATGGCTAATTCTAATGATGATAATAAATAAACAGTTATAAATGAAAATAGAAAACTTATTAATACCATGATAAAGTTAACACTAAATAGAACAGTTTCCTTTCTTAATACTTTTAAATACGTACTTACCAACATTGAAGATTTACTTTCAAATATACAAATTGGTAATAATAAGGCGACAAATTTAAAACTATCAGCGTATTGGGGTAGCCATATTGATAACATAACACGCATTGGATAATAGAAAATTAAAATCGCCAATAGAATTATCATTGTTAACTTTCTGATTTTCTCATATAAAGCTGGCAGTTCTTCATTTTTAGTATTTTTTAATAACGGAAATATAACTATACTAACTGAATTAATTATTAACATTAGCATTCTTGAGATATTAAATGTTAAAGCAACTTTACTAAAAGTTTCTATGTTCCATTTATTCTCTATAAAAAATTGTACAATTCCAGTGATAAGAATTGAACATAAATTTGATAATAAAAGAAATATACCAACGCCTATATTCTCTTTAATTTCTACAAAAGATTTTTTGTTGAATTTAGGATTATGGAAAACAATGTTTGAGCAACACTTTGCCCCATATACTAATGAAAATAATTTGCCTATTAAATCACCAATTAGTAAAACTTTAAAATCTCTTATCCCATATATCAACATAATTGTAAGAAGTATTACATAAAATATTCTTTCAGTAATTAATGATATTGAAAATTCTTTCATTCTATTAGATACTTGTAGGACAGTCGATATAAATATTCTTGGTAAAATAATTAACATTGCAAATATTGCATATAAAAACACAAAGTATTTGTTATTATCTATATTAATATTATTAAGTAATATTAAATATAAGGTTACTTGCACTAAGGAAAATATAACGATACCCCAAAATTGCTGAGAAAAAGTATGTGAATCTAATTCGTCATATTTTTGTCCACCGTATCTTAGATATATACCATCATTCCAACCACAATGTAAGAAGACTATATATGTTCCTAATAATGTGTAATATTGAATATAGCCATATTCTGCTATTCCAACTATTTTTGGTATTATTAACAAGATTAAACCATTAACCGAGAGAGATATTATATTTGACGAAAGTGTATATGAAAAATTCCTAATAAACAAGATGAGCTTGTTATCCATACATACTCCTTTCAATCAGGATAGAAATTTTGGGTTTATCTTTCTTTTTACATTTCTTTCTATATGAGTCTATAACGAAATACATTATCGGGAATGAAGCTGATTCATGTCTAACCCAAGAACCATAATCTGGTTCAAAAATAGCAGAACCCAATATAAAAGCTAAATATATAAAAATTGCTAAATTTCTAATGTTTGAATTTGACTTCAACGTTTTTATTGCCCTTTTAAGATTTATAGTTACAAGAACTTGATAAATTATAAAGGGGATATATTTTATTCCCAAAGGGATAAGTTCAATAGGTATCAACATCCTGATAGTTATGATGAAATGATTTGCTAAGAATGAAAATATATTATCATTAGGCAACCATTCTTTTATTGCAGATGCAGGATAGGTATCTACTCCAAATAAAGTTAAATTATATAGAGTTTTTTGTCTAACTATTATAACTTCATTTAAAATGTCTGGTGCTATAATATTACATATAAATAAAATTGAACCAAAAATACAGTAATATAAAAATATTGTTCTAACAATTAATGAAGTTTTTACTTTTGGTTTTTTCAATAAATTTCTATGCAAAACAATAATCAATATAAAAAAAGCTGCAATGATTATAAAGTAAGTTCTATACATAGCACCACAAAATATTAATATTGACGTAGATGCTATTATTTTTCTAAAATATGATAATTTTTCTTTTGATAAAACAACATAAATTAATAGGAAAAATACAAATTGTATTATTTCTTTACTTAAAGTAAATACAAACATGTTTAATAATCCTATTGAACACAACAAGAAAACACTTTGGTGCAAATCAATCTTTTTATTGCATTTGGATACAAAGAAAACACAAATTATATTAAAAATAATTGTAATATATATTTCCCATTGCGATATTGTTGATAAATTAATAATATTAATTGCTCGAAACACACAAGATGCCACCCAAAAACTACCCTCGGTTTCTATGCCATTTGGATAATATTCAGGATAAAGTATCATATTTAATATTTTGATACCACTTGCATAATCAATTAATTTTTCCATAAGTGTGTATCGTATTATCTTAGCTATAATGATTAATGGTATAATTAAAAGTTGTATAAACTTTCTATCTATAACTATTTTTCTTTTTTTACTTATCATCCTATCCCTCTTTTAATTTTATTTACTACTATCCTCCAATGCATTAATTAAAAATTGCATAGATTCTTTTCTTAATAATTCAATTCTGTTCAACACCGGCTTATAATTAATAGTTTTAGAAATACATTGCTCTACATTTTCATTTGAGGATATAAATCTATTTTGTAAACCAAGTATATTAAATAAAGAATGCATACGAGAATTTGTTGATAAAGTAGAACCTTCTTTAAATCTTTTAAAAGTGAAGAATTTCTTTTGATGTAAAACTGAAAAGATGGTTCCATGAAAAGAGTCTGTGAAAACATATTCAGCATTGCGAATTAAGTTTACAAAATCAGCAGGATCGACATCGAATGGGGCATAGTCAGGAAAATTACAATCTATTTTTATATATTCATCTAAATGGAGTAGAGCAACAATTTTCAATCCTGTAAGGTCTTTTACTTTTTGTACAAATGCTCTTTGGTCTGGGTTATTCCCTAAAAAATAGCAAAATATATATTCTTCTTTAATAATTCTTTCAATAGGAAAATCTTCTGCCCATTGTTCAGATGTAAATAATAATGTAGGATCGCAAACCACAGGAACATCTCTATAGGATACTTTATTAACAATTTCTTTCCCTGTATTTTCCCTAACAGATACATGATTAATTCTATTTAAGAATATGTTTGCTATTCCCCATTGTCTTTGTGGGATCATAGACACACCAAAACTTGTAGCATAAGAGATTTTGTTTATTTCATCTGGAACAAATGAAAGAGTATAGTAATCAGCATCTATATTAGATGGCAACCACAACTGATCACTCCCTACTAAAATAGATGAAAATTCTTTGCAATACGCAGTTAGTTCTTTTCGTGAGTTACATTGTTTAGAAATTTTAAATCTTTCTCTAAATTTAATAAACTTTTTGTTGCGAATTTTAATATTGGTTTTAAATTCTTTGTTAATTTTTTGCAATATAATACGCTTAATAAAACCAATTTTACCTTTAATTAAACTAAAATCAAATAGTTGAAAAATATAATGTTTTAATTTGGCATTTCTTATTTCTTTGGAAATTCCATCTATACATATTGTTTCGTTTTCATATCCTAGATAATTTAATGCCTTCTGTGTGGCAAATGCTTGTAACATACTCCCATAATTTTTTTGGAAATAACATGATACTATTGCAACTTTTTTCATATTATCAACTCTTTCGAATAAATATCATCATATTTCTTAACCATAATTTTTGTATTATACTCATCTAATATATCTTGATAGGCATTATTAATAATTGTGTGGTTTATATTGTTTATTTGATTATTAATTACATTAGCAAATTCTTCTGCCGATTCACATATGAAACCATTTATTCCGTTTTTAATTACATCACGATTACCAATTACATTACTGACAAGACATAACTTTTTCATATACATAGCTTCCAATAAAGACATGGGCAACCCTTCCCACAAAGAAGGTAAAATAAATATATCTCCTTGCATTGAATATTCTAGTGCTTTTTCTCTATTAACCCATTCAGTAATTTCAATATTTGAACTAGTTAACTTATCTCTAAGATCCCCATCACCAATCCATAAGAATTTTACATTGGGTAGTTTTTCAGCAACACTATTGAATAGTTCAGGATTTTTTTGATAACTTATTCTTCCTAATGTAAATACTGTTGTTGTGTGATTGGTTTCATTAGTATTATAATGTTTGATTAATTTATCTAGCTCATCAATATTAATGCCATTGTTTATATATGTTGAAAATTTCGTAATATTTAAACTTTCGTCATATTCACCTTTACTACAAGCGATAGTAGTGCAATATTTTTTACCGCAAATTTCCTCAATGAATTTATATATAGATCTTTTTGTATTGCTATCATTTTGCATCAAAAAACTATAACCGTGAGGAGTATAAAACATTGAAATATTTTTATTGTTAATAGCTAATCTACCTAAAACTCCAGCCTTTGTTGAGTGAAGATGAATAATATCTGGATTAATTTCTTTTACAATCCTTTTTATTTCCAATAATGCTTTTGTATCTTTTGAAGGATTAATAGAACGAGTAAAATTTTTTATCTC
>Ga0209728_1001407_pt1 | contig 14857 bp, 42 predicted proteins | sample RifGroD1_FD_183997 | JGI IMG/M metagenome (GOLD analysis project Ga0209728, IMG submission 183997) | Groundwater microbial communities from Rifle, Colorado, USA - Groundwater D1 (SPAdes) (version 2) | ecosystem: Environmental > Aquatic > Deep subsurface > Groundwater | place: Rifle, Colorado... | reverse complement strand
GCATATTCTTTAGGTATTCATGTAACTAATGATAATAGCACTGGTATTGTTGCTAGTTTAATGGGAATAGGTTGTTTTACAATACTTTATATATATGATTGTATTAAGAATAAAAACAAAGGAGGATCTATCAATGGAAAAGAAAATTAAAAACATATCAAAAGTCTGTACATCTTCATCTTGTCCGAGCAAACAATTTCCTTATTGTGCTGAATGGTGTTTATCGGCAGTTCTGAATGTTGAATATGAAGGAGATGAAAAATAAAATGTGTCAAGCAACTAAATATTCTGAACAACTCTTAGAAATCTACAACAACATTAATTCAGAGGTTAGAAGATTATGTGCTGAAGTTAATACAGCAGACCTCTATGATCTAGATATGCTACATATTATTGAAAAAGGTGGTTTTAATGCCTGTGAGGGTTATAAATTTGCTAAAATGATTTATGACAGTAGGATAAAAAGAAGGAAAGCCAAGAATGAATTAGAAACTCTTAAACAACTTAAAAATAATTTTATTGATAAGAATATGGAATTATTAAATAAAACTCATCAAGAAGTTGTTAGAAGGGATATAATCTTGAAAGATTTAACTGAGCGAAAAGTTTACAATAATAGAGTAATAGGGAGAGATACTACAGAAGTAGTCACAGAGGTTAAATCCAATGTAGTAGTTAACAACATCCCTGCCTCAGTTCCTAAAGTTGATCCTATGTCATTAACACCAATACATAAGAAAACAAATGCAAAACTCCAAGTAATTAGCAAAATTGATGAAGATCATTATGTTGTCAAGAAGAAAGGTTGTGGAATGCAGGTCATGTTAAAGAAGAATATTTTAAATTTAGAATATTTTCAATCGGCTAAGTAACTCTAAAGCAGGACATAAACCATCCTGCTTTCCTTTATATAAGCCCATAAACACGCAAACTTATGGGATAATAAATATAAAAATAATATTTTTTATTTATATCCATTTAGTATTGCATTACTAAATTTAGAGTGGTATAATATATTCAAGAGGCAAAACAAACCAACCAAAAGAAAGCAGGTGAGTATATACAACTATGAACTTCATAGAACAGAAGAATCTAGAAAATCTCATCACAAAATTCAGCAACACAGATTCTTCGGTCATCAAGAAGAACTTAATAAGGGTTATTGATGCTTCACAATATAATCGAAGTAATCAAATGTTGGCTGATAAAGTTGGAGTGAGTGTTCAGACAATTTATCTTTACCGACAACCTAATAAACAGACCAATATTAGTTTCGATGTTGTTTTAAGATTAGCCAATGCATTGGGAGTTAAAATCAAAGACTTAATAGGTAGGAAAGAAGGAATAAATATGAAAAGATTATTAATGTTAAAACCAAGAGAGTGCGCTTCAGGAGATACAAAAGTGGGAAAGATTTATAATATAACTGGTGACAAATTATCAGTGTGGGACAAAGAAACTGACGATGGTACTCAATATGAATATAACCAAGAAAATGTTGAAAAATATCCAAATGGTGTTAGATGGGTAGAGATTGACGATGAAAGCAGTTCTGATTCTTTTGATGTGGATGATAATGATGATAGATTTATTATATTTGAAAATGATAAAGAATTAGCACATGAATTAATAAATAGAATGGATGGATTGGATAAAACAATAGTTAATATGGCTATGATGTTTATGAAAGACAAATAGAGGAATTGAAAGGAGAGGTATAGAATGATTAAAGTATCAGTTTGGACTGAACGTGGATTTGAAAGAGTTGATATTGATCCTGTAAATATTAGATCATTTTCATTAGTTAATCAAAAAACATGGACTACTAAAGGTTCTTTTAAAACTTGGTATAAAACTTATCGGATTCGTCTTAAAGATGGCAAATTACTTAAAGTCAGAGAACATAACTTCAAGGAATTAAAGGAAATATTCAAAGAAAAATATACTTCCGAAAAGCAAACAGAATCAGAGTATAAAAATGGCTCTGAACGTACGGCAACAGATTGGCATTATACGATCAATGTTTGATATTGAAGGAGGAAATTTAAAATGTCAGAAGAATTAACTAAGAAACTCATCAATGCATTTAGTGAGTTTACACCAAAAGAAGCAATGTTAAAAACCAAAAATTCTAAAAGTGTTCAAGATATTTTAACTCAAAAATATGGAGAAAATGGTTATGCCGAATTAACAAGAATCAAATCAGAGGATTGGGGTAAAGCTTGGAGATTATTTGAACAGCATTATGGAATCTATACACATGGAGATTATGATGAATTGGTGAAGTAAAAATTGACTTGACAAAGGGCAAGCAATTTGAAGGAGCAAGTTATTATGAAACCAGTACAAATCAAATGTGAATTAATCAATGTAAGAGAAAGAAAAGATGGTAAAATTGGTAGTTCTATCATATTAAAGGAATTAGGCAACAATAATTGTCATGAGATAATAGTTGATGAATCGGCTCAAAGAGTTGAGTTAAGATTACTAGAACAATATTTAGATGATCCTAGAGATGGAGTATTCTTAACTAGAGGAATGACAAACGTTGATATAAACACAAAAGGAGATATTTGGGATATAAATCAAGAGGATTGGAATTGGTACACTTTTAATAAGCAAGATGTTTTGAGTTTAAAATAACTTCAAAAGAGGAATCTCCATGAAAAAATTAATATGGAAAAACATGACCAATGAATCAACATCAATACTTGAATGGCTTGAGAGTCCTATTACTGATAAGAAATTAACTCTTACAGTCAAGAAAAATCAAGTATGGTCTAGGGAATGGGGAAATATTAATATCATGGTGACTGAGGATGTGTTTAATGAAATTAAGCAGTATGTTAATCAAGAAGATGATATTATTATGGTTGAGGATAGTGGGGATAAATTGATTTTTAAATTGAAATAACTTCAATCGAAAGGACGGTTTAACTGAGTATGAAAATTGAAGATGTTTATGATGTTATCTACAAATTAGATAGGGCTATGAATACCTTGCAGGATAAGATATGTTTAACCATTGATAAAGAAAGAGTCGCTCTACTTGAGTATGAATATGAAGTCTTAAGAAAGTGCAAAAAGGATTTACTACAACTTGATCTAAACGATATTGGAGAAATCAAAAATTCTTTGGTAAAAATAGCAACGTATGCAATGAGGAAGGAGTTTAATGCCAAATGATTACTGAAAAGCGACTAGGTTTTGCCTCTACGTGGAGTGAAGATTCTTATAGGTTTAAAGTTGGAGATAAAGCAAAAATCGTTGATAGAAATACCTGTATAAAATTAGATAATAAATTTTGCAATAGACGAGATCATTCATTTATGGCAGGTAAAATTGTTACAATCAAAGAAATATTGAAAGGAAAAGTAACTTTAGAACCAGTATATGTTATTGAAGAAGCAGAAGATTATTTTTGGGAAGACAGCTTCTTTAAAGGTCAGGCAGAGTATATTGAGAACCTATAAATATACTATTTTAAATCCTAAATTAAAAGAAAGAGAGTGATTGATTCATGAAAAAATTATATCCACTTTACAAAATGGAAGTTTGTAGATTTCAAAGAGTAGAAAATGGCGAATGGGAAGTTGGTATTTTATTTAATGAAGGATCTGGAATTATTTTAGATAGATTCGGCGAAAAGCCGGAAGAGGTTTATGATTATAAAAGCAGCCTAATAAGTGTTAGTATTCCAGTAGATTTATTCCTTGCACAAGAGCAAAGATATTTAGAAAGTGAATTGGAAGTGAAAGGAAGGATTGATTAAGATGAAAAATCAAATTTACGAAATCAAATTAGAAGAGGTAAAAAATATTCCTAATGATAATTTGAAAGTTATTTTCTCAGAAATTTGTCAATGGAATATTAAAGGTGTCTTGCCTGAAAATGGTTTAATGTTAAAAGTACACAATAAAATTCTTGAATCAAGAGCAATGAATAGATATTATAATCTAAAAGAATTGGAGCAACAATTATTGTTTGAAATTGGTAATAGATTTTGTAATATGAGTTAGGTCTGATTCTATAGTAGGAGTTGGTAATATGCGTAAAGAAGATTTAGAAAAACTTTTAAATGGAGAATCAGTGAAAGTTGGCAAGAATCAAATTTATTTAGATGGTGATGGTTACTTTGTAGTTGAGAAATATGATCACACTGAAAACAAAGTAGAATTTTTTAATGTATTCGAAGGATATAGAAGTATTGAACTTGCAATTAAAACTGCAAAAGAAATTTAAAACTGAGGAGGGGAAATTGCATGAATATACTAAAAGACATTAAGAGCAAACCTGAATTCCCATTCTACGTCAAACTTCAAGAGTGGTATGGTAATAGGATTAATGGTAAGAAATTTGATATTCTACACACCTATGAAAATGACGGAGAATTAAACACTGTAATATTTATGATGGAAATTGATAATCAAATAGAGATTGCTAGAATCTTTTATTTGGGTGATAAACTTGAAATATCAATTGACTGTCAGGCAGATATTAATACGATGCAAGGAGTAAGAAAACTTATTAAATATGGTGGATTTTATAAGCAATATGAAATTGAGTAGATGACTTAAAAGCACGATTTTATTTTAATTGATGGTTATAAAATTGAAAGGATAGTTGACAGAATGAAAGGAATATATACAGACAGAGATTTGTGTCCAATATGCAAGAAAAGACATGTTACTTATTATAATATGGAGATCACTAATGATAGTATCAAAGTTTGCGGAAAAGAGTGTAAAGAAAAGCACGATAAAATGATTAGGCTGGTTTGGTGTGATAATTGTGGGCTAGGTTTTGAATCTTTTAACAGTAATGGAGAAAAAATTAACCCAAAAAGATGTGTAGAATGCGGTGCAGGGGAAGATTGTTTGCATAGAGAAGTTGTTTAAATTAACTCAATGAAAGGTATGAGATTGAAAATGGATGAGCAAGAATTTATTAATAAGGTTGAGGAATGTTTTTCAGATGAAGTTACAATTACAACAAACGTGGAAACTGAAAACAACAAATTCAATCAACTATGCGTATGGCAGGGAACAATATTAGGAGATTCAACCGTGGAAGATTTTGAACAATTCTTCAAAGAGAATTTTAATACCAGAGTAAAATTCTGTGAAGAAGTCATAACAAATGGTAGTGTTGAGCGCAATGAAGAGGGTGGACGGAATGACATTTTATTTTATGTACATGATGATGATATTCCGCACTTTGCATTAAAAAGACTTGCTATCGGTATTCGATGGTGGGAAGATGTTGTTTCTTATAATGATAATTCATATTTGTATTCTCAAGAGGTGTTAGATAAATATGCGGTTAAGTGGTAATACCAAGAAAGCCTGAATTCATAAGTAGGGAAGTGGATTAAATATGGAATTGTTCTTTTTAAGATCATGTGAAATATTATTAGGATTATCAATTATAGCATTTGTAGTTAGTATTGTTTTAGTCCATAATTATCGTAAGGAAACTAAAAAGATGAGAAGAAATTAAACTGACTCAACGCAGGGTGAGCAGTTAGAAGGAGATTATTATAATGAAAACTGTAGTTATCGTTTCCGTACATGCCGAAAAGAAAAATTGTTTTTCCTCTAAAGACTTCAATGGTTATAAAGATTTTGAAACTGAAGAATTGGCACATGAATTTATTAAATCAAATAGTTTTAGTGTTAATGAAGCTTATATCGATTATGAATTAGACATCAGATTGATATATTTAGCTCACTTTCAATATAATAAGAATAGAAAATTGGTAGAACAATTATTTATCGAAGGATCTTCTGAAGATTCTCAAAGATATTGGGACAAGCAAGAAGATATTAGAAATGTTACTCGTAAAGAAGAAGGATTTATATATTGTAAGAAATATGATCAAATGACAGCAGAGGATTATAAAGGTAGTCTAGATAAAGCATTAAATCAAGACACTATTAATTACATTTCTTCAGGAGTTATTGCAGGATATTTAGGTCATAGTGCCAGAAAACATGAACACGATAAATATATTGAAAGAGTTATTGATAATCTAACTATGACTGTTGATGATGTTGAAGTAAATAAATGGGATGTTCTTTCTAGTTGGTTATCTTCAACAGATGCTAGACATTGGATGGATAGTATTGAAGATTTGCATATGGTACAATTTAAGGAGAAATTTGATAATTATGTTACTGAATTAATGACTCTTGGATTTATTTATGGTTTGGAAGAGCATAAGGGAACTTATACATCGACGATGGAATTAGAAGATAAACATGCTAATAGGATTAAAGTGATTTCCGTTAAATGATAGATTTAATTGGATATGAACTAAAAGAAGAAAGAAGGAAAGTACAATGAGTTATGAAGATATTAAAAGATTAGAACAGCAATTACGTGAAGCTAAATCAAATCAAGCCAATTTAGAAAGAAATTGTAGTCACCAATGGAGTGAAGTTAAATCTGATCCTGAAAAATTCAGGGAGGAGTATTTAACAGGAGAATACGAGACACAAGGGGTTCATATGTGGCCTAAAACCTCATTTAAAGATTCCTATAAGAATAGATGGAGTAGAACTTGTAAAAAATGCGGTAAAACCGAGTATACTTATGAACAAAAAGCAGTTAAATATGAGCCTAAGTTTTAGAAAGGAGAATTAGCATATGAAACATCTATATGATATTGATCAAAGAGTCCAAACACTTAACAAAGAAATCAGCAAACTACAATCAGAAATTATTGATGCTTTGGAATGGCAAAGAGATCAGGGATTAAGACCTAATAAAGATTGTGATGCCATTACGGGAAGAGAAATTAAAATATCTATAATCGAAGGTGAAATTAAAGGTTTGAAATGGGTTGCAGATGAAGGAGGATTTTAACTATGGATAAGAAAGACGTAATCAATGCTTTTATCAACAAAATGCTTTCAAAAGGTAATCTTGAATTAGATGAATTTGTATGTGTAAATGATTTTGGAATTAGAGTGCAATGTGATGGATCAGAGTCTTGTGAAGATTGTTGGAAGAAAGTTATTGAAGATTGGAAATAAAACAGGAATTTGAAAGGAGTGAATTAATAATGGATATCTCTAAAATGTCTGCACAAGAATTGCAAGAACTAAGTGAACAATTAGAAAAACAAAAACAGATATTAAAGGAAGAAGAATTAAATAAACGCAAAAATATTGCAAAATCTAAAATGGAAAAATTAAGAGAACAGAAAGATTTGATTCTGAGTTTAATTAATCATAGTAGAACTTCTTGTAGTGATTCAAATATTTGTAATGGATATGGTTCTGCTGATTATGGTGCAAGGTGTACGAAGTGTCATTTGATTGAGATATTTAACAAAGAATGGGACGACGGTTGGTGGGAAGTTGATTTTGATGTTACGATAACTAAGGTGCAATAGTAACAGAAATGTAAAAGGGGTTATTATGTCTATTGATTTTACTAAAATGTCTAAGAAACAGTTAATTGTTATTTTACAAAATGTAGAGAATGCGTGTTTAACCTTTGAATTTGCTTCTAAAGAAGAAGTCAATATCCCAAATCCTGAATGGCACGAAGGTAGAGTGAGTGCTTTTAAACAAGCATCTGAATTTATTCGTAAGGCATTTTCTTCTAAAGTTTAAAAAACTCAATTAAATATAGGATATAAGGAAGAAGGGATAAAAATGAGTAATAATTACTATTTCAAAGTTAAAGACATTGATCAAATTGTAAAACAATTCAAAGCATTAAGTCCACTTATTACACAAGAAATGATTGACAATGTGGTGAAGAAATTAGGAGAAATTCACATCTCTCAAACGAGTGGACAATGGAAACCCCTATTTGAATCTCAAGATTATTTTAAGAGTATGAAAGCATTAGAAAGATTTTATAAAACATACGAAGACCAATTAACTATTGTAAGCGAAAATGGTATCGAATTTACTTGGGAAGAATTTAAAGACTATATGACCTCAGATAATGAAATAAGTAAAAGTCGTAAGGAAATGCACGATGAGTATGTAGACTTAACTAACAAGTTTTATATTGATGATGACGGATTTGAATGGTTAATTGGTGAGTTTTGCTAATTATCAAAAATTTAAACTGTTGCAGGAATAAGGATATAGGGGTTACTATATCCTTCGAAAGACTCATTTCAAATGGTAATGATAAAAGGAAGTGAAAAAAATTGTGTAAATGTAAAAATTGTTTAAGAAGTTATGACTGGACGGATCAATGTGAAGTCCCTGCTAGTGGAATACCTTATAAAAATGGAGTAGAATATTTTACAAATAAGGACTTGAATTTTGAAAATCATATCAATGACCCTAAATCAATTTTATTATCTAAATTCAATATAGCAGGATTTGACTTTATTAAAAATAATGCAAAGTGGATTCATTTTGCTAATGAATCAGGAACAAAGTTATTAGGTCATAGTTATGATTTAAACAAAAACAATGATTGTTATTTTTATAAAACAGTGCCTATTTATTTATTATGGTTATTAAGAATAAAGCAAGTTCTAAATAAAACATGGTTTAAATTATATTTAAAATTTAATTAAAATGAAATTGAGTGTTTCAGATGGATATGCAAGTAGTTATGATGATGTTATTAATTCACTTGAAGTTATGATGATGGACTTGAGTAAAGAAAAATTAGAAATTAAGATGGTTTAAGGAGTTTTTATTAATGAAATTTTATGAATTTGAACAAAAGAAACCAAAAAACAATAAGGATCTACTAATTCAATTCAAAGAATATGGTTGGGGCAATGGGAATACTCTTAATACAGGTTATGCCAAATTTATAAATGACAAATGTGTTATATTTCCTACTACTTTAGGAATAGAAATGTCTTTAGATAGAATAGTTAGATGGAGTTATATTTAATCCCATAAGTTACTTATTTTATACCTTAAAGGAGGATAATATTAAATGAAATTAATTGATGATGTTGAAAAAGAGATTAAAAGTCTTAAAGTTAACATGGATTCATTAAAATCAGAGCTTGAAATATTAAAAAGAATGAGTTCCAATATGAATAGTGATGCAATTAAAGGAAAAGAGACCAGAATATCTTTAATGGAGGGATATATCAAAGGGTTAGAATGGGTATTAAATTAACAAATTGAAAGGATGATAAAAATGACTAAAGAAGAATACCTTCAAGAAATTGACATTATTTATATTCAATTCAAAAACAGCAATAAATCAGAATGGGATCATGAAGTTTTATCAAATAAACTAATGTGGTTAACTATGGATTATAAAGAGGGAACAAGCAATAATATGTGGAAGGATGATAAGTTTTGAAATCAAAATCTGAAGTAGAAAAATTCCTAAACGATATAAAGAAAAAGTTTGATCATTTCTATGGTGAAGATGTAACAAAAATCATAGACAATGGATTTGAGATGCATATGATTGTAAGAACTAAACATAGTCTCAATATACCTCAGAAAGAAGATATCGAAAATGTCTATTATTTTATAAGAGACATTTTAGACAAATCAGATCAAATATTTATTAATGTTAATCATGAAGGATTATTAGAAACTTGGTTTGTGTTTAATGGTTTGAGTGAGTAATAGAAGAAAAAGGAGGAGTAAAATATGTATACACCAGAATGGATAGGTAAAAAAGTTAAATTTAAAGTATTATGGGATGAAGATGATTTATTGTTTATACCTTATATTAATAAAGATGAAATATACGAAGGAATAATAATTAAAGAAAAGTATGGCTGTAAAAATTGCATAGAATATATAAGGAAAACTCCTGATGGAAATATTATTGATTATGCAGATTTAACAGAAATTGAGTTTATGGAATACTATGAATTTTTATATGAATATAATTAACAAATTGAAAGAAGGTATTTTAAGATGAGTTATGATATTAATTTAGTCAACTGTGATGAAGAGGAAATATATGACGATAATTACACTTATAATGTTGCAAGTATGTTTAGAGATGCAATTGGTGGTGACGGGTTATACGAATTATATGGTAAATCAGCAAAAGATTGTTTCCCATTACTTGAAAGTTCAATTTTTAAAATGAAGAACAATCCAAAACATTATGAGGATATGAATCCTGAAAATGGATGGGGAAATTATAAGGGAGCATTAAAAGTTTTAGAGAAATTATATTATGCATGTGTTAAAAATCCAGATAGTAAAGTTATTATTTCTTAGTAAATATATTGAAAGGAGTGCATTTAAAATGAATATTAGTTATAAATTCAAAGGAAATAAAATTATTAAAATCACCGAATCTGAACTTACTGAAAAAGAAATTGATTTATTAAAAAGAATACATCGCGAATACAAAGTTAATATTACCAGTTGCCCGAGATACGATGAGGAAAGAGAACTTACTATATCTGTTTATCATTTAATAAAATATGATTTAGTAAAAGATCAATTTGGTATAGACGAATATACGATTACAGAAATTGGTCATGATTTTCTTAAAAGTTATGACTATTCTGATTCAAATTAACAAATTTTCATAATTCAGATTCCTAAAAATCAAGCTATAAGCCACTTTTAGAGCACACCAAACCCTATAAAAATTGCATTTTAATTGATTAGGAGGTTAGAATTTGAACAGAATAGATGAAAAATGTAAAAATTGCAAGCACAATGAACATAACGAATATTAATTAACAAAATACAGAAAGAAGCGTGTAATAATGGGATTAACTTATGAAGAATTAAAAGAATTAATGCAATATATTGAAGATAATCATTCATGGAAGAACATGTATGAGATTCATCATGGTAAAGAAATATGTCCAAAGATGATTAAATATATAAGTTTTGATATGGATACAAGAGATTGTGATATTTGGCATATTAAATTTCGTAGCATTTCAGGTGGAAACGAAAATGAAAAGGAATTCAGAACCGAAAGAGGATATAATTTAAAAGATGAAGTATATAAATGGTTAAAAACTAGTCATGAAGATTAAAATAATCCGTAATTGTAAATTATGTTTTTATCATTATTACAAAGATCCTGAAGAGGATCAATGTTATGAAATAGGTGGTTGTCTTCAGTTTTCTCCAATTGGATTAAAGTTAGAAGATGTTGAAGTTGTGGGAGAATTAGGTAGTATTGACTATTGCAATGAGGACTAATATGTGATATGATAAATACATAAATAAATTTATCAGGAGGTACATAAAAATGGCATCAACCGCAAGAGAAAATCATATTGCTCAAATAAATTCCTTACTCGTAAAGTATGGTGCAACCCTAGACAAATGGGGAATGTATCATATTGGAAAATATAAATTTGATACTCGTAAAGTTAATCTTAAAATTACCGTAAACGATTTTAAAATCGTATCAACTTCAATGAGTAAATTAACTTTAGAAGAATTTGAGAAAAGACTAAAAATTTATGTTGCAAGGGAGAGTGAATCAAAATGAGCAGATACAACAAACTTCTCCAAGAAGTAATCCTAGAAGCAAAACGACTAAACATTCCAATATCTCAAAATATTGATCCTAATGTCATTATTAATACTAGAGCAAAAAGATTTGGAAGATGTTCTAGAAAATCAGATAAATTTATTATTGAATTATCTTCAATATTTGAAAAAGCGGAAGATAAAATGGCAAAACAAACTCTTGCACATGAGATTTGTCATACCTGTCCTGACTCTATGAATCATCAAACTCAATGGAAATCTCATGTAAATAAAATGAATAGAGCATACGGATATAAAATTACTAGAACAAACTCATGTGAGAATATTGGAGTAGAAAGAGAGATATCAAAGAATGCTAAATACACCATTGAGTGTCAAAAATGTCATAAGAAAGTATATAAAGATCGTATATCTGGAGTGATTAGAAATCCTGAAAAGTATCATTGTAAATGCGGTGGAAGATTAACAGTTAGTTAAATATAATTATTGTGGAGGTGAATATAATGAAACAATGGATTATTAATATTATAACTGGACGTTTCAAACGACCTGAATCATATCGTGATAAATGGAATCGTACATATTTTAGCAAGGAGGTTATATAAAATGGACAATGTAATGTTTTATGAAATAGTCGAGAAAGCAAAGAAGTATGATCAATTAGCAAAACTAAATAGGAGTCATGAAGTCTCATGTTCTTTCTGTGGTAAAAGTCAATCAGCAGTTAAAAAGATTGTAGCAGGCCCAGGAGTTTTTATTTGTGATGAATGTGTTGAACTATGTAATGAAATTCTTAATGAAAATGAAGAAGTTGAAAGTAAAGAGGAGGAGGATAATTAAAATGAAAGATTTAAGCGCATTTGATTTACAAAAACTAAACTCAATGACAAAATATCCAAGTATTCTTACATATCATGAACTTGGAAATAAAGGAATGCTACAAAACTCTTTAACTGAAGGTAATAGTTTTAATGGGAAAGAAGTTATTGTAACCGAAAAAGTAGATGGAACAAATGGACGTATAGTTGCCTATAAAGGTGATTATATGATTGGCTCCAGAGAAGATATTTTGTATGCTAAAGGAGATAGGGTTATTAATCCAACACTTGGTATTGTTGACACTTTAAAACCTCTTGCAGAGCGATTATCTATAGGTTGGAGCGAAGATTTATATGTTGTGTATTCTGAGGTATATGGCGGGAATGTAACTTCAGCTAGTAAACAATACACAAATAATAAACAATGGTCTTTTAGAGTATTTGACTTGTGTAAAATTGCATCAGAATTAATTGAATCTTTAATGAATATGGAAAGAAATAATATTGCATCTTGGAGAGATCATGGAGGCCAATATTTTGAAGATGATTTAGGATTACAGTATTTTATTAATAATTATAATGTTGAGCGTGTACCCTACTTAACTTTAATGGATGGAGAAGATATTCCTAAATCGCTTAAAAAAACTTATGACTTCTTAAAATTCTTTAGTAAAAGTAAAGCTACAATTAATTCTGAATCAGGCAAATCAGAAGGTATTGTTGTCAGAACTCAAGATAGAAGTTTAATTAGGAAAATAAGGTTTGAAGATTATGAAAGAACAGAAAAACGTGGTGGGTTTTAAAATTAGTTAAGATAATTAGAAAAGTAAAAACCCTGTAACCCTACTCTCACAAGGGTTTTACTTTTCTAATTATCAGATAAAATTACCATTTCAAAGTTATATAAACTATAAATAATTATATGAAAGAAGGAAATTTAAATGATTTTTGTTATAATTGGTGCAATCGTAGGTCTATGTATAGGTGTATATCTTGCCTTAGATGAGGCAGATTCGTTATTAGGTAGAATTGGTTTACTATCAGTAGCAACTCCATTAGGAGTAATTGTAGGAGGTATAGTTGGTATTCTAATTGCTATACTCAATGGAGGAATTCTATATTTAGCCAATGTTCAGCAAGAGAGAGTTTTTGTCCAAGAACAAGCCATTTACACAGCAATAGATAACCAAGGAATAGAAGGAAATTTTGCATTGGGCTGTGGAAGAGTTAGTGATACTCTTAGATATTATTATATTGTCAAAGATGATCTAGGTCAAAAAGTAGACTCAGCAAATTCTAGCGATACTCATATAATTAACACAAAGGATATTCCGAAAATTAAAACCTATGAAACAGATTTTAAAAACAAGAAATGGGACTTAATAGGATTTAATTTTAAGGAAAGTAAAGATTATGTATTAGAAGTGCCAGAGAATACGGTTAAATATGATTATAATATTGATCTAAAGTAGTAAGAATTGATGGACATGTTAGGATAAATAATCTCAGAAAGGAGGTGATAATTATAAATGAGAATGAAAGGATTTAGTTTAAATGATTTAGTACAACTCTTGCATAAATATAACTGGGTAAGATTACGCCAAAAGGGATCACACATCACTTTCCAAAATACATATACTAAAAAATCCATTACACTTACCGACCATGGCAAATCAAAGGAAATCTGTAGACCATTAGCAAAAAGGTTGTTAAAAGAAACTGGATTGTTGGAAATCGCATATGGAATGTAATAATTTAAAAATAAATTAATGCAGTTTGAAGGGAATGAATAATTATGGAAACAGTAGAACCTATCAGAGATAAAAAGAAAATTGAGGAAATGAAAGTTTATTTAAAATCAAAATCTCTTAGGGATTGGGCATTGTTTACATTGGGAATCAACTCAGGTTTAAGAATTAGTGATTTATTAAAACTAAACGTATCTGATATTTTGGATATAAATGGAAAAGTCATAACTAGATTATCTGTTCGAGAAAAGAAGACTGGAAAAGCAAAAATGTTTCCATTCAATGTCAACACATTATCGGCTTTAACAGAATATATCTCTTCAATAGATTCCTCTCAGATTGCTTTGTTTGCCTCTAGGAAAGGAGATAAATCAATAACTAGACAACAAGCCTATCGAATTATAAATGATGCTGCCAGAGATGTTGGAATAATGGATAATATTGGTTGTCACACGATGAGGAAGTCATGGGGTTGGATGGCATATGAAGCAGGAGTAGATATTACGAGAATCCAATCCATTTTAAACCATTCTAGCCCAAAGGAGTCATTGCGGTATATTGGCATTACCCAGGACGAATTAAATAATGTGTATTTAAACTTAAATCTTTGATTAAGAGAAGGAGGTGAAAAATTGAAATACAATTTCAAAAGCGATGGATATCTAGTAAAATGCAAATGTGGCGAATGGTCTAAATGGTGTTTAACTCTTGACTCAGGTGAAGAAATTTATGTATGCGAACGATGTTTTAAAAGGGACTGGGATAGAAGATTGAAGTAATATTTATTATTTAATTAATTAGATATTAGACACAAAAATAAGTATGAGAGGAGAAATTACATATATACCAGTTTAGATTA
>Ga0209728_1001406_pt1 | contig 14860 bp, 17 predicted proteins | sample RifGroD1_FD_183997 | JGI IMG/M metagenome (GOLD analysis project Ga0209728, IMG submission 183997) | Groundwater microbial communities from Rifle, Colorado, USA - Groundwater D1 (SPAdes) (version 2) | ecosystem: Environmental > Aquatic > Deep subsurface > Groundwater | place: Rifle, Colorado... | reverse complement strand
CAGTTTCCCGTCTCTCGATACACTCTCTCAGTATCTAACTGAACAGGGATTTGAAATTTCCAATCGGACTCTTCAGCGTGACATTGAAGCACTTCGTATCGAGTTCAATATAGACATTAGCTATAACCGTTTAGAGAATGGCTACTTTATCGACAGATTGGATTCAGAGACTGAATCGGCTATCCGCTTCTTGGAAATTGCTACCGAAGCTGAAATCGTCCTAGAATCCTTCAAGGATGTCAAAAAGTCTTTAACCGAGATTTCCTTTGAAAATACTGGAGCGTTAAAAGGCATTGGTCATCTGCGATCACTCCTGTTTGCGATTAGACATCAACGAGTCATCGAATTTGATCATGTGAACTTCAGTACGGATGAACGCAAACACTTTGTTGCCCATCCCTACTTGCTCAAGGAATATCAAGGTAGATGGTACATCTATGCCAAAATTGAATATATCAGCAATCCATTATTCTTTGGCATAGACAGGATCGAAAACCTTATCGTAACTGATTCGATATTTCAGCAAGATAATATCAATACGAAACTATTGGATAATGTGGTTGGAATAAGCCTAAGCACCGAACCTGCTATGGATGTTGTGTTGAAGTTTACAGCCCTCCAAGGCAAATATGTAAAAGCCCTGCCACTACACGGCTCTCAGACAATTCTTGAGGATAACGCTACTCACCTGACGCTAAAACTTCATATTGTCCCCAATTTTGAGCTTACACAGAGAATTCTCATGTATGGAGACTTAGTTTTTGTTATGGAACCAGTGGAACTCGCTCAAGAAATCGAAGAAATTCATAAAAATAGTGCAAAACAATATTCACAGCGACACGGATTGTCGTAGTCGATAGCTATACTTGTCCATACAAAGGAGATTTGTATGGGCATAACCGCTACATTTTCGCACACAGAAATTATCCAAAAAATGACTTTTCTTGAGGAAGTAAAATCCTCACTTAAAAAGGACTTTTTTGGCATAGACCACATCATTGATTCCTTAATGGAAACAATAAGTCCATGGTTCATCACTCCTCAACTTCAAGAACGCCCGCTTGTTGTCAATCTTTGGGGTATGACAGGTACTGGAAAATCATCGCTCGTTATTTCCTTAGCAGAACGACTGGGACTTAACGAGAAATTATATCAGTATGACCTCGGTACAAACAACTTTGGGTATCGAATGTATAATGACATGGATCAATTAAATGAACTTGCAGTCGGGAAGCCATTCATTGTCATATTTGATGAATTTCAAAATGCTCGAACTATTGATGAAAAAAGTAAGGAAAAAGAACCATCAGAAATGAAAGCCATTTGGAACTTTATTGATTCAGGGAAATTGTCCTATGTTCCTTGGTCAACTCAAAACTCAAGAAGTAAAATATGTAACTTTAGGAATCGTATTTTCTCCTGTGTAAATGAAGGCATTAAAATTGCCGATGGAAAATTCATTGGAGATAAAGAATTATATAAAAATATAATGAGTATAGAAACCGATTCTGACACAGTATTTACGGAAAAAATTATTGAACACATCCAAATATTTTTCCCAAAGCATGGTTATTATGAGTTACAAAAAATATTGCTAAAACTGAATGAAATCGAATTATTGGTACTGCTTGATGATCTTTATCAGAAATCGTTAAGCCAATCAAGTATTGATGTATCAAAAGCTCTTGTTTTCGTAATCGGAAATCTTGATGAGGCGTTTAATATGAATAATGAACTCAATCCAGATATTGATCCCGATATGTATAGAGAAGCAACGTTGAAGATTACTATTCCTAACATTAAAGATGCACTTCAGAAAAGATTTAGAAATGAACAGATAGCAAGGCTTGGAAATATTCATTACATCTATCCAGCACTTGGAAGTAAAGAATATAAAAATATCATAAATATGAAGATTGACAGCATTACAAATAAGTTTCAAAAAGAAACGGGAATTCAGGTTCACTTTGACACATCTATCCAGACTCTAATTTTTGAAGAAGGCGTCTATCCCGTCCAAGGAACTCGTCCATTATTCTCTACATTATATTATTTAGTAAATAGTAAGCTCGGTAGATTTATTGTGGATTTCTATGGAAACGATGCTGAAGAAATTGACAATATTTTTGTTTCCTATAAAAACGGGGTAATGTCTGGGAAAGCTTTTTTTAAAGAAAAGTTAATTGCCTTGAAAGAATACAGTTGCATAACTGAATTAGGCAAACTTAGAGAAAATAAGCAGGATGATAATCAAGCTATCACCTCGGTTCATGAAGCGGGTCATGCGGTGTTATCTATTCTTCTGCTAAATAGAATTCCAAATTATATACGATCCCGGTCTGCGGGAAGCAAAACTAACGGCTTTGTTAGCGGAACCATATTTGATCCCACAATAGTAAAAAACGATGTATTCAAAAGAATTGCCATTCTATTAGGAGGCATGACTGCGGAACAACTGATTTTTGGAGAATCTCTACTTACAAGCGGCTCGTCATCAGACATTGAACAAGCGACAAAGTTTTCACTGTCCGTTGCAAAAACGGAAGGTTTTTCAACAAATCCATTATGCTATAGAGTCGCTGATCCATTCTCAAATTTTCTTTTTCATGAAAGTGAAAAGCAAATAGAAGAGGAAGTTAAAAAATGGATAGTAGTAGCGAAAGAATTAGCAAATAATACTTTGCAAGAAAATAGAGCCTTTCTCTTAGCAGTTTCTGATGCTTTATTTAGAAACTCGGTTATGACAAAAGCAGATTTAGAAATGTTAATTGAAGAATTCATTCCTGAATTTGTTGAGAAGCAACTTATACGGGATGGATCAATTGGAGCTTATGTGGAAATTCTGCAAAAGTCCGTAAAAAAATCCAATGCCAAGCAAAGAGCCATAGAACCATATTTTTCTGGCACAAATGATTTAGTAGCGAGCAATAAATAAACAGGGTGTCCGTATTTGACACACCTGTTTAGTATACTAATTTCGGAGGAACAAAAATGAACAGAATAGCTATCAGGTATTTACTTACCGGGCTTATGGTATGTTTCTTTACCATAGTCTCTACACAAAGCATGAGTGCGCAACAGCAGAAAAAGGTTGTAGCCATTTATGAAATGGGTAAGACTGCACTCAATTTAATAATAGAACAAAGTGCATGGGAAGGAGCAAGCCCAGCAGAATTGGAGGGAATTCGTCAAGGAGCGTTGGCGCAACTTGAAGAAACACCGATTACCCTAACTCTATATGCGGATAAGACATTGGATTTTACTTCAGGAGGGAGGACTATTACTTTGGACTATAAAATTCAAGGCTCTCACTTAATCGTAGTAAACCCAAAAAATGGAGCAGAGATTGATTTTGCTTTCTTTACCAATGAACAAAATGTTTTGACGGTCAATAAAACAATTATCCTTGATAAACGGAAGTAGCCAGTCTTACGAGATGGAAATCTTTGGGATCAATTCCCAAAGATTTCTGTTACTACTTTTAGGAGTAATGCAAGGCAAAGCAACCTTCAAAAATGGCTTCATTGGCATGAAGGGATATGACTGTAGTACCGAGTTGAGTAAACTAAGAGAAAACAAACAGGATGACAGCCAAGCAATCACTTCCGTACACGAGGCTGGTCATGCAGTTCTGTCGATTATCCTGCTAAACCGCATCCCCGAACTAATTAGGTCTCGGACAGCAGGGGTCAATACTGGCGGCTTTGTAAGTGGCAACCTATTTGATGGAACGATTGTAAAGACTGATGTAATCAAACGAATGGCTATATTATTGGGTGGAATGACTGCTGAACAGTTCATTTTCGGGGAATCCATGCTTACAGGTGGGTCATCATCTGATATTAGGAAAGCTACAACCTTTGGATTAGAGATTGCAAAGACCTGTGGTTTTTCAAGCATCCCTACATACTATACGTTCGCCGAACCAAGCACCAACTATTACTTCCATCAGGCTGAAGAACAAATTGAATCTGAAGTAGCGAAATGGATCATTGAAGCGAAGAGGCTTGCTTTGGCAACCCTCCAAAATAATGAATCGTTCCTCCTGTCTGTTGGCGACTCTCTCTTCGACAAGTCGATAATGACGAGGGAGGAACTTGAACTGCATACGCGAAAGTTTTTCCCTGACTTTATTGAGAAACAACTCATCAGTAATGGCTCAAAGGGTGATTATGTCAGAATACTTCAAAAGAGGGCAAAAGAACTCAAGGCTGAACAGAAGGAGATAAGTTGCTTCAGTTCTGACTCCGCTGATCTTGTAGCATATGGTGAATAGTATTCATCAAAATGGAGGTGCGTAAATGAGCATAACAACAAGTATTTTGACAAACTCCTTTGATAATTTTGTCGTGGGAGAAAACAATCGTCATTCATTCAATGTATGCGTAAAAGTAGCAACTGAGTTCAATCCCAAATTCAATCCTTTAATAATCGATGGAGATGCAGGGCTTGGCAAGACCCCTCTATTACGATCAATCATGAATACCATTTCTGGTTTGAATCCAGAAGCGAGAATCGTTTCCACAACTGGTGAAGATTTTGCTTCGGATTTTATCGAAAGTTGCCATTCGCCTTCCAAGAGTAGCATGGCTTAGCATCGAAAATCATCTGTACTTTTTATTGATAATATTCAATATTTTCAAGCAAGAGAAGGAGTCCAAGATGAACTTGTATCAATTATTGAATATTTATATGCAATAGACCTCTATCAGAATTGAGTGAATTTTCAGATCATCTTCGGTGCCACTTAGAGTCAGGCTTTTCTGCCGAACTACTACCACCTATCTATGATACAAGATGTCAAATGATAAGAAGAAGATGCGAAACTGAAGGAAATGTATTACCTCTCGAAGTAATATAACTGGTTGCCAAGAATGTTACTTCAAATGTTTCAGACCTATACGCCGCTCTTACAAAGCTATTTGCATATATTTATTTAGAAAATGAAGAAATGACTTTAGGTGTCGCAGAATCACTTTTAAGAGATAAAATATATCCAAAGCCAAGAAATTTGATAACAAAAGAAGAAATATTGAAAGTTTCATCAGAACCTTTTTAATATTTCCAAGACGGGCGTGGAAAGAATACTATCTGAAAATGTCTTAGATATAAATAGAAATTATAACTGAGATTCTAATTACCAGTGTGTACTTTGACTAGATGTTTTTTTAATGCCTCCATTATTGATAGATATTTTTTTTCATAACTTGATCTAGCCGATGGATGCCATCCATCTATTAGTAATATATTTCTATCTGAATTGAAATATATATTTTCATTCGATTGATTAAATTGAATGCTTGGGAAGATAATATTTTTAACAATACTAATAACTGATCCTTTACCACCGCAATATATTATTGTCGGTTTAAGAATATCTATTTCCTTTTTCAAATATTGCCCATAATTGATTGCAAATTTTAAGAGCACATCTTTCGATATAGAACCTCCACCTGACTCTTTTTTACAATTTACTATTGCAAATACTTTTTCTTCGTATGCCTTTGTCAATCTTTCTTTATTAAATGCCTCATTAAAAGATGGATAAATACCATTTTCTTTAATTTCATCAATACCAACAAGCAAAAGAGCAACAGTTTTAAAAAACACACTATTTATGATATTATTTGGGAGCCAACCACGATAGTCATCCTTCCCATTATTATTCGAATCTTTGAAAAGAAACAATATTTTCTTTATAGAGTTATCCCATAGTTCACTTTCATTACCTGAATGTCGATAGCCATCGACCATACCTTTATACAATAATCCATCACGACAAAAATCTGTGAAACCATCATTTTCAGATGCTTTCTCCCAGTCCGAAAACAAATTGTTGAGTTCATTATTGTAGTCGCTCACAATCGCTCCTTAAATATTGATATTTCGAAATTAATAGCCTTGCTTGAACATTAATCTATATTTTAAATGATAAAATAACTTTGTCAATACATTTTGTACTTCCAAATTTCATACTAAAATAGCATATCTATTATACTATCAAATGTATAATTTGCTATAAATGAACGATAATATTTTCAGTTCAAAAACTACAATAGAGATATATAATTTTGTACTATAGCTCTTGTCAAAAGAATAACAAAATTATTAAAACCAACAAATATCAGAGACGATTTGATGGAGTGAGGGTAGCTCAACTGATAGAAGCTCCCAAGCAGAGGGGAAGACCTGCCAAGAAGTAAGGCTATAAGGCGGGTGAAAGCCCGCCTAGAACTGTTTATGGGTTTATGCTCGGTAGTGTTCGTTGAAAATCTTATAGATGAAGTCCTTAGTTATTTTCGACGCCAGTTTCTTCTCATGGTCGAGGTTCTGAGTTTTCACGTCAACGGATGTTTCCAACCTCTATCGCATCATGCTCTGTCTTGGTCACCCAGAGCAGATTTGATGGCTGATTATCGTATCCGTTGTTGGAGATGTGATGGACGATGTTTGCACTGGTACGTTTCTGGCACCATGCCCCAGCAATGACGCGGTAAACGTAGACCTTCCCGAAACCGTGTATTTTAATTTGCAACCAATCCTTTGTACGGTGCCCTTCTTCTGGCTCTTGAGGAAGGATTTTCCCATTGAGACGCACGCGACCAAAGTTGCTACCATCTGCACCAGTCTCTGGGTCTAGTCGGAAGACCTCTCCGGGGATGTACACGCAATCTTCTTCAAAAGCGGGTCTACCAGTTGAGAGAAGTATGTATGGGTGCTCCTTGCCATGCATGTTAACGAGCATTTTCCGGAGTTCGTAAATAGTGCAACCAACTCCATGGAGCAATACACCCTTCTCCCAAAGTTGGCATTCTGACTCGTTGCCCCTTATGTTTTCAGAACTAACTTTCTTATCCTTGTCATTCTCAATAATCTTCTTACCAATCCCGGACGAGGAATACTTCAAGGCAATATCAGCGTTGACATACTGAACATCTTTTCCAATTTGAAGCTCTTTGTAGAAGTCAGGAAACATTTCAGCAAACTTCTGGCAGAAGCAATGCGAGTCAAAAACTCCCTCATTCATAACATCGTGAACAGCTTGTATCTTACCAATCATTTCGTTTCTCCTTCAGGTTTTCCGGTACATGACCGGGTTTGAGTTTTCATCGCCGAATATCTCGACGTTCAGAGACTTGTTGGTAGTGATAACTGTGTAGAAGTGGCGTCCCAATGCCATCTTCCGTCCTTTGGGAATGTCCCTCCACTCTCCGGCTTCTTCCATGATGCTTCGAACAGAAAACGTACTCCGAGGAGGAAGTGTAGCTACACTTTTTAGAAGGAGTTGGACGTACTTGTTAAAACTTGACTCCTTCAAAACCTGTGCCTTCACGTACTGAGGAACTGATATTCCTTCCTTGTCAGCTTTTGCCTTGATTTCCGCATATTCATTGCCGCTCACTCCGAATGCAATAGTTTGTTCTGCCATATTACCTCCCTCTCTATGTATAACATCACTATATGTTATAGTCAATTACTATTTTCTATAATTATTGACGGTATTAATATTTTATTGTCTGTTTTTCTACATTGTTGATTTGTCATTAGAATAGCTAAAAGTGGACATAGCAACTGTTCTAATAAACGAACGTTTCCCAAAGCTCATAGTGTCGGTTAAATATTTGATTTATATATACGAATAGTGTATAATAATTGCCATTGACACCATTTTACTATACAGGGGTGAATATGGCACGAGTTATCGGATATTGCAGGGTGTCTACGGACAGGCAGGACGCTGAACGTCAGGTGACGGAAATCCTCAACTATTGCTCATCCAATCGTCTTGGTGACCCTGTGATCGTAAGAGAAACCGCTTCAGGTAATAAAGAACGCCCCGAACTTGAACGTATACTCTCAACCCTTCAAAACAAGGATACTTTAGCAGTCTGGGAACTCTCTCGCCTAACCCGTGGCGGTGTAGGATCACTTTTTGGCATTGTGGAACAAGTACGCAAGGCTCAGGCAAAGCTGATCGAAACCAAGTCTGGCACTGTCATCGACTCGTCAGTCGCAGGAGAAGCCTACGTTTTCGCTCTCGGTCTTGCCGGTCGCATAGAGAGAGAAATGATATCAGCCCGAACCAAGTCAGCATTACAGGCTCGCAAGGCGGCTGGTGTCAAACTGGGGCGTCCTGCTGGCAAGTCCAAGTTGGATGAGAAACGGGCGGAGATAGAGCGTTATCAGGGACTTGGGATCAACAAGACGGCGATCTCGAAGTTGATTGGCTGTTCGAGGGCAACCTATCTTCATTGGCTTACCAAGGAAGCCACCATGCATGGCTTGCCAACTCTTTGAGCTTGTTTTATCCTTCGAACAGGTGGAAACAATGCTTGGAATATTGATCGACAGCAAGGCAAGGACAGTCCAACTGCTGGACAAGAACTGGACGCTCGAATATTTGCAGGAATTGATCGGCGGCTACATCGAAGCTGTTGCTCCTCCCATGGCAGACGTGAACATGTTTGTAAACGAGGATGGCATCAGCCTATCGTTGCCAAGATGGCAAATGCCCTTCATGCTACGAGGCAAGGCAGGGATGATTCCCTATCTCGGCAATGCCATTATCCTCGGGGCTGAAGACGAAGAGGGCGAGCTAGAAGGTCTTGATAAAGAGCAAGCAGAGAGCATGGTCGCATTCCTGAAGGCTGAGATTGTGTGGGGATGAACAGGTCTTCTGCCGCCATGTTGATTCACGAAGACAACTGACCTTGCTAGATTTATCCCTTAACCGAGGGTAAGGAAGAAACGATGAGGGTTGACAGACAAGAAATTGCTAACAAGCTGATTTTAGATATAGAGACTGCCTTAATGGAACAAGGGATTCTCCATCGCTTTTTTTGTGGTTATCACCATACAAAAAAAGTGAGAAAATGACAGATTCCAATAACAATGCCTGCTAGGATTCTCTAAACAATCATGCAGATCAGCAAAACCCTAATAACGATGAGTATGACGGCGGGGATCCGGGTGGATACTGATTGATCAAAGGCGAGGGCAACCCCGCCTTGATTCTAATTCTCTTCATTCCACCTAAGATTTGCTTCAAGTAGATATTGCCTTGTTACAAAATGGTTTTCGAATTTATATAAAAACCTTATACTATGCCTTAAAAATCAGTTTAGATATAATTATACTAAGTATAATCGATCTAAATTTAGATTATTGCTACCAAATTGCAAGTATTTCTGAACCGATAGATTCGGTTCTCATGGTAATTCTACTTTCATCCCATATAGTTATTCCAGACTCATACGGAATAACTATGTCATCCTTTGTTACGGACAACTGGGCATATGATTTGATCCCCTTTTTTCTGCCTTGTCCATTCATTTTTACCGTAAAAATATAATTCTTTAAAGATGAGTTTGTCGTAAGCAAAGTCATATTTCCAATCCAATAGATTTTTTCAAATCTATCTTGTCTTGCCTCCTCAGGGGTCATCAAGGATCCATCTGAATTTGTTTTAACAGGAATATCTAGCCAATGTTGATCCCACTTCTGCGGCATTATATGTTCAAGAGAGTAGTTGTATTTCAATTCCTTAATGTCAAATCGATTATCTGTTCTTCTATTCAACTCAACCCAGAACAGTAGTAAGCAAGCCGTTTTGTTTTGTATCTTTTTTAGTCCAACCATAACTTCTTCATCAGAAATATCTATACTTTTTCTTTGAAGGCTAGAAATGTCATCAATAAATTCTTTACATATTTTATTATAGCCCTTTGTGTCAGCCCCAACAATCATTCGACGGATTAAATATCTTTCAATCTGCTTGAAAATTATTTTCCTATCTTCATCTTCTTTATACTGTTTGAGTACATTCAATATAAATGGGTGAAATGTAGTAACCTGAAGCACATCTAGGATATGCAATAATCTTGATGTATAATCCTCAAAAGATAGAAGTGTTAGGCTCGAAAAGGAAGCAATATTTTCCCGATAAAGCTTAGCATAGTCACAAATTTCTTTAATAAATAATTCTATCTCCTCCCGAGAACCAAATCCCTCAATCTTTTTTTTATAGATAGTACCTAAATCTGCTAAGGTATGCATATCTGGATTGTAAAACCCACCGATTACGGCAATACAATGAAGTAATATTTCAATATTGTCTCTCATTAAACGTCCTGTTATTCTTGAAGAATCCCAGAAAGCAGATGTGTCCTCGTCAATTAGAAATGTCTTTTTCCAACTACTATCATAGCATTCAATTACTTCATCTTGGTCATCATAAAGTTGTAGCGCTCTCTGAAATAGAGAGTTTTTAATAATGTCAGCAGAGCTAAGCCTTACACCTGCACTATTTATTGTGTCAAAAATTGCTTGTTCATTATCTTTGTCCTCAAGATCAATTACTACTAGAATCTTGTTTTCACTATCAAGCAATGAGTTAAACAAACCATTTCTTGCATTCTCATTAAATCCACTCAAAGATTGATAGAAATATTTGTAGCACTGAAGAATCTTACTATTCTTTTCAGTAATTAAATCGAGCTGAGTATGAAGAGTCTCTCCTTCAATAACTGATTTATATGCAATTGTATCCATGTGAGAGTGTTGTATCTTGAGAAAATAATTTTTATCTGTCGGAGTCTTCTTATAGAATAAATAATTCAGCATTAGATTTTTTGTATTTTCCTTAAGTTCATCAAGGAAAAGGTCGTAGAGAACTTTGACAAGGATACTCAAGGTCGTTAATCGCTGTTGCCCATCAATAACCATGACCTCTTTAACATCACCAGATATTGCCTTTTGTTGCTTTAGAATAAGTGAACCCAAAAAATGATTCCGATTTGTATCCATTAGGTCTTCTAATAAATCTGACCAATTTTGTTTTTCCCAAACATATCCACGCTGAAAGAATGGAATGCGTACTTTCCCTTCATTACCAAGGAATGTAAATGATTTGGCTTTTGCTTCCATATATTACTCCTGTATTGTATCCATTCTTACTCACTTTAATTTTTAGTTCTTTTAGTTACTCGTTCAACAGTGTGAGTTTTAATTGATCCAATCTTGTAATTATATTTCCTATATTTCGTTTTACTGACTCTCTGTCATCAGCAGTGATAACCTTATCCTGTCCCCACTCCTCTGTTAACCTATCTTTAATCTCAACAGAACATTCCAGTGCCCCAGCTTTCAATTTTCTTGCATTACCATTCATACAGCGTATCTTCTCAAGTGTATCAAGTTTATTGTGAATTGCTCGTATTCTCTGCAATATCACTTTTTTCGAATCATTGGTCAGCGATTCTGATAAAATAGCTGTTAAGTTATCGGTAGCACTTTGAATTAGCTCCATAGTATCGTCAATTACTCTGATACTGAATTCAATTCTTTTTGCCTCCTTTGTCCTGCGATGACTTACAATGCTAGATAGATAAACTCCAATAAATAGTGTAATTACTAATTGCATGATCTGAAACAAATTTAGACTAAAAAAAGAAGAGCCGAAAGTTGTATTCGAAATGAGAATCGTCGCAACCACAGATACTACCGATGTTGCAAATACAGATAATAGGATATTACTTTTTAACATCATTGATATACCTCAAAACTCGTTTAACTACATCAGGTTCATCATCAGACTTGAAATCAAGTTTTTCCAATACTAATTTCGAAGTATATTTTCTAGCCAGTCCTCCAAATGATTCCTCTAAAAAGGATTTAGGATAACCGAAGGCACCATCAAAATCAATTAACAATTTTTCTCCTAATGGTATTTTTTCTAACATCGGTATAAGCACTATCTCCCTAAATTCCTCGCCCGAATAATTGCCATCTTTTTGAAATCGCCCTCCGGGAGCATCCGTATACTCTTTGGCTATCCTATACACTTGCATAAAAACACTCCTTCCTCATTGTCCAATAGTAAAGTGTACCTCTCATAGTAGCATTCATATCAATCTTCTTTGTTTCAGAGTAATAGCCGTTATTAGATACTATAACAAGATTGTTTACCTTCTTCTTCTTTAGAAATTCATATATTCCCGGCATTCCCTTTCCCCGATTTTCTTCTTGCGTTCTCGTTCTAAATGCTCCTAGCAAAGAAGCTTCAATAAGATCAACTTGCCCATAAATAAGAATTCCCTTATCAGCAACCCATTTCTGAAATTTCTCCCAACTTGTTTTCTTTACTGTCGTAGGTATTCCTAATCCATTATCAAGAAATGCAAAGTGAAACTCTTTTTTTAATTCATCATAATCAATATAAATATACCAATGCGATACAATATTCATTCCATTTTCATAAGCATGTTCCACAGTATTTGTCATTAACTCAATTATCATATCGTATAGAGCATACATACTCTTCTGTGGAATATTCATTTTTTGCATTATAAACTGACATATATTTTTTACTGTATCGCCCTCAACGCTCGCACTTTCATGTATTGAAAATGTTTCACCATTACTGCGAAGTACAAGAGCATTATTCCCAACAAACGTAAAAAATCCAGAATTTTTTAATAAATGAAAATTATCTGCTGTTGCTGGAACATTTCCTCTTATGTGGAATGGTACTTTTCTTGTTTTGAGATTTTTCATCAAGGAAAGCATGTACATAATCGACTCTATGGATAGCCGATTAACATCCTTCATGTCGATATATATTGGATATCCTTGGCTAATCACACTTTCCATTTCATTAAAACTCGTTATCACTTCTTCAGGATTTTCAATAATTGAAAGATTTACTGGCAAAATATGGCTATGCTGAATATGTCGAGCTTCATTTTCATTAAGGACTCGTTGGAGTGAATGCCCTCTACTTTCTACAGGTATCCTCTTTAGATTTTTCCGCCACACTCTTCTTTCATAGTTATGTATTCCTACATTTTTTGAGTATTTGATTTGTTTTTGTTTTGTCCGTGCCATTTATTCAATTTTCCTAAGTACAGCCTTTAGATTTATTACTTCCCACCTTTTCACCATCAGATAAAAGGTAGGTCTCTTCAACCCAAGGCTTTTGGCGGCATCGGTGGGGTTCAACGCCCCGACCTTCCACTGATTGTAAACCTTCTCCCAGTTTTTTGGAAATTCTTTCGCAGGACGTCCCAGCTTTTTACCTCGAGCCTTGGCAGATTCAATACCTTCCTTCTGGCGTGAAAGGATATTTTCACGCTCAAGCTCCGCCAAGGCACCAAAGAGGGTCAGTATGAAGCGTCCCTGAGCGGAAGTAGTGTCTATTGACTCCTTGAGGGACACGAACCCGACCTGCTTCTTGTTTAGCTGGTCAATGATGGAAAGGAGATCACGGGTAGAACGAGCCAACCTACTGATGTCGGAGACAACGACTGTATCCCCGTCTCGTGCATAGTCGAGCATTCTTTTAAGTTCAGGGCGGTTGGCACTCTTGCCGCTCATCTTCTCGACAAAGAGCCTATCCACGCCTAAATTTTTCATGGCGTCATCCTGACGATCTGTGGACTGGGAGGAAGTTGATACTCGAACATAACCAATCTTTGCCATGTGTCATAAACCTCGTCTAATAATATCATAGTGTCAGAAATAAATCAAATATATTTCCTGACACATTAAACGAGGCGTCAGGATGTCATACAATGCTGACGTTTTTGGTTCGCTTAGATCATATCGTTATTCAAAGTCTGATAATCGTTGTATAATTCCTACTATTAGCATGATATACCAACCGAAGGTGGTGGACTGACTTTATCCAAAGCCACTATTACTGACTACCAATAACTTGGATAAAGCGGAGGAACGGGGATGAATAGAGCAACCAAACTAAACGTCGGGATTTTAGGAACAATCTTTGGCATATCAGGCATGAATCATGGTTTCTTTGAAATCTTGCAAGGTAATACCCCTACACCGAATCTATTCATATTTGCCATCGGAGAAGCCCAGAAGATGTGGGTTCATGGCAACGAACCAGCATTTACACTTCTCCCCAACTTTCTGCTCTCCGGCATTGTCGCCATGGTTATTGGACTGGCAATTGTCGTCTGGTCTCTTGGTTTCGTTCAGCGAAAATATGGCTCCCTTATCCTCTTCTCACTATTTGCTCTCCTGCTTCTGCTCGGGGGCGGGGTGGCACAGATACTCTTCTTCCCTTGGATTTGCCTTGTTGCATCCCGTATCAATAAGCCGTTGACTTGGTGGAAGAAAGTTCTGCCAACCAAGTCCCTCGCCCCTTTGGCTAAACTCTGGCAAGTGAGTCTGATTGTCAGTGCCACCCTGCTTGTGATTGCTCTGATACTTGCAACTACAGGTTTCGTACCTATGGTAACCGATCCAGAAGTAGTGCTTTCGATAATGCTGGTCTGTCTTGGGTTGGAAGTGATCGCTTTTCCCTTAACCTTCGTTTCTGGTTTCGCCTATGACCTCAAAACAAAAGAGGCAATTTGAAACGCAAAGATTTGACTTTTGATGAGCAATTGGCTGAAGAAGCCAAAGCAGTCTCTGATTTCCTTGCTTTTTACTCATCAGACCGAGACCTTTCAACAGTTATTTATTCAGATTGGACTGCGAGAGATGTTCTTAGCCATGTGGCTTCTTGGCATATGAGCTTTGCAAAAAACCTACTCGATGCAGTCAATAACATAAAACCATCTCCATTCAAAGGTTCACTAACAGAAGTGAACGAACGAGAAGTCAAACTGCTATCGCAATTCTCTGTGGCTGATTTGATTCAGAAAATCAAACTTGCTCAGGAACAAATAGATCAGAATATTTTGAAGCAAGGAATAATTGGGATTGCATACAAGAAAGGGTCGAGAGACTATTCACCAATCGAACATTTAGAGGTTGTCAGGAGACACATCAAATCACATCTGGCTGATTTGGAAGGAAAATATAGAGAATAGAAAAACATCCGCTCTCTTGGCAA
>Ga0209728_1001405_pt1 | contig 14863 bp, 13 predicted proteins | sample RifGroD1_FD_183997 | JGI IMG/M metagenome (GOLD analysis project Ga0209728, IMG submission 183997) | Groundwater microbial communities from Rifle, Colorado, USA - Groundwater D1 (SPAdes) (version 2) | ecosystem: Environmental > Aquatic > Deep subsurface > Groundwater | place: Rifle, Colorado... | reverse complement strand
TACACCAAACACAATTAGGAGTATACCAACTTTTTAAAAACACATATTTCTGAAAATCTAACAGGTCTAAACCAAAAAACCTTTCTACAAAACGTACTGGAAATTTTCTTCCATAATTTATTATCTCAGCAAGTTTTAAATATCCATCAATTTTTCTTTGTGACATAGCTTTTTTATTCATTAACTATGTCACCTTCTCTAAATTTTATTTTTAATAATCTATTCTCTTCTTCTAAATATGTATTTTTCTTTTGTAAATTTTGAATTAAATCACGTTGTTCATTAATCATAAAAGTATAATCATTTTCATCAAATTGTAGTTGTTTTAAGATACTATTATTACTAATATTTGCTACTTGTTGCATACCTTCACAAGTTTCTATATCAAAAAGATTTACTTCAACTTCCATAAAACCTTTTTCTTGCAATTGTTTAATAATTCCAGATAAAGTACCAGCACCTTTAGATTTATTATTAGCATGATTAACAGAAATACCATTGTCTTTTGCCATAGCAAGAATAGCACGATATATCTTGTCTTTTGTTTCAAATAAAGATTTAACTCCACCAACTTGACTTTGAACATTATTTATATCACTTGTCATTAATGTTAATGCTTGATTAAGTTTATCTATTTGATTAAAACTTTTAACTATTTCAATTACTATTGGTAATTTAAATGAATCTTCAAGTGTTGATTCGTCAAGAAAATCAACAAGAGTATTATAAAGATGCTTTTTATCTATTGGATTTTCATTTTCAAATGGATCATATCCAACCATACGAATTACATCTTCTTTATTTCTTTTATCTTCTTCATTTGTATCTAATTTAATTTCTGTTTCAAATATATTAATATTTTTATCAGAATCCAATGGGGAAGATTCTGAAAATGTTTTTGAAGCATATTGAGGAAGGCTGTTGCATTTTTGGAAGTAGATCTGTGCGATATTACTATTACTATTATTTGCTTGTTGCTCTGCACTATAATATAAACTTGATTCAAAATATACATCAAGCAATCTACATAAAAAATATAATGCTATTTTACAATCGTTATGTTTACCTACTAAGTATACATATAAATCTATCACACATTGACGGCAGACAACCATTCTTTGATTATTTGCTTTTAATATTAATGAATTTGATTTGTAAAAATCTTTATCTTGATTTTTATCTATTCCACAACAAACACATTTAAACATAACTTTTTCTTTTTTAGGTTGTGGCGTAGTTGCCACAGTTTTTTTAACTCTAGGAATAAACGCCACACTCCTTATTTAATTAACTAATTGACTTTAAAATTTCTTTGAATTCTCCAAATTTATATCTTATTTTAAATTCCTCAAAATCATCAATAGTAGATTCTTTAGAATAGAGTTGATGAAAAAGATTATGTATTAAATTATGTATACATACTCCAAGAGGATATTTATTATGTAATTCAATAACTTTATTTTTAATATTGATAATTTCTTCACCAGAATATTTATCTTTCATATCATAAACAAGTTCATTTAATGCTTCTTTAATAATTTCATTATATGGCTTCAAATGATGTATATCAAAAGTTTTACTACCAGTAAAAATACATTTATTATTACAATTATTTTTAGATTGGATTCTCCACTTATTAATACTACTTCTTAATCTTCTATTTAATTTACTTAAAGATTTTTCCACTCTGCAATAATCACATGATTCTTTTGTATTTTGTAATCCTGAATAAGAAGTTTCTTGTATATATTCCGAATGCAATTTACAACGATATTTTATATTAGTATTTTTATTTTTATAATGTTCTCCATCTATAATAATTAGTCCACGTTGTTTAAAATAATCAAAAATAATTTGTTCATCAGTTCTTAATTGTTCTTTCATAGCTTCTTTACTACAATAATAACATTTATAAATATTAGTAAATAAATTTGCGTATGCTTTATATTGAATTCCTTTATCTAAATGTTCTGGACATAAATAAGGTAAAGGTATAGAATTTTTCTCATAATCTTCTGATTTAAATTTAGGTATTAGTCCTTTATCAATAAATGCTTGATAAACAATATTACCATCATTTCTAGAAGATTCTGCACATAATTCACCTTTACCATATTCACAACAACCTTTATTCTTTAAAAAAACTTCAGCAGGTGTAGATTGTATTCCATATTCCTTATGTCTATTACAAATAAATCTTATTCGTGTATATTTATTTTCGTATACGTCTTCTGTTGTTAATAATATTAGATCTTTCTTTTTTGCTTGGTCTATAATAAGTTGAAAAGGTTTTTGTTGTCTTTTTCTAGATGCAATTTTATAACTATCTAATTTTTGAATATTATCAACACCATGTTCGTCCAACATAATTTCTTTTGTTTTAGCTGCACCACATTTTTTATTAGTACAACAATTACCATATCCTCTTTCTTTATCTTCGGTATATTGTCTATATGGTTTACTATGAATTCCTTTACAACCATCTTTTTTATAATCACATTCAACTAAAACTTTTGCAGTAGAACCTGGTGGTAAATCTTCTACTTTTACTTCAAAAAAATCTCCTTGTTTTGTCCAAGGATAACCTTTCTCATCATACCATTTCTTTGTAAAAGGATTCATTGTAACTATTGTTGTTTTACTAATTAACATTTCTCTTCAACCTCCACACAATTATTTTTAATTTTATTCTCCATTTCTCCACACATATAAAAATAAAAAAGAAGTTAGGATGTGTGGAGAGGGAATAGCTAATTCCCAATTACCTAACTTCTTAAAACAAACAGTATTATATTTATAATCTCTAAACTAAAACAAAATATCATTATCAAAAAATCACTACCAAATCTTACATTTATACAAAACATCAATGCACAAGAAAATCTACTAGTTATAATTAAACAAACATTAAACTAGCAGATTCAATCTACATTAATATTATTTTAACTAATTACTCTTCTAATGCTTCTTCCATTAATTCTTTCATAAAACATTTATGATCATTCCATCCCACATTTTTGCCAATACTAAACAATTCATAAAGTAAATTTCTCATTTCACAACCACAATCACAATCTACATTTTCAATTCTATATGCAAATGCTTCTATCATTTTTATCTCTTCAATTTGTTGATCTGTGAATTCTTCTTTATTACAATCACTTTCTTCAATCATACCATCACATTCATCCTCAATTTCAAATTCATCCTCATCATAATCTGGAATAAAAATATCCGCAAACTCGTCTAATATTTCCTTGATGCATTCAGGGCATCCTTCAGTTTCTTGAATTCTTTTAGTGTAAATTTCTAATAAATCTCCATAATCAAATTCATCATCTCCGCAACCTTCACATTCTTCACGTTCATCACAATATTCATTCTCACAATCACAAAAATCATTACAACATTTATCAATATTCATATACTTACAATCATTGTCACAAATTTCATATTTCTTTTTATCTTTATATTTACATTTATCACATTCATCACTACATTCTTCGTATTCATCGTATGTATAAGGACTATCATCTACTAATTCTTCATATTTATTATTTTGTTCTTCTAACCCTTTAATAAAATATTGATAATCTTCGAATTTTACTTCTTCACCATCAATAAAGAAACGAGATGCCACAAATTCTAAAGTTTCATCGTCATAGTAATGTTTGGTTTCTAGTTGCAAAATATTAATCTCCTTTTAATTTAAAGTTTAATTTTGTATATTTATAATTTAATAAATTATTACACTCTAAAAACAATTTTACAACATTTCCTTTTCTTTAACCAATGTTGCATTTTTAGATGCTTCAATACTAGCATTAGCATTTATATTAGTTATTTGTACACTATGATCAACATTCATTTTATTTAAAATTAATGTAATACTATCGTCCATACTAAGTCCTGAATTAATTAAACCTGTATACATACCTGCGTAATATGAAGAATCTTTTAATCCTTTTTTAAATTCATCTGAATCTAATTGAATATTAGTATCTTCTGTTAAATTATCACTAGTAATCTCCAATGGTTCAAAGAATAGGATCACTTCTGATGTTGAAGAGAGTAGGGGAGTGGTATTTAATTCTTGTTCTTGTGATTGCGTTTGAGACATTGCTTTTGTTTTATCTTTCATGTTTTATTTTCTCCTTAAATTAAATAGTCAATTACTTTTAAATCATCTTTCAATGCTTCACTTCCCCAAAAATACCAATCATATTTTAATTTCTTAATTTCTTCTAATCTTTCTTCAGTTATATTTGTATTTTCAGTGACTATTTCTTTTAATTTATTCCACATTGTGTTAGTTTCTTCCATATCATCAATCATTTCTTGATGTTTACCAAATGTTCCTGAAATAATACTATGAACCATAATTCTAGAATCAGGTAATGCTCTACGCTCTGATCCACATATAAGCAACCAAAATCCTCCAGAAAAAGCTGTAGTATGAACTGTTGTAATTATATTATATCCATCATTAATCATACTTTTTATTTTGGAGCATAATGCAATTGTTGAATACGCATCGCCACCATATGTATCAAGAACTATTTCAATTGGTTCTTTAGTATTATTTTTCTTATCAAGTAATTTAAGTCTATCTAGCCAATACATTACCTTGAAGATAGAATCTCGTTCTATTTCTTCAGAAAATAGAATACGTCTGTCTCTCATAGCAGAGTTAATACGCATTTCATCCATTATTCTATCATTTGGTATTAAATATTCCATATGTATATTACCTTCCGGTATTTTATTTTATTTATTATTATTTAACAATAGTATTAATCACATCTGTAATACCTAAATCATCATTAATAATAAAACTTTGATTTTTCTTTTCAGATTGAATATATCCACTATCATTAGACCATCTACTCCAAGAAGAAATTGTAGGTAATCTCATAATTTCTAAATATCCTTGTTTCTCATAAATCATAGACTGATGAAGATGGGCTAACATGCAAATTATATGTTCTGATTGACTCCACATATCTTTTGCTTCCGTAGTTATAATCTTCAATGCATCTTTAATTTTCATATCATGAGATAAACACAATAATGTTTTTCCTATTCTACAATATTTACGAGGTAGGGGAGAGGAATTAATCTTAATATTATCATCATTCTTATACCAAGCATTTATTGTTTGCATTATTCCAAACATAGTATGTAAATCATGATTAGATGGTACATATTTAACATCTACTGGAGCAATTTCTGACAACATATCAATTCCATTAATAATTAATTGAGTTGCTTTTACAACAGTAGTGAACCATAATGCAGAATTATCTTGTGGTGTTAAACGGGTTGTAGAACCTGATAAATTATCAAAATTCGCAAAATCATTACCGATCACAAATACTACTTTTTCAAATTTTCTATGTTTTACTCTATTGATAATATCATTTAAAGTATAATAATAAATTTGTTCTGCAATTTCTAAATTATATTCATTGCCAGTTGAATATGTATCAGATAATAAAGCATAATGGAAATCCGCAATCGGAACAACTAAAGTATCTCCATTTTGTTCATATTGCTTAGATATAATATTAATTTTATTTTTATATTCTGTTTTGATATTAGCAAATAACTTATTAATATCTTCAATATTCCATTTATATTCTGTGACGGGCTTAACCACAATTTTACTCGAATAAAGAACCATAATTCCATCTTTCTTGCTGTAACTATTCCATATATTATTTCTAGCAGATACTAACTGAAAAACTTTAGAATCATACCCATGTGATTTTAAAAGAAATTCAACATCTTTTGCATCATTTTCTGACATTTGAATTAATTTTTCACTAGTTTGCGTATTGTCTTTATTTAACTCAATGGTATTCTTATAGTTTTTAGTTAATTCATTTTCTATGTTTTTATCTGTATTGCTCACATCATTACTAATATCATTTATTTGCTTATCTATTTTACTTTTATTATATTCATCAATAGTCATTTGTAGATTAGTCAAACATTTTCTAGCATGATCATGCGAAACTTGATTGCCATATAGCAATTCATATACTTCAGTTTTATCTAAATCATATAAATTTCTATTAATTAATAATCTTTCAGCATATTCCATAAAATTTTCTGTTTGTTTCTTGAGGTGTTCCAAACACGATTCCTCATTTCAATATAAATTTCTGATACTTCTAATATTTACAATACTTATATCATTACAAATTAATTCAGTTGACGTACAATCCCACTATTGTAGTCTTTATCCCAAAAAGCATAGATAGTATTGATACTCTCTATACAAAAACAACACCGTTTTTGTTCTCAGTCATTCCAGTCCATATCACTAATCATCTTACTAATTTCACTTCTATAATCTTTAATCATATTTACCTGTGCAGAAATATACTTATTTTTAAAATTATCACTTACAACAGATAATCCATTTCTATTTAAACAATATCTATTATCAATTTGAGAAGTAGAACCATCTAATAATACAAATGTTCCTTCACCAATTCTAGAAAGTAATCTTTCCATTTCTGAAGGTGTAAAATCTTGTGCTTCATTGATATATAAAATAGAGTTTCTTAAACTTCTACCTTTAGCAAATTGAATAGGTAATATTTCTAATCTATTATTTCTAAGTAAAATATCCATTATATTATCTTCCGAGGTGGTATCACACAAAACTCCAAGTAGGGGAGATGTCTTCTCCACAATTCCACCTGGAATCGCAGGGAATTCACGTCTATTTTTTGGAGGCGAGTCACTTTTCACAAAATATAATTTATCTACTTTTTCTTTATCTAACATATGTAATGCCCAATGTATCATAAGGTACGATTTACCTGATCCATATCTACTGTCAGTTATTTTAACTTTTATATTATCATTTTGTAACATATGTATAAATGCTTTTTGATAAGTATCTAATGGAGTAATCTTATTAACATATTTATTTGACAATGGTTTAATTTTAACTTCTTCAAAATACTTATTCCAAGTGAATAAATATTCATCATTTGATGTTGTATTATGTATAATTATATATTCATTAGGTTGAAAATTATATGGAAAATCATTAGGATTTTCAAGTAAATCAACATATTCTTGTTCAGTCAATATTAATTTTCTAATACCATTATAAGCTTCACTATTTTCATCACCATCAAATTTATCACTTCTAATACCTAACAATCTACATTTTTGTCTGAATAGCAAGTCATTACTCAAAGCAAAAATTTCAATTCCATTTTCTTTTCCGAATTCTTCATTACTAAAATATAAATTATTTAAAACACCAATAATCTTATTATCCATTGATAACTTATCAAAACTTAAAGGTAAATTATATTCAAAATTATTTTCTCTAACCACATATTCAATTTTATCTTGATTTGCTTCGATATCTCTACTTGCTTGTCTTGCTTTATATTTTTTACTCTCATCAAATGACATTTTATGATTATCTAATTCATTTAATACATATCCACAAATAATAAATTTTACATTAGGATTGTCTTTGTATTTATTGAAAAGTTGGGAGGAGTGAGACATTAGTACGTTTGTATCACAAAAAACTTTAAGTGTTTTTCGTTCATCTTGCATAAAATTCATTCCTTTTCAGAAAATTTTTGTTACTTACTATACTTAATAAGTATCATTCTTTAATTATCATTCTTCTTATACATTTCTCTTTTAATTATGTCTGACATAAAATCAGGGACAAAACTCTTTTTTCTGCGTGATTTTTTCTTGCCACAAATGGTAGATAAGTCTGGATACTTCCCACCTTCCATTTTTAATATTTTTTTAGAGATTAGCCATTCTTTTTCTTTTTGACTGATTTGTTTCAATGTTTAAATTAATTCTCCTTTTGTAATTTATTTATATTGTTTTATTGATTTTTGGTTTTTTATTTGTTTTGTTAGTTTGTATTTGATTAAAATTTGGAAAACAAAAAAGAGAGTAGGATGTTAAATCCAAACTCTCTTCCGCATAAATCAGTTCCTACTTTATCAATTTTTTGATTAGGTATAGACTCTCCTTAAAAACAATATTCTTATATACCATATACAAGAAAGATATAAATTTTATAAAACTATTAATATTATTATGTTTAACGACCATTAAAATTTAAATTTCCACCAAAACCATAATTATATAATTCTTTTTTAGTTACTTTTTGATATTTATTGCCAAAAATATTAAAATTATATTTATCTTTTATTTTAATTAATAATTCATCATTACATTCTTGTTTATTATGAAAACATTTTAATACTTCTATTTTTTTAGAAGAAAACAATAGATTTAATGTTAACATCCCATATTTCTTAAATCCAAAATTATCATCTTCCACTTTTCCAAAACTTTGTTTTAAAACTGATAATATAGTTGATTCATTAGATTGTAGTTTTTTTAGTTTTTTTATTGCATCTTGTTTAACTTTTTTTTCTACTGTTTTTTTTGCTTTTTCGTTTAATGCACATGTTTTTAATTTTAAACTATTTATTTTTTTACCACATTCAGATACTATTTTATAGATAGCATTTATACTATTGACAGAAATTTTACCTTCTAAATCTTTTGACTGAATAAGCAATTCTCCAAATTCTTTATTATATTTACCTTTTAAATATTTTGCATTATCAAATACTAAAACATCTTGCAATGTATCTAATGGTGTATTAAACTTTTCAAAAATTCTATATTCATTAAAATCAGAAATCATATTAAAAAACATAGGCACTATCATTTTCTTTGCCATTTGATTAAATTTATCTTCTTCTTCAATATATCTTATACATTCTATGTTCCTTATTTTATTTAATTCTTTACTCATACTTATATTGTCAAATACTTTTTTACTCTTGTCTATTTCAATTTGACTCATACTAGATAACCTACTAGTTGCATTATACAATTCATCTATTACATCTTTTTTTTCATTTTTTGAAATAGCATCGTTTAAATATGAATTTATTATTTGACTCATATTAACAATACGTCCAATATAATTATCACTTAATATAACGTCTAATTTTTGCAATTCACTCATATTATTTTTTCTTGGTTTAGAAACTCCTTCAATTCTATTTATAGGAGTTAAAAAATTATCTTCACAATATTTTGCTTTGGTAGATAATATTTCATCTGGAATTAAAAGGATACTGTCACTATCTGTATCGCAGCCCTGTAGACGGTCAGGTGCATCATTATCAAAAAAATTAATTGCACATATATTATCGGTAAAATTAAACCAATTATCATATTCTTCATGATGTTTATTTTTAGTATACATTACATTACCTGAATTTATATGAGGATTACGAGTAGCACAAAAATATTGTTCATCTTTATAATATTTACAATAAATTTCTCTTCCTTGCATTATAGAAGTATTGTTATATTTGTTTACTGTTGCTAAAAGCATTTCATAAGGATTGGATATTAATGTAACATATTTATTACCTTCCATTCTTATCTTTCCTCTTTTTAGATGTTTAATATAATTAGCAATTAAATCACTTTTCATCTTCTTGAATTTTTTAGTATATTGTATATCAGAATTAACTAATAATAATGCATTCATTAAATCTATATTCTCATATAAACTAATATTACCTTCTTCTAAAGATTTTTCAAATCTTAAACTTTCTTCTGCATCTGAACATAGGTAGTTTCTAAATACTGCATTATCATTTTTTAATAACATTACATATTCTCTTTCTAATTTAGTTATTTCCATTAATTCATTATAAGTTAAATTAGGAATACTATTTAAAAGTTGATATGTTACTCTATTATAATTACCATAATTACCATCTTTATCACATTTGACTACACCAAAAATAGAATCTATATTTGTAAACCAATGTTTGTAACATTCTTTTTTCGTTCCATTACCAATTTTATAAGCAAACTTTAAAAATTTTAATGAGTTAGGGGTGGTTACTAATTTTATTTTATCTGTATCATATATATTGCCAAACATATCTTCTATTTTTTCTATTTCATTTTTTTTAAACCATAATTGAAGTTTTGTATTAAAAGCACAGCATTTAAACATATCACTTCTTAAAAGCATAAAACCTTTATCGCATTTATTATATTTTTTAAATACTGATTCATCTAATAAACCTTGACCATCAGAAAGACAATTTTTTAATTTTATTTTTTCATTTCCTGTAACTATTTTCCCATCTTTTTCTCTAGTTACACTTGCCATTAATTCAAATTCTTTACCATAAATATCATCAATTAATAAAATTTCAGTATATGGATCTAAATTTATTGTAAAATCTATATGACTTGATATTAATGATTCATATGCAAGAAGGGATGTTAAATCTAATAATTCATTCTCAACAAACTTTAATCCAAGTCTACTTCTGTCTAATAATATTTCTTTCATATCTTCTTGGATAAATAATGCGTATCCGTTTTTGGCTTTTCCAGAACCCCTTTTATAAAATATGTATTTAATTCCATCCATCTCAAATCCATTATTATATAAATATTTTCTTATTTTCTTTTTTGTTGCTAAAATTTTTCTTTTTCCTTTTTGTTCTTCACCATCTTTATTTACCCACGTTTCTTCATCATCCCAAATACTATAATTTTTATCAAAGGTAACATTGATTATTTTTCTTGTATATTGTTTATCATTTAAAATATAGAAGGTATCTGTAAATATATTATCAATTCTTATATTTTCTAAACTGTAGGGGGTAGTTGCTGAGAATAATTTATTTAAATCTCTCTTTTTATAAGTTATTTTCTTTCCATCTTGAATATCTTTATATATATATGCACCTTCCAAATTCATAATATATGTATTATCTTTTTTCAAATAAAATTTCCTCCTTTCTTAATTAAAATATATTATAAATATTATATATACCAATATCTTTTAATCTAGCAATAAAATTATTTACTAACCAAGGTTTATTATTTGTAAATTTTACATTCAATTTTATTCTAATATCTGAAGAAGATACATTATTACATAATGAAATAATTGGAGATAAAGATGATAATAATTCTGCATCTAATATACTATCTTTTACAAAATAACTATCTATAATAGTATTAGATAATTCAATATATTTATTATTGATAAATTTATTTATTTTAGACATAACTTCTTCTAATTGATTAAAATTAAAATTAGGTAAATTTGTATATTTATTTTTATAAATATTAAATGATATATATAAATTTTTATTACTATCTATATAATCATCATATTTATATTCTAATCTTATATCATTAACTATACTATAGTCATAATATAAATCATCTTCAATTATAAATATATTTCCATATTTCAATTTATTTATATTTATAATATTACTGTACTTTTTTATTTCTGATTTGTTTAATAATTGCTTATTACAAACTAAAAATTCTTCATTATTATAATCATTAAAATATATTGATTTGATTTTATTTAAATTATTATTTTCATGGTAGTTTAAAACAATGCTTTTTATCTTATTACTGTTACTAAGAATATTATTTATTTTTTCTAATAAAATATGATAATATTCTATTATATGCAATGTATTATCATTAATTTTATTTTTTTTATTATATTTAATTACTTCTTCTAAAACTTTTACATTAATATATTCATATGCTTCTTTATAATCATTAAAATAAAATCTATCTTGTAAATCGTTATTTAATGTAGATTTTCTATTGTAATTTGACGACCAATATTCTTTAGAATACTCAACTGTATTATTATATATGGTAAATACAATGTCTCTAGTTTTATAAAAATTTGATAATTTAATTTTATTATCTTTAGATATTATATTATTTGTATATTCATATTTGTTAATAATACTTTCAATTAGATTATATAAATCTATATTATTTTTAACTTGTTTTATTAATGTTTCTTTATCTTTTAAAAACAAATTAATATTTATTAGTTTATTTTTATAATATAAAGAAACATCATAAATAGAAAATAATTTATCATATATATTATCTGGCGTAAATACTTTATAATTTAAATTATCATCTATAATTATGTCATTCATATAATTATTAATATTAATTAATTTGTGATTTACATAGTCATTTACAATATTATTACATATTTTATTTTTTAATATTTTAACTAATATAATCTTGTCATCTTCTTCATCAATACTATCAATTAAATCAACCATATATTCAATATCTTTTTCCCCTTTTTTATATCTTAAAACATCTCTCCAAAACCAATCTAATTTTTGCAATCTTTCTTTTAATTTTTCATCAACATTATCCTTGCTATTTAATATTTCTTCTTTATACTTACCAATAGTATTGTAATATGTATTATCTTCACCATTTTTAACATTAAAACACTTACCATCATAAAACAACGCATTAAATGTAGGTAATTTATCCTTACTCATTAACTTCTTAATATCAATTTCAACCACAATATTCTTTAACTCTAACCAAATATCTATATAATCTTTTAACTTTTTCTCATTGCTAAATTTCATTTCAAAATAAATTACATTACCACATTCAGTTTTAATAGTTACGTCTGGTCTATATAATCTATCACCAACAGTATAAGATTGCTCAACTAATATTTCTTTGCAAACATATTCTCTTTCCTTATCAGATACTACTTTAAATTTATCTCCTGATTCTAAGAATTTATGTTTGAACCAGAAGTGTAGATATGACTCTACATTACATTTACTTGCATCAACATGAGCAAAATGTGCGGTTATTTGTTTTGAATTAATTGCTTTTGGTATTACTTCTGATCCACATAAAGGACAATAATATTTAGTTTTATTATTACTATTGACATCTACTTCATCAATAGTAATAATGTTATTATCTATGTCTTTTGCAAACCATAAATTTACATTACTGAACAATAAGATTTTCCTCCTTTTCCACTGTCCTTAGTCTATAGCCATTCCCATCACCAAATTTTAAACAAGTTAATGCATCAACTAAACTTATGAATAAATCCTCAACTTTAACTCTTCCTTTTTCAATACTATAAAATTTATTTTCATTATTATTGAATACTTCATCATACATACTCTTCAATCCATCAAAATCCATAACCCAAGTAGTGACACCTTTAAATTTATAATTATGTGGATTTACCATAATAGATTTTAAATTATTATCTTGTTTTTCTATCATCACTAATACTCCATCTTCAAGTTGACAAACAAATAACCTATCATTTTTTAAACTTTTAATTATTTCTTTATAATCATTATTCAAAATATCCATGTTTAATCTTGGTCTTTTCTGCATAATATCATTTCTCCTTTTTATGTTTATTAATATATTTTATCTCCCATTCCCAAACCAATTCTTAACAATATCTTCTATATCTTCTCGATTACTTCTACCATAATCGCATCTGCATTCACGACAACAAAACTCGTTCCCATTATGATCATTAACAATATATTTCCTATCACTTTTATCAATATCATCTAAATTCTTTAAACAATTACCACAATATCCTGTGGTTACATTTACGTCTATGTATTGTCTTGATTTATTTTCATTTTGTCCCATATAAAATAATATCTCCTAATCCAATAATTTCTTCTAATGCCTTGCTAAATATCTCAATATCAATATCTTCTCCTACCAAATTAAATAGCACACTTTCTAAATCTAATCCATTTACATGATAAGAATTCATACCATATATATCTAATTTTTTAAGTAATCTTCCTTGCTCATTATATAATAACTTGCAATTTTTCATAATTTTAATATCTATATAATTGCTATAATAACAATATGTTTTATTTAATATGATAGATATATCAGTTTTGGCAGTAGGTGAGATGAGTTGATAATTACCTTTATCATTATAAACTAATCTGCCATTAAAATATTTTTTATATTCTTCAATTGTTCTATTATTACTCATAATAAATTTCCTTCTTTCTATTTTTATTTTTTAATTATCTTCCAACAATTTAACTATCTCTAAATAAATCTCATATGCCTTATTTATTGCCATAACTTGTGAATCAATTAATCTACTATTTAAATTATCATTGTAAACATCTAAATAATTTTGTTTAAATGTAATTTTATAATATTTTTCTATCAATAATCTCTTATTATAACTAACATTAAATGTAGGATTAATCCCATATGTATCTTTCCATTCTTTTATATCAAATATATATTCTCCAATTTTATGTTTATAAATTTTACTTATTACTTTTATTTTACTGTCTTTCATGTTAATAATACATTGTTGTGTGTTATCTCTAACACTTTTGTCAGAGATAGATATTTTGTTTTGAGTAGAGGGAGTAGTCAAATAAATTATATTTCCTTCCTGTAAAAAAAATAATTAAAAAACGTCAAATTCAACCTCAAATTAGCCCTCAAAATCTCAATTAGATACACTTATATAAAAATTCATCTGTCTCTTGAAATAGAAGTATAATTTAACGCTTTTTTACTAAAAAAGTGCTTAAAACTATTGTTATTATTGATTTTATGAACATTATGCTTACAAACATACTATTTATAAGGGTTTAGAGGTACTTATAAGATTAATGTAAAAATACATTGACGTATGATTTTTATGTATAATTTTCTATACCAAATTTTAAAATTATATTTGCAATCTCTTTACTCAAAATTAGGGAATATTGATTTATGAATTGTTTGTATTTTCATAATTTTTGCTACTATGGATAAATCACTTTCAGGGAAATGATAAATACTTTCTAAATCACTACTTATAAATTCCTTTAATTTAATATTTTCTTTTTCTAGTAGTGGAAAATATATATTCTTAGAATTTGTTGATGTAAATAATATTGCTAATGTAGTTTTACTATAACGATATATGTAATTT
>Ga0209728_1001398_pt1 | contig 14887 bp, 20 predicted proteins | sample RifGroD1_FD_183997 | JGI IMG/M metagenome (GOLD analysis project Ga0209728, IMG submission 183997) | Groundwater microbial communities from Rifle, Colorado, USA - Groundwater D1 (SPAdes) (version 2) | ecosystem: Environmental > Aquatic > Deep subsurface > Groundwater | place: Rifle, Colorado... | reverse complement strand
CCTAATTCAACACCTGCCAAGCCGCCGGGATATCCTATCGGAGTCGGTATGGATAATCCATTAACTCCTCCTCAAGATCCTGATATAACTCAAAGGGCATCGTTAATTAGGGCGGCATCTGGCGACACTCCTCCTATTCAAAGGCCGGGGAATCCCTATAATGCTCAGGGGTCAAGGGTGACTAGCATAACTGCCGCCAATAAGACAACTAATGGAGGTAGAGACTCTTACGATTATTACGGAGTCCCTACATTAGCTTCACGAACGCAAGGTAACGAACAGTATGAATTTGCAGAGAGACTAAAGCAATGGGCGGCTGAATTCGAGGAACAGAAAAGACAAAACAGATTTGGTAATGGAATTTCGGTCGGGAACCTAACTGGATATTACGGTGGAAAACAAACGTCAGTACCATCGACCGGGACGTATCAAAACTCCGGTGGATATTACGTCAATGGAGTATTGCAGTAAGAGGACCTTAATTGGTTCTCTTTTTTTAGTGCAGAGAAAGGATTGATATGTGTGGCGGTATACGGACTCCAAGAGGACGTTTTAGCTAATAAAGGCAAAGGGGTTCAGCTTTATGTGCCGGGTCAGACAAAACTAACCTCTCAGGATATATTCCTAGGTGGACCGGGTACAGGAATAGACGACTCTCAATTAAACGGTGCAACCCGCGTCCATGGTGATACCGCAGAGGCTACAGCCAATGGGTTTGATAGGTATATGGAGAATATGAAGAACGGTGTGCCCGTCAAGACCAAGGATGCTCAAGGTAATGATGATCTTGCATCTCAATTAAGGACTGTTATTGCCGCTAATTATGCGCCAAGGGCTGACGCTGAAATGGGCGCACCAACTTTAGCTAGGCAGAATATGGAGAATGGGCAAGTTCAGAATCAGATTGGAAATGCCATGAGTACGGCACAATTAACGGGCAAATACAACGGTCAGGATACTTTGGCGCAGAAGTCATTTGATCATAACGTAGCTCAAGATGCTTTCAGTAACGAGTATAATGTTGGTGGAATGATGGGCACGTACAAGGGGAATGACACCTTGTCCAAGCAAGCACAGGCTATCCAACAGGCTCAGAATGCAGCAGAGAATCAGTATAGGTACGATGCGTTAGCTGCTAGTCAGGCTAGGTCAGGCGGAGGTAGTGGTTCCAGAAGTTCAGGGAGTAGTGGTTCAACTACACTTAATCACGCCGTTAACTTTGATAATGCCAAGATAGCGGTTGATGAGCAATTACAGGCCGGGGTATCGCCTGGTAATATTGGGGCATCTATCGAATCCCAAAGGGTAGCATTGGAGAAGGCTGGGATTAATATCAAGTCCCTCATTGCTTATCTATACAAGGATGTAGTTAGTCCTACCGAGTGGGCCAATGAGTCCAAGGATTATTAAGGCGGTGATCTAATGGCGTGGGACTTTGGACATATTGGAGGAAAACGTTTTAATAAGAGCAATGACCCCTATGTAAGTGATTCCGAAATTTATCAAGGTAGCTCGGTTACTCCTATGGATATTCCTCAGATTGAGTTCGAGGAAGAACCTTCTTCTTCAGGTGCTTATTTTAGAAGAATGGAGGATAGTGCGTCTTCTGATGTTCCGTTAATTGATATGAGGAAGTTGCTTTCTTCTCATGAATCGACTAATGAGCAACCGCAACAAGACGAACCAAACTACAGGGCAGCATGGATAAAGGGAACGCTCGGTTCGTTATTAGGCCGGGCGTTAACTCCTTTGGCTGAAAAGGTAGCAGGTAAGAAGGTAGACTTATCAACTTTGCCTGAGCAGAAAACACTAGGGGAAAAGGCAGTATCTTTTGCAGGGAGTAATCTTTCGGATTTGCCAGCCTGGGTTTCGGGCGACGCTCTACTCGCAAAACCTTTAGCTGCATTAGCCAAAACTGCACCAATCGCGAAGGCTGCTAGTATTATTCCTAAAGCATTAATCCCTGCACTATCTACCGGAGTGAGGGCCGGAGCTACCTATGGCGGGGCTATTGCTCCTGCTGAAACAACAATGGAGGGTGACGGATTACAGGGATTAATCGAGAGAGAAAAACAAGTACCATTGATGGCATTAGGCGGAACTATTCTGCATGGCGGTGGGCAATTAGTTGGAAAGGGTATTGGTGAAGTGGGTAATATTCTTGCCGACCGTAGGCTTGGACAGGTAGCTCAACCCTTGGACGAGGCCGTGAAAAATGCTTTTAGAAAACCTTCCCCCATCACCAAGGCTGAACCACTTCAGCTTAGCCCAAAAGAAATAGCTCATAACGCAAAACAGGCTGAGCTAAACGATGTGTTTAAGGATCTCCCCATAGGCTCTACGAGCACCCCTCTTGCCACGAAAACATTACAGCAAAGCATTGATGACAGTATGGGTATTGGTATGGGTATTGGTAAGTCTACAGAGGACTATGGGGGATTAGATGCGTTCGGAAAGCCACTGAATACCTTCAAGAAAAATACTGACACTCAAGATGCTGTAGCTGAAATATCTGCTAAGATGGAAAAGCAAGTGCAGGACATTGCTAAATCCTTGAAGCAAGCTGATGGGCAGACCAAGATCGAATCTATTCGAAATCAGGTAAAAGCTAGAGGTGGAATTAAGCAGGGTAACAGTGACATATTTGAGGAACAGAAAGTCATACCAAATTGGATTCGTAGTGACAAGGGATTACCATTGGATCAGATGGCAGACGAACTAGGAATGTCCTCAGATGAGCTGTTAGCGTCTATAGGCGACTCTGCGTATAAACCTAGGGATTATGTCACGGAAGCATATCGCATAGCTCACAACGATAAGGATTACCAAGGGTTGAGTAATTTGTTGGATACTCTGAAGGGAGAGTTACCGCAGAAAAGAACTCTTGACGCTATTCCTAAACTAAAGCCACGCGAACTAACTCCGCAACCTGAACCATTGCCAATCGAACAGCCCAAACGATTAACCCTATCCGGTACTCTTCCTGAAAATACTCCACCTACCGCAAGTGTATTGAATAGGCCTAGCCCATTAATACGGACGAATGAGAACTTAATTAAAGATAGGATGCCATTTCAGGGGTTAAGAACTCCTGCGGAAATTCCCAAGGTTGGGGAATCTGTTGCGCCGATTGGGGAACCTATTACCAATGGGAGTATTGCGGAAACCATAACGAGGGAACCTAGTTCTATGTTAAGACTTAGTCCTCCTAAGTCTGAGTTGGTGCCGCGTATTGATCCGGTTGGGACCAAACGCCTATCATTTCCCGATACGGTGGCAAGGGGTGAAATTACCGACCCTGCATTGGCTGAACAAATTGGCAATACTGAGCTGAACTATAACCCAATCACCAATAAGGACACGTTAGAAGCTGCTAGGCAATTAATCCAAAAAGACAAAGATGGGGCATTACATCTTGTTATGTCGGACAATCCCGCCACAGCTGAAAGTAATGCCGTAGCTCAATTATTAATCAAAGAAGCTAACGATTCCGGCAAGTTTGGAGAAGCAATTAATATCATCGAAAAAACTTCTCAGAAGGCAAGGAGTCAAGGGCAAGCTATTCAAGCGTTATCTATGTGGGGGAGGTTATCCCCTGAAGGAATATTGAAGTATGCTGATGATGTAGTAAAGAAGGCAAATGAGGCGGGCAAGACTACTGAAACAAAACTAAGTGAAGATGCAGGAAAATCCCTTGTTGAGCAATCAAAGGCTATTCAGGGAATGGAAGAAGGTTCAAGAGAAAGGCAAGTTGCTACAGCCAAGATGCTCGATACAGTTGCGTCTCAAGTCCCTCCTTCGTTCTGGCAGAAGGTGGCTACCTTGCAAACTACGGCACAGCTCCTTAACCCAAAGACAGCAGTTAGAAATATTTTAGGCAATGCAGGATTTGCAGGACTAGAAAATACTAGCCAAGTTTTAGGTGCCGGAATAGATAAGGCGGCTAGTTTATTCACCAAACAAAGAACACTGACCCTTCCAAGTTTAAAAACTCAAGCGTCCGGTGCAAAGGCTGGATGGAAATTAGGCCTAGAAGATGCTATGAAAGGCGTAGATACTTCAGGCCTAGGTTCTCAGTTTGACCTTAATCCAACAAGGACATTCCGCAAGGGCATACTCGGAAAAGCGGAAACAGCTATGAATATTGAACTTCGTGCGCCTGACAGAGCATTTTATCAGTCTGCTTATGATGATTCATTGAGAAGCCAGATGAAGGCAGCCAAGGTAACTGAGCCGACGGATGCCATGAAGGAAATAGCTAATTACGATGGTCGATACCGGACATTCCAGGATAAAAATTATCTGAGCGAACTATTTTCTACCTTAAAACAAAAACTGAATGGCGATAATGATTTCGGGGCAGGAGATTTTATTCTTAAATATCCGAAAACTCCGGCAAACTTGCTTTCTCGCGGGATTGATTATTCTCCGGCAGGATTCATAAAGACCGTCATGGAGACAGCTAAACCACTAATGGGCAAGGAGTTTGACCAAAGGAAATTTGTTCAAGCGTTTTCTAGGGCTACTGTTGGCAGTACGGGATTGGTGGGCATGGGGGCATTATTGCATAGAACGGGAATTATATCAGGTGCTAGGGATCAAGATCCTGATGTTGCCGCGCTGAATGATTCGGTTGGATTAGGACAGTACAAGATTAACGTTAGTGCATTAAAGAGATTTGTGTTAGGTGGGTTAGACGCTGATGCCGCCAAATTACAAAAGGGCGATACCTTAGCCACCTACGATTGGTTCCAGCCTCAAGCGTTGCCGATAGCTATGGGTGCAGACATAGACAAGAATGGAGCAAAGGCACAGGGGATGGTCGGAACTCTCTTAAATGGGCTTGCAACGGGTGTGAACGCATTTGCTGAACAGCCAGTAATGCAGGGACTACAGACTTTAGTTGGTCAAAGAGATTTTAGCAATGGCATTACAAAAATACTGCAAGGTGTTCCGGCTTCATTTGTTCCTACTTTCCTGAACCAAGCCAAGCAATTACTTGATAATCAAAAGCGCAATACCTATAGCCCGAACTGGACCGAGAAGACGGCTAATCTATCTGCAAGTAAAATACCTCTACTCGAAACTAAGCTTCAGCCATCCTATGACGCATTAGGAAACAAAGCGGAAACTTATCAAGGCGGCAGTAATACTCCGTTAAATGTTCTCGTTAATCCAAGTTTTATATCTAAATATTCTCCATCAAAGGAGGCTGAGCTAGCCCTAAATGCGTACAAGCAGACCGGGGAAACCAAGCAGATACCCACGGTAATTCCAAAGTATTTTGAGGTTACAGGTCAGAGATTTGATCTTACTGCGGAAGAATATGCAGAAATGCAAAGAATTGTTGGGGAGGAAACTAAGAAGGGGTTTGGTTCTATATCCCTTGGTATGAGCGTTGATAATCAAATTGACAAGATGGCTAAGGCAATTGAGAAGGCAAGGTTCGAGGGAAAGAAGTATATTCTTGATGGTAGGGGTATTAAGTATATTCAGTCGGGCAGTACATTGAAGCTCAAAAAATAAGAGCAGGATTAATTTTCTGCTCTTTCAGTGCATCTTATTGATTTAACTATAGCCCTAATCTTGTCAGTGCGTCATAAACCAAATACGGACTAACTGCTCCTGGTAAATACCTATTAACGCTCAACGTGCCAACTGTATCTCCATCAGCATCCACGATTAATGGGGGTGTAGAGGTATATTTATTATAAGGACTGTAGGCACTGTACTTACCACCGTACACTCCATATTCGTTATTTGTGCTGTTTTCGGCGTATTTACTGCCATATAATCCGTATTTATTAAACACGCTGTCTGTAGCATATTCGTTAGCCGTTAATTGTCCAAGGTAAGTATGCTTTGAGTCATCGGCAATCAGGACCATCGGACCTCTAATACCTGGTGTTTCTGCTAATACCGGAAGTGTGAATACTGATATTAGTATCATAGTTAAGATCACTAATTTAATTATCTTCCCCATAATCTTCCTCCTCTATTTTTTAGGTATATTATACAGTATTTTACTTACTTAATGCAGTATTTTGTAAAGTAATCCAGTAATTGTTTTTGATGCAAAGTCTATCCCGTGATAAACTATTTAAACTAAGGCTAGGAAAGATTAATTACCTTTCGACAAAAGAGTTGCCCAACTCTGCCTTAGTACGAATCCGGGCAACCCATTGGGCCGGGTGCAATTCGCACCTAAGGAGACATCTGAGAAATCAGGTGTCTTTTCTTATTGTAAAGAAAGAGGGTGCTTATATGGCAGTACATTGTTCAGAAGACAATCCATGTGTGGCAATGCAACTTTTAACACAACGCACAATGTCGCAAGAAGAGAGGATTGACAAGATGGAGTTACTTATTGATTCCTTTCGCAACAGGCTCCCGCTTTGGGCAACGATGGCATTGACTGGGAGTGGTGCGGTAATTGGTATGCTAGTGGGCCTACTATCGAAAGGTGGTTGATCTATATGCCAACAGAAGAATGGATTCCATCCCCCAACTTTGGTAGCAGAAACGGCAGAAGTATTATAGCTATCGTTGATCACACCACATCCAGTACAGCAGAGAGTGCCCTCTCATGGTTCCAGAATCCTGCATCGAAGGTTAGTGCCCACTACCTCGTCACAAGGTCAGGAAGGATCATTCAGCTCGTTAAGGAAGGAAATTCTTCCTATCATGCTGGTATCCATAATCAGACTCATTGGAGCTTATACGATGGCACGAATCCCAATAACTACACCATCGGCATAGAACATGAAGGAGATTCGGACGAACCACTCACGGAAGATCAATATCAGTCAACCTTATTCCTCCATAGAGAACTCACGGCCAAGTATGGTATCCCTATTGATTCAGAGCATATCATAGGCCATTACCGCATTGATAGCGTGAACCGTCCTAATTGCCCTGGTCCTGCATTTCCATGGGATAGGCTATTCAAGGATTTGAAAGGAAATGATAATGTGCTGGATAAAGCAGTTTTATTATTCACTAAAGATGATTTTTGGGCAGGTTCAGACGTGGCCGCTAAAAATGATTGCGCCGTATTCGTTCGTCATGTAGGAAATACGGTTCCTGCTGATGCTTGGAATGCGAAACAATTAATAGTCGTTGGTGGAGCATCGACTGGACATCCTAATGAAGTTTTATTGAGTGGTAACTCAAAATATGACACAGCTGAAGCTGTAGCTAAATACTTGGTGTAGAAAGGAGTGGGCATCGTGGAGAATAAATCAACCCTCCTTGCCATAGGCGGAGTTATCTCAATTGCCCTAACTGTTATTATCTCTTCAGCCCTCAACAAACAGGCTGTAGACAGTCAGTTCGTACAACAGGTAGTAACTGGACTTTTAGCTTTCTCGGGCGGTATTGGGGCTAATATGGTGGCTTCTGTGCTAAGGAAGGATAAAGTGGAATAGACCATTCCGTTGACATCAACGATATGATATACTAAATATGTGTAGTGGTGGAAAAGGTAGACACGGAGACGCGGCAACGCTATATATTGATACTGTGCTTCCGGTTCGGTCTAATTAACCGATAGCTATATAGCCGATCGTAGTTGAGCCATGTATGGTGCAAATCCATACCTACACAACATAGGACATTAACTCAGCGGTTAGAGTTCCGAGCTTATACCTCGGTGGTCCTTGGTTCAAGTCCAAGATGTCCTACCATAATGAATGTGATAACCCCATCGTCTCTTTATTGAGGTGATGGGGTCTATTTTTATGTCCTTTTATCTTAAATTCCCCATAATATAGGGTTGGACTATTTGCTCGATAGGTTGTATAATTATTCGTATAGGAGGTGTTTAAGTGAATAGCAATATTAAGTTTTCCCCTGAACAATTAGTGTCCACTACTCAAATACTAAGGAACTTTTCCCACAACTTCGAAAAGGCATCTAAGCAACCTCTATTTATTCAAAGGAATCAGGAAATCGAGTGGGTTCTACTAAGCCTAACGGAATACGAAAGGCTGATAAACGAAAGGAAGAAGAAATAAGGCATGGCTACGGCATCAAGAGATTCCCCAACGAATGACAACTGGGCTTACTACGAACATCTATTTGATGCTACAACGGATGGTTACATATCATTCGTGGAAATCAATAATAAATCAGGCGAAAAATTCGTCAGGTCATATAGTACCAATATTAAATCACTAAGGTCGATTGCAACGGCGACAGAGGGCAGAGAAGATACCTATGTTAGTCCGAACACATACTTTATGCCTAGACGTTCAGTAAGCAACATAAGGCAGTACAGGTGCTTATTTATCGACTTGGATATAGAAAAGTACGGAAAGCATAGCAAGGAAGAAACATTCAAGGAAATATTAGAACTAGTTACTAGTGGTCGTATTCCGATGCCAAGTATGATGACGGATAGTGGAAGAGGATTTCACCTGTACTTCAGAGTTAAAAACGCACCAAGGCAAGCACTTCAAACATTCCAAGAGTTAGAAGATTATCTGTACTATCAATTAAAGGACTTAGGAGCCGATCTGAGCGCGACAGATAGCGCAAGAGTACTTAGAATACCTGGAACTATAAACAGTCGCAACGGAGAAGTTTGTAGCATCATATACCGAAACAATGACATCGAATATACGATGTACGATTTAAGAGAACATTATCTTAATTACGAAGAGAACAAACGGAATCGGGCTAAGAAAAAAGAGTTCAAGCCTAAGAAAGTTTGCATAGTTCGCAATCTGTTTAACTCCTATAGCCTTCATATGGGCAGAGTTGATGATATACAGACAATATGCAAGCTAAGAAATTATGACGTTGAGGGTTACAGAAACTTTGTTCTCCATTGCTTTAGTTACTGGAAGGGAATCTATGTTAGGGATACGGAACAACTTCTAAGGGAAACTATGGAGTTCAATGGAAAGTTCAAGAAGCCGTTATCCGATAGTGAAGTAAGGACAATCTGTAAATCAGTAAAGAAAGCTATCGAAAAGTTTATCGACTACGAACAGGGTATACGAAGTGGATTGGTCAAGAGAGTCACTAAGGGTATGAGAGATAAGCCGGGCTACTGGTACACAAATGCTTATCTTCTCAAGAGGTTAGAGATTACGGATGCAGAGCAGGAAAAACTTAAAACTATTATCGGTTTACCTGAGAAGTATCGAAGGCGTAATGTTAAGAGATTGGCCAGTCGAAAGAATGATAATGGCTTAACCATGAAGCAACAGGCTAAGCAAGACAATATCGAACGAATCATCGAGCTACGAAAAGAAAATCCAGGAATGTCTTCATTGGAATTGAGCAAAATATTAAAGGTGACAAAGAGATATGTTAATCAGTTACTAGGTGGGAACTGAAATAGACCTTAATATAGTGTGTGTTACTAAGGGATACCCAATACACTGTATTAAGGCAAACAGTTTTAAATAAATGGGAGGCAAATAAATGAACAACACAATAGATTTTGGGGGGAGAAAGCAACTATTCAAGGCTTTAGTCGGGAGTCACAACTACAACATGAACACTTCTGACAGTGATAAGGATTACAAGATATTCGCACTTCCGACTTTTGATGATTTGTATTCAGGGATAGAATTCTCAAAATCCTATGTCGGAGAAACCGAGGACATAGATGTTCACGATGTCAGGAAAGTAGGTAATTTGTGGTGGAAGGCTAATATAAACTTTGTGGAAGTACTTTTCTCCGAAGATATAGAAGTTATGGTCGATACACTGGGGAGAACAGCAAGGTTACTGAATGAAATATTTTCAATGAAAAACGAGATTGCGAGAATGAATCTCCCCTACTTCTACGATGCTTGTATTGGGATGCACTTAAATAAGCGTAAAATGGTGGGTAAGGGAACGGCAGGGACACAACATTTAGTTGATAAGTTTGGGTACGACACAAAGCAAGCTATGCACAGCTTAAGGGTGTTAGATTTCCTTGCTAGATTTGCCGATAGGGGGTTCAAGGATTTTAAATCCGCAATTTGGTATAAAGATGGAGAATTTAAAAAGAGTTATCTACTAGCTCTTAAAAACGGAGAGTTTGAAAAAGAAACGTATTTAGAGGTTGCCAATGTTACCATCAAGAGAGTTGAGGATGATTACAAGGAGGTTTATAAATCTCAACTACCGAACAAGGAAACGAAAGAACATCTTTTAAGATTGGTTAAAGATATAGTCAGGGAAGAATTGGAGTAAAAAAGGTTATTCAGCTAGTGCATGGCTGAGGAGATTAGGGATTAAGGATATTGGGAAGAAGGGTGGGAAATAAAGATGTCAAAAGAAAAGCTCAAAAAAGACTCAATATCCAGTTGGTCGGAAACAATCAGGAAAATAGGTGAGGAGGAAATAGAGACTAACAACAAACTCACTCCAAGTAAATACCAAATGGAAAATATCGTTGGTTGCGCGAGAACTATCCATGAACACACGGTATTGATGAAAAATGTTTCCGATATGGCACATCAAGGAATGATCACATTTGAGATGGCGCAAAAGATTCTGGATGGTACTAAGTTGCGAATAAAGGAAACCATAGGGTACATAGAGGCTTACTTAGGAGACACAAAGTAATAACATCTGTAAAAGGGGGAATAAACCTTGGGATGTGCAACAGAAAAACAACCAGACGGGTCAATGATATTTTGGTGCGGTAAAGGCATAGAACCATGCTCTGTATGTGGTGATGTTTCAGTATCTTTATGTGATTATCCGGTTGGCAGGAGGAAAACGTGCGACCAACCACTTTGCGAGAAGCACTCTATTAAGCAGGGTTCAGAATGGCAAGATATTCACTTTTGTCCAACGCATGTGATTATCGGTAATGGATGGGTGAAGAAGGAGTAGGAGAAAGTTGAATGAGTGGGAGGTTGACTAAATGAGTAGAGAGATTAAGTTTAAAGACTTATCGGAAACACAAAAAGATTATTTTAGTAAATGCAAAATAACCCCCGTTATAAGGAGCGTAGTAAAAAACAAATATAAGTATGTTGTTCAAACTCCATTAGGTTTTCACGCCGGAACGTATCTCAGTAAAAATGAAGCGGTAGAAAAGATATTAAGCATGGCTAAATCTCACTAAAAGGAGTGTTAATAAATTAGTGATAAAAGTAATGCAATGAAAAATAAATGCAGAGAAATATCTGATGTCGAGTGCGCTAAATATGGAGATGCTCATAATGCTTGTAAGGGATGCCCGGCTATAGGAACGCTTGGCAAGAAGTTTGATGGTGCGTTGGCTGTGGAGATGGTTGAGAGGATTGAGGGGGTTTTTAGAAAGGAGATGGGAAAATGTTGAACGATTATGACCTGTATGCGATATTTTGGATAGGATTATTTTCTTGCATAGCAATAAGTAATATCGCGTCAAATCTACAACCACGCATAATAAGGGAAAATGATAATATTGATAATGAAATAACCAAGGAAGCTGAAGTAAACAGTTAAATCAATACTGTAGGAGGATGAGAATATGCCTTGTGGTTCATATGAATACAGGTGGGACGGTTCCGAGATATGCTACAGGAAAACAGACGATGAATCAATACATGGTTATGGGTCTTGTTATTGTCAAGGTGATGAGACGCATTGCCTATTGCCTTATGACGAGGATGAAGATGAAGAAGTAATATCGTAGGGGGTGAAGATGGATGGGAGAAAAAGAAATTCTCTTAAAAATAAACGAACTTATCAGGAAAGCTGGATATGGAGACATAACGATAAATGACGTTTATTATGCCATAAAATTTATAATGCCAAGCGACCAACAGATAAAGGATTACTTTAGGATATAGACAGAGAGGTATCGTAGGGGGTGAAGAGGGATGAAAAATTATGTTATCAGGACATATCGCGAAGGATTTGCTGGAACAAATGGCAGATTGGCCGAAAAGCTCAAGGATGGATGGATAGTAAAGAGTAGTACGCCATTCATAGGTAAAGATGGTAGAACAGAGTGCGTTGAATATATTCTAGAAAAAGAATAAATAGCACAAACAAATACCATCCGAGTCGGATGGTATTCTCTACTTCAGCCTTATAAACCGATTACAAACAACAATACCCACACCGTCACCACTCCTAAAAAGAGTAGCGAAGAATAAGTTTGTCGCACTACTACCGGGATCTCTAACATACACGGAATAGTCAGATGGTTTAACGTTATAGTTAGCTGAAGCAATCAGCGCATAAATCACCAATGCCACCATAACCTTATATCTTAATTTAACATCTCTCATCTCATCCACTCCTTTGAAGTATTTTGTCCCATTAACTTAAAATTATACAAAACAAATGCCCTACTTTTCGTAAGGCATTTTCTATTCACTTCATCCATTCTTTTGGGTCGATTGCCTTATTGCCTACTCTTATTTCAAAATGAAGGTGCGGACCGGTGCTAAAACCCGTATTCCCACTTAATCCAAGCTGAACGAGATTTCCCCACAATCTATCTCCCTCCTTTACCATAACCTTTGATAAATGAGCATATAGCGTGGACCATCCTCCCCCATGATCTACTTGGACAAAATTACCATATGTCTCATCGAATCCTGTAGCCAAAACCTTGCCCTCGCGAGAAATCTTAACAATAGTTCCTTCTGTGCAAGCGATATCAATGCCGTGATGATCTTCGCCTTTAAACTCCTGAGTTATGGTCCCTGACAACGGATAGCTAAATCTAATGGTCGATGGTCTTAGTTTCTCCATGAATGTTATGCCCGGCGGAAACTTACTACTACCCGTTCCGATATAAGGGATATTCTCTTTCGTATCGGGCCACGAACCAACTGCATCTAAGCCATCAGAAGCCACTCCTACGACCTTCTTGGCCTGGGTATAGGTAACTGCAACATCATGCAAGTCTGATGTCATACGATTGAATTGTGGTCCTACAGCGCCAACTATGGTTAATACTAATCCTGTGTAGAATAGATACTTTATTATCAGTCTTGATGATGGAAAGACTAATTCCATTAATACCCTAGCCAAAACATATATAGCAGATAAACGTATTATTTCGCTAATCATTTGGGGTATACTCCCTTAGATATACTCTCTGCGGTTCCCATGAATCCGGTTAACGAGCTATAAATCATGGCGGCCAGTGCCAGCATTGCTAGGATATTGATTACTATCTTTGCCCTCCCGAACCCGAATGTGTCGCAGCCCCAATTGAAGAAGAATATAGCTACTCCCATTTTCATTACTAGGAACATATTCTGAATAGCAAGCTCCCCTGCGCTCATTCCCTCAACTCCTTCCTCCTTACTTCATTCCTCTTGATAAGTACGATTCTCCAACACAAGTCCTTTAATTTATCGATGGTGTAAAATTCTAGCCTGATATTCTTCCTTCCCAATAACTCCTTATATAACTTTTCCTTAATCTTTTCGTATGATTCCGTAGTTACCACCATCAAGGATAGATACTGATCCGATGCAAATGTGTCGAATAGCTCTAAGTATCTCTTATCCCAAGAATTAAAAGACTCATTTACCTGGAACTCTCCAAAGCTAAAGATGTCTCCATATACCTTGTGACCGATAACTCCGTAGCAGTCCGGGATAGGAAATGATTTGTCTTGCTCATAAAACTTCCTGTTCTCCGGCTTGAAATAGTTGAGCGACTGGATGCCATAGGAGTCTAATGCCTTCATATGCCAGGCGACGTAAATCCAAGACTTTCCCAACCGGTGCTGAATTTGGTCGGGACGTTTTTCGTCGTAAAGGTAGAACCAGTCCGGCATATCACTCCATGACATCTTGACTCGTCGAATCAACTTATCCTTTTCCAGCCTTTGCGTGCAGCGATGACTCATTTCCCGGCTGACATTCCAGAACTCAAGCAAATGGATTTGTTCCTGCGACAAGACGCTGCAAGCTTCGAGATGAGCCAGGACTCGTTGATCTCGTTTGCGACCGTTGGCGTGGGTAGTGGGGTTCATGCTCGTATACATCTCCTTCTATGTCGTGATAGGGCAGGGGGATTTTTGGAAGTTGGGACATTAATTCGTGGAATAGTTTTGGGCTCTTGGCTTTCGACGGAAAGTATGGAACCTGAATTTCAGTCTCTTGATCGAACTTATAGATGGCGCGACCGGGTATCTTTGGGAGGTAGGCTGCCTTATCTGAATCTAAAATAATGTGGCTGTTAATTGGATCGGCTGTTCTGAAGCATATCCTTGTTTCAAATTGGCTCTTGAACTCGCTGAATTCGTTAGCAGAGCCCCATGCCTTTGCGCTAGGCCTTTGCGTGGCTGCCCATACATAAATACCCTGACTGCGATACTTGCGAACCGCCTTTATCATAAGCTTTCTGCAATACTTATCCTCCCCAAGGTCGGTCACTTCGTCTGCTACTACAACGATGAAAGGAAGTTGATACCCCAACGCCCGGTATTCGATAATGTTGTTAGCCTTACCTCCTATTAGGTTTTGTCTTCGTTCGTTTTCCTCATCAAGCATTACGAGTAGTTGAAATATTTCGTCCATGTCATGTACCCATATCGCTCCGTAATCCTCGAAGTATTTGAATTCTTTAATTTTTGGGTCGATAATGCAGACAATAACGCGCGGATTGAGAAGGTCTGTATTAAGCCGTAGAAGGCCGTAGATAGCTCCGTGGAATAGAACCGATTTTCCACTACCCCGGAGGCCACCAGTGAGTATTGTGACGAGTTCTGCGAGGTCGATAGTGATGGGGCCGTTTGCGTTTTTGCCAAGAAGAATAGGTAAGTTCATTTTCTTTAGGTGCGGGATTGGGTCGAAGCAATAAGGGAATGATTTTTCAATGGCAATGTTTGAGATTATCATGTAGGTAGCCTCACCGTTATGATCTATCTCACAGGATCCACCGACAGCCGTGGCGAAAAACTTTTCTCTGCTTTTGAATT
>Ga0209728_1001396_pt1 | contig 14893 bp, 35 predicted proteins | sample RifGroD1_FD_183997 | JGI IMG/M metagenome (GOLD analysis project Ga0209728, IMG submission 183997) | Groundwater microbial communities from Rifle, Colorado, USA - Groundwater D1 (SPAdes) (version 2) | ecosystem: Environmental > Aquatic > Deep subsurface > Groundwater | place: Rifle, Colorado... | reverse complement strand
TTTGTAGCATGAATCATAGCACTAATTTTACGCTTAATAATTGGAGTGGTTAGTGATTTGGCATTATGAATATGTTGTTGATATTCTTGGATTACTCGTTTTGGTATGAAATATAATGGATACATTTTATTTATCATCATCCTTCCATTCTAGTAATATTTTAATAATCTTTTCACGTTTGGTTAGTTGTTTCATTTTCATATTCCTCTCCATTATAAATTTAATTGTTTATAGATGTCGTCTAGTTCGTCCCTTGTAATCCCAATGTAACGTAAACTTTCCTTTGGACTAGAATGGTTAAGAATCGACTGGATTCTGGTGATATCAACTCCTGCCATATAAGCTTGATAACCCATAGTTTTCCGGCAACTGTGGGTTGATATGGATTCTTTTATGCCTACTGCTTTAGCTGCATCGCTTAATATATTGTGTGCTCTTTGTCTAGTTATTGCCTTATCTCCTTTTCTAGACCCAAATAAGACAGTCTGAGTGGATGGTAGTGAAGCAACATATTCAGTTAATGCATCAATTACGTTTGAACTAAATGGAAACGTCTTTGATTTTCCGGTTTTCTTCTCTTTTACAGAAACACGATCTCTTACTTTTCCATTTGAATCCACTACATCTGATAAATTAAATTTAAGTAAGTCGCTAATCCTTAGACCTGAATTAATTCCTAATACGAATAATGTCCAATCTCTAAGACTTTGAGATTTTAGATATTGTTTCATTTCCTCAATTTTCTTCTTATCTCTAATTGGTTCTACTGTTTTGATAAGTCGCCACGATCCTTTCTAATCATCGATTGTATTATATATGTATTATAAATTCAATTAATATATGATTATTAATCAGTTATTTCTACTTTATAATTATATATTGCATCATAAAGTTTTTGTGGTATTTTATCTTTGTATTCATCTGCTACTTGTTTTAAGCACATTTCTTTATATTCTTTATATACATTGAATGCTTCATTTGGTGTTCTAAAAGATCCTAAATTTGATCTTCCTTTCCCCATAGTACAATTTGCAGTATATTTATTTTTATTTTTTGCTACGCCAATAGGTAATTTACTTTTTTTAGTATTCTCTATGAATAATATATTAATAGTATTTGGTGTAAAAACACATGTGCTTGGAGAATAAATTTTATTACCTTTATATAATATATCTTTATCCAAATGCATTATATACCCTTCAACTTCATAATAATTCTCATCATACCATTTAGCAAAGTTTTGAAAATTATGCCATTCATCAATTACTGCACATCCTTTATAAGTTGGACTATTTTCTTGGAATTTAAAATCATAACATCTTTGAATCATACTGTTCCATACTTTATATTTTTTCGATGTAACTCCATTTTCATTTATATTATAACTTCCTATACCTAAATAACCCACCCCATATACAGTTTTATCATACACTGATTTAACTTCTCCTTTTCTAAATTTATAATGACTAGTATGCACAAGTGGTTCATTATTAAAAAATCCAACCATAATGCTGTTTGCATTTTCATATTCAACTATTTCCATTTTAGTTCCAACTCTATTAATATTTGTTTCTCCAATTCTTTCAATTTTTTTAACGTCAGGTTCTCTTTCTGAAGGAAATAATTTTCTCATAAATTTATATTTATCTTTCTGTTCTTTCTTAATGCATTCTTTACAATATAAAGAAAACCCATCTTTTGAATTTTTATGTCTATTAAAATATTTTTCATTTAATGGAAACCATTTATGGCAATGTCTACATAATTTATACTCAATTGATTCAATTATTTTATGACTTTCTGTATATGGTATTTTCAATCTATTTATAATAACTCATCTCCTTTTACATATGTTAATACACCAAATCTAATTTATAGTGTAATCAGTCCCTCTCCTTTTAAATCTTCACTGTAAGCCCAGAATTAGACCTGTAAGCCTCTTTACCTCCATCATTGACATTAAGATAAAACGATTAGAGCAAGTATTATAAGTTTAATTCTCATGGTTATATCACCTCTTCATCATAATCATTTATTTTTACATTATGTAATGTTACATTCCAAAATAAGCAATCTCCAACAATCCAGTTTCCTTTAATATCCTTTTTACCAGTGGCCTACAAATTTCTTTAGATTTACCATGGTCAGTTAGAGTTATTGACTTTTTAGTATGTATATTTTGAAAAGTAATGTGAGAGCCTTTTTGACGCAATCTTATCCAGTTGTATTTTTGTAATAGTTGTACTAAATCATTTAGGGAAAAGCCTTTCATCCTCATTTATAGTGATCACCTCCTTTCTATGGAATTAATCTGACACTAATCAGAAAGTAAATCTTTAATATTATGGATGAATTTCGTTATTTGTTTATTCCTTTTTAAATAAATTGTCAAGTTCGTCTTCGTACTCTTTGTAATAGATAAACCTCGTAAAATCTATCTGCATACTTCCATCATGTTCTAGTGTCATGATTTGCTTAGTAAACCACGCAAGTAAATCAGTAATATCTCCTGATTGATGAACACCTTTTTCATCAGTAAAATGATAATGTTCATATTTGTCTATACAAAGCAAACCCAGTTTACCTGTTTCCTCTAATGGTTTTTCTAATTGTTTCTTTACAAGAACTTTCATAAATTAAACCTCCTTTATACTCACTCATGCTTTTAAATGCTCTATTTTCTAATCCTAAAAGATATTAAAATGGTAATTTTATTACCAACCTGGAAATTGTCTTTTCCAACCAGTTTCAATTATAGATTCAAGATATGTCCAATTACTGTAATTTCCAATGCAATCAGGATTAGCATTAGATATCGAAAGATAAGGTCTAATACCATTCCATAAACGTTTCATCTCATTGAGATCAGTAATTTCTTCATCTTGATGATAAATCTTTTTTGAATAAATATCTTTACCTGCTTGTAATACCATGAAATTTACAGGTTTAGCAAAACAATTATTATTTTGGGCTTCAGTTATAAAGTTTTGTTGATCTACCTTGTTAGTATGGACAAATACAAATAATCTATTGTCTTTATCCTTTACTTCGGTAATTTGTTTGTTTTCTGAATTTTCCCATGCTCCATATTCTAAATGATATTTACCCATTTTATTTATCCTCCTCTTTGTTTTCATTATCTTCATTAAGAATTTCATTACAAAGTTCAACACATTCATTGCAAATATAGATTCCTGGGCCAGCAATCAATTTTTCTACTGTGGACTGTCCCTTGTTACAGAACGAACAATGAAGTTCTCGTCGATCAATTAATTTTGCCAATTGATCATACTTCTTTGCTTTTTCTACGATTTCATAAAACATTTCAGTATCCATTTTATATAACCTCTTTCTTTTTAAAATATGTATTCTTCCATTTGTCATGATAAGACTCTTTGCGTTTAAGTCTTCGGATAATGGATTCAAGCAATTGTTCAAAAGTATTTATTAAGCACATTTATTTTCAACTCCTTCAATCTTTTTAATCAAGTAAAACCCTACAAAAGTAGTATAGTCTCCCCTATTACATGCTTCTGGATTATATATTATTTTCCTACTACTATCTCGATTTGTAATCTCATATGCTCCTCTTTTATGCGACCACGTTCCATCATCATTTTGCCTAAACCAATGATAATCGTCATTTGCTAAACATAAAGCAACTTTCCAACAATTCTTATCTTCAATGTATTTTTTGTATGTAGTTTTAAGTAGTTTATAACCCAAACATCTTAAATCTCTTCTTGCTGAATTAATTATTTCTTTTCCTGTTTTATTTAGATCGTAATAATCTATAAAAGAATCTCTGCCTTTCCCACCTAAAAATCCTGGCTGACAATAATCATAATCTTCGTAATGTTTTCCGGTGTATGGATTTTTAGGTTGATTAATTGCATATGTATAACAATTATTAGATTTCCTTTTATATTTTCTTTTAATTGAATCGGTATATTTTAAACCATTATACTTGGATATTTCTTGAATCATCAGCTTTCAACCTCCTTAATATACTTTATCAACTCACAATCAATCTTCCACCACATTTACAATGATACTGTTCAGGGTTTTTAATTACGCCCGATATCCTATCCTTATACATTTTAATATGACATTTCTGACACTCAATTGTGTATTTAGCATTTATAGATATATCTCTTTCTACTCCAATATTTTCACAGGAATTTGTTCTTGATATTTTATATCCGTATGCTCTATTCATTTTGTTTACATGAGATTTCCATAATGCTTGATGGTTCATTGAGTCAGGACAGGTATGGCATATCTCATGTGCTAAAGTTTGCTTTGCCATTTTATCTTCTGCTTTATCAAATACTGAAGATAATTCAATAATAAACTTGTCTGATTTTCTAGAACATCTCCCAAACCTTTTTGCTCTGGTGTTAATAATTACATTAGGATCAATGTTTTGGGATATTGGAATATTAAGTTGTTTGGCTTCTAGAATTACTTCTTGGAGAAGTTTGTTGTATCTGCTCATTTTGATTCCTCCTTTGTTGAATAAATTTTTAACAATCTCTCTAATGATTCTAGAGTAACTTTCATCATTGGGACAGATTTGATTTTAATTTTACCATGATGGATTTTAAGATTGACTGCGCGTGTATCGAATTTATAATCTCCAATATGGTACATACCCCATCTGTCTAGCGTTGCATCATATTTAACTAATAATGCATTGATACTTGCAATGTGATTTTCTCTTGCGGTTGACATTTTTTTATGTACCTCCTGATATAAAATTATTTCTGTATTTAATATATCATACATCATAATAAAAGTCAATAAACAACTTGAAATATTTTACATTAAATAAAAAAGTGAACCATACTTTATAAATGGTTCACTTTTTTATATTTTGATAAATTACAAGCTTTTTGAATATTTTTCTAAATTATAAGATAAGAATACTTTATCATACCATTTTTTTAATATACTGAAAGAAATTTTATTTTCACTAGAATTATCTCCCGAAAATCTTTTAATTAATTTTTCTTCCATAGTTTCTTCTATCTTATCTTCAACGTCATGATTTTCATGCACATTTTCAATTGTTGAGTCTACTAATGTTACAATTCCATTCTCAATTTTCATTGAAACGACTGGATAAGTATCATCTTCAGAACTTTCACCACTCATTAAAGTTACACCAACATATAAAAAGGAAATTCTTTTGCTAATAAAGACCACTCATCATATACTTCTTGAATTGAGGGCCATTTGCCTACATTGTCACTATAAGAAATAGTTCCATCTGGATTACACCAGCCATGAGGCCCAAATACAAATGAAGAACTAATCCAATCATTTTTAACATATCCAGTTTCAATACATCCCCATTTTTCTTTCCAATTTTCACGTTCTTCACTATATTGATCATAATATTTACGATAAGAATCATAGTTCGGAGAACCATCTGGATTTTTAAACTCTTTGTCGTAAGATTGTTTCTCGATTGGCATTCCTAAGACGATTTTTGCATCTTTAATAAAAGCATGATTATTCCCTGATTGATAACTAAAAAATGAATCAGTTCTTCTTATAATTTCTAATGCCTGTTCAACCGTTAATTTCTTTCCTGTAACAACCATTTGAGGCCACTTTGGTAAACTTCTGTTTAATAACATTTCCATAATTTTATGTACCTTCTTTCGAATATTTATTTATGTATTTATATTATCATACTTTATAATTAATTACAAGAGAATGTTTGGGTTTATCTGACATAGTTTAAATAATAATTTCAACATCTTCTAACCTTAATCCAATTGGAGAAAATTGAAGACAACCACTTTTTTTCATAACATTGGTCATCTTCAAGGTCTTTCCAGTAATGATATAGGCATGATTTGCAATTACGGATTACTTTAATTTTCATTCCCATCTCAATTTTTGTCCACAATCTATGCAATATTTATGAGACTTTTGAGATTGATTCCATTCTTTTTCTTTGCCTTCATAATAACATCTAAATATTTGTTTGTTACAATTAGGACAAAATATATCTGCGACATTTTCAGTTATCATTTTAATAATTGGTTTTGTTGATATTTGTTTCTTTAATACTCTAACATTCATTGGATTTGTTAAATAAATATTTTTCAAAATTATTACCACCTTATTTTTTTATATTTAATATAGTTTAAAATGCAATTTTTATAGGGTATAGCGAACCCTGAAACGTAGGTGTAGCTTGATTCTTGAATTTAGGAATTTATCAAGAATACCAATTTTTAATTACAAAGTCTAACAATTCATCTAAAACTGCAATCTTTTCTGTAAAAGCATAATAAAATTGACTACTTTGTTTCCATTTCCCTTTTTCTTCCTCATATTCTTTTCTTCTCTCGCCTATCCAAAATAACATATCGTCTCTATCCATTTTTTTAATCACTCCTTCAATATTTTATCCTAGATACTTATTTTTTTCAACTTCATTAATTTCAATTTTGTATCCAACATAATCAACTTGTGCTCTTTCTTCTGCTATAATTGCTTCAATTTCATCTGTGCGTAAGGCTGCGTTTGATCTATAAGAATAAGTACAATCATCAGTACATATCACTTGAACTAAAAATAACTCAAACCATTAAATACAAACCAAGTCTCTAATAATTCTTCATGGTTAACATTAATAAAAATTTGGTCTGATTTGTCTAGAATTTCTCTAAGGAAATAATATACATTTTCAATATCTTCTTTCTGAGGTATATTGAAACTATGTTTGGTTCTTATAATCATATGCATTTCAAACCCATTGTCTATGATTTTAGCGACATTTTCACCATAAAAATGATCAAACTTTTTCTTGATGTCGTTTAGAAGTTTTTCTACTTCTGATTTTTGTTTCAATTTAAAAATTATCCTTCCACATATTATTACTTGTTCCATCTTTATAATCCATAGTTAACCACATTAGTTTAGTGGCTAAAATTTCATGGTCCATCTCAGAATGATTGCTGTTTTTGAATTGATTATAGATGGTGTTAATTTCTTGGAGATATTCGTTTTCTGTCATTTAAATTAAACCTCCTCATAATATAATATTGTTAATTTATTTCATTGGCAAATTCCAATCCAATTTTTGATCACAAAATGGACAATTTGGTAATCTTCCATTTCCTACTGGTAACAACTCGTTACAATTAGGACAACTAACTTTCCCATAATCTCTTTTATATCTCCCATGATACAATATTAATGCTTTTGGTATTTTCTTTTCATTCATTGTTTTACCCCCTCTTAACATATAAATTAAGTATTTCAAATGATTAAACCCTAACTTCTTTATGCCATGTCCAACAGTATGAACAATTAGAACTTCCTGATTCTAATGGTCTACCGTAATTTCTACAGTTACTTATTGGTTTAATTCCGGTATCGCCTTCATGCCAAGTCCAACAATAAGAACAACAACGATTATTGTCAATTAATTCATGACCACAATTAGCACAAAATTTAGCTATTTTAATCAATCCTTTCTATCAACTAATATTGTCTATTCATTCTTCTTAAAACTTCATTTTCTAATTTATCCCTTTTATCTGATTCTTCTTTTAGAATAACATATTCCATATTATCATGTTCAAAACACATACCCATAAGATTATCCAGAAGGTCTTCGTCAGATACATCTCTAAATTCTAGTAAGTATTTAATCTCTTCAACTTTTTTAATACCATCCATACTACATGATTCACAAATATAGTCCTGTTTGATTTCTTCATTTTCAACAGGGCAGTCTTCATCTCCATATTTACAACCATGTAAAACACAACAATGTGTTCGATGTACTCCATATCTACTTGTATCCATTTTATCCTTCCTTTCTTATACCAAATAAAATGAGTCATTCATTTACTTTCTTCAGCTAAATGTTTGACATCAATCACATCTTCAACGTCAATATCTATATCTTCCCACTGACCAGCATTAATCATTTCTAACGCTTCTTTTTTAGAATTTGCTTTAACAGTTCCTTTTGCTGATCCTGCAACTCTTATTACAAAATCAAATGTTTTCATTTTTTTATTCCTCCTACCATATAGAATCAGGCTTTCTTGTGATTTTTAGAATCCTAAACTTTTCATTATCTCTTTTTTCTTTTGTGTTTTCCTTAATAATTCCATTCTTTCAGTTAAACTTCCATCTGTACAATATGATAACTCATAAATTTTTCCATCGTTATCTTTAAAATATTTCACCTTACTATAATTAACTCCATTAAATAATCCATACGTTGGACACAAATTATTTAATTCTTTTAAAGTTAAATCCTCTTTATCAATCCAAGGCATATTTTACCTCCTTATAATCCCAAAAAAATAGTATTTTTATTTGGTTACCTTCATCATTATTCTTTTCAAATCTTCTAATGAATCAATAAGTCCAAATTCAATCATTTCAATAATTTCTTTTTTAACGTTTTCCTGTCCATTTTTAAAACCATCAATATATGCTTTTTGATAAATATAAATAAGATCATCCTCTTTGCTTGTTTTAAACATAATGAAACCGTCCTTCTTATTATAGATTCATGATTTGTATTACTTCTACATTGTTATAAACCATTTTTGCTACTTTTGAACCTGATAATATTGCTTTTTGTATAGACTCCTCTTCCGAATTTGCTTCTATGACAAAAGCGTATTTCCCAAAATCATTTGTGAAAACTACTGAAAATTTATCCATATTAATCTTACTCCTTTAAATTGCTTGCCCTATCGTCAAGTCAATTATACTAAATCTCTTTCAATCCCAATGCTAACCTCCCAAGGGACTACTCCTCCAACCTTTTCGATTAAAGCATTATAAATTGCATCGGACAAAGGTGATTGAAAAACTTTTGCTTTTTGAAGGTCATTAGTCCATCGAGTAGATGTTATACAACCAATGTTATTTGATTCATGACCACATACATAAACAAGAAATTCGCCTAACTTATTCTGATATACTGTTTGACTCATAATTATCTCTCCTTCCTACCTTAGTATGAATTTAGACATTGATGCCTTTTTAATATAAAGTTGAACCTTCGCTTAAATCAACACCTAATGCTTGTAATTGATTAACAGTTATCTTTCTGATTTGGTCATCTGGAATTTTAGCAATTATTTCAGCGTTATAATGGATGTCATTCATGTTTGGAATATTCCTACCTAAATGCAATAATAAAAATACTTCCCAATGTGGAAATTCATCTTTATTAAATTCACTAGCATCTTCTGGAACTTTTAGTCCAGTACCTTCAACATGATTCAAAAACATTTCTGGAAAATAAAATGCAAAACCCATAATTAAATTTCCCCTTTCAATTCCTCTAAATTAATTCCTAAGAACTTAGCTACCCTCAATAATTCTTCGCCAGTGATATTGTTTCGTTTTAGTTTTCCTGAAAATGTCTTTTCATTGAGTTCTAATTTATCAGCAAGCCATGCCTGGCTCCTACCTTGTTCCTTTAGTATATTTTTGATATAACTCCCGATGTCCATAATTAACTCCTTTCTGTTTGATTAATTACAGTATATATTATTTTTATAAATCTGTCAAGAAAATAATCTTCAAAACTAAGACGAATTGATGCAATGCTAAGAAAATAATAACATCAAATTACGGATTTATTGTATTATGATATGAGAGAAGCAGGAGGTTTTATGTCCTGCTTTTTATATTATTTTTATTTAGACAATATGTAACGCTCCTGTGTACTCCTCAGTTTCAATTGTTTTATATGCTTCAGAACAAAGCTCCCACTTTCCATTCTTATCAATAATATCTAAATAATTAATCTTATCTTTTAATGTGCTTGGTTTATAAGGATCTTTACCTTCGGCCACTCTTTCCTCATTGATCTTATCCCATTCATTTTTACGTCTAGCGTAAACATCGAAACTTCCTAGCAATTTCATTTTGGTAAACAATGCGTTATAAGCTTTTGATTTATCTCTTCCGAAAAATTTATTTGACATAATGTTCATTTTTTCGTTGAACGAAGTTCTATCACATATAAATAATTGTTGACCCTTAATTAATTCATTGTCTGCTTGTACAGTGGATACTGACTCAGATAGTTCATCTATTTTACCTTGTATTAACTTTAATTCTCTTGATTGCTTATATGTAGTTAAGTCAGTTACCTTAGAATTATAGGCAAATTGCATGAGCATATCATTAGGATTATTAGTTAAAGTTTGTTTCAGATTATATATTGTGAGTGTAAGATTTCTTTCTGTTTCATCTTCTATTAGCATGATATTATTTTCTGTAGAGTCAAATTTGCCTGTTCTCCTAATAGAAGGAATTACTGTTTCACTAAGCCAATCTGTAAAATCTTCAGCATTAGGTTTCTCTGACTTAAAAGCTAGCTTATATACTCCAGACTCCTTCAAAATAATCAATCCTTTTGTTCCGATTTGCAAGTCTTTCAAATCGGTTAAACCTATTTGCTTACATTGATCATAAGATAGTTTAACTTTTTGGGTATTTTCTTTTAATTTCAATACCGCATCCGAAGGATTTCTTATCTCTAAATATTCACAGATTTCTTTAGCTACCCAATGAGGTTTATCATCGATTATTACTACTGTGAAATTAGTTCCTTGAAAATTAAATAGTTGATTTTGTACTGTTAATTCGTTACTCATATTAATACATTACCATCCTTTATTATTTTATTAAATGAAAAATTACCATTTACTCATTAACAATCATGTATATCACCACATCCTTAACTTATAATACGCTAATTTAAATTATTATAAAATCTCCATTATTACCTAATCTGACTTCTTCCTCACCATTTTTATTAATCAAGTCATAGAATTTTTCTTTTGATAAACAATTCTTCTCAACCCATTCTGTCTCAATTGCCGGATAACTATCAAATTCAATAAGATCATAATCTTCGTCATATTCATATTTATCTTCACACCACGCATGACTTTCGTCTCCATAAATACAAAAAGTTTTGTTTTTACAATTATTTTTAAGAAATAAAGGCAATATATACTTTGCTGAAGAATATTTTCCCATCAAATAAACAGTTTTTTCTTCTATTATAGCAACAGAATAATAGTTACTCATTTTGTTTGTCTCCTTCATATTCAATTTTCAAAACTGCTGATAAGCACCACTCAGCACAATAAGGAAATTGTTTGGATGGACAAATAGAAGATGTACAGACTTTTGATATGTTTTTAATTTTCTTTTCCATTAATAAATTCCTCCTTGTAAATTTACTTAGTAATTTAAAACATTGATTTTTGTTTTATCCATAGTCATTTTATTAGGATTGTAAAGTACATAATTACTTGCCATATATTTACATTCTTTGCTAGAACAAAAATACATTTTACGAAGTCTTCCCCAACTTAGAGACGTATGGATTTCAATAAGTAATTGTTAGTCAGAATTACAGACAAATTGGTTTAGTTCTTGCTAATGAAGTTATGTCTGCATAACAATGTTAAGAAAGGAGAAAGTATACATATGCCTAAACGTTCTGGAAATTGGGTAGTAGTTAAATCGACTCATAAAGCACCATTGAATTATTCCTTTGACCATAAGGATGGTGATTATAAATATATTGGAATGATGACTTATCCAACATTGTCTAAATCATCTGAAATATTATCTGAAGGAAGTAAGGAGTCTTGTTTATATTTCTTAAATAATTATGAATCAATTATGACAAAAAGAGAAAAAATGGGATGGTTACTTTAAAACTAGTGTTTGATTTGAAAAGAAAGGAATGATAATCAATGGGATACTCATTGATCTTGAGTATAATACTCCTCATCTTCTAGTATAAAATCTGCACAATTATTACAGATTGGTTCACCAGTATCTTCAACTAAGCATACCTCTTTTAAATTTACTTCACAACCACAAATACAACATATTGATTTCAAGTCACCTATATTACATTCAGAACAACTAATGTCAGGACATTCAACATGTTTTGTGTAACAATGTGCCATTTTTATCATCATCCTTTCTAAAAATTATTTTATGCTGAAATTCCATCCCTTATACCTCTAAACACTTTCCAAAAATCTGATCTATCTTTATTTGAATTTGTTCTTAGTGCATAATAGTTTCCTATTAAATTACCCCTTCTGTCATAAGCCTGATTATCAATGTATAAACTGGTATCGCCAAAATCTTTAACTGCCATTTCATAAATTGGGAATTGATCTGCACCAAAATTCGTTAATAAACTTTCCTCATGATATTCGTCATAATCATCCCAGTCATCCCATTTTGGTATTAATTCGTCCATTTCATCTTGCCAAAGTTTATCATCCAACGCCTTGCTATTTCCAACTAAATGTAAATATATTACCTCAAAATTGTACTTCATATAATTAAGCTTTTCAAGCGTACTGATATTTACATAATTATTTTTTACATATTGATCTGACCAATATGTTCCGTCAACAAACATAACATTTTCAGAACCATTAAAGAAATTTTTATAAAATATCCTACCGTTTAGATATGAGCCATCTGTGCAAATTTGAAGTTTGTTTAAGATTTTAGTGTCTCCAAGAATCTTATTGAAAAACTTTTTGTCTGCCTTGGACACATTGTTGTTATTGATAAATGATAGGATTCTTTTGACCATTTGCTTCTTAGGGAGTTTTAAACAATTTCTTTGAGCGAAGGATACTTTTTCTTCGTTGGTTAAAATTCTACCAATTCCATTTGTACTTCCAATTGCAGGAATTAAATTCTTTTTCATTATGTACACACTCCTCTAATTTTTAATTTATAATAATTTCAAATAAAAGTTATATTTTCTAGGATTGTTGTTATCTAGAAAAATATCCACTACACTTTTTACATTTATGAATCGTAGCATATGAATATACTCGATGTTCTTTGCTTAAAAATTTTATAGATTTTAGTAATTTAAAACAACTGCATTGTTTGTATTTTTTTAGAAAAAATAATTCGCCAGTATGCCAATCTAAACTACCTTCTAATTTTACCAATGTTTCATATATAGAAGAAGTTTTATAATTGTCAACTATCTTTGACATCTTGCGATTTACTTCAATTGAATTCTTTAGACTTTCAATCTCATTTTCAAATGATTTTATTATTTTATCCATCTTTAATCCAACCTTTCAAATTTTAATTAATACCCTAGCAAATCTACCTTTTGAGCTAGTTTGTTAATAGGTATCTTGCATATTTTTCTTCAATTACTAATAATGGTATTTTATAACAATCTAAAGGATGACCTCCGACTCTATCACTAAATTTTACCTAAATACTCTTCATCTGAATTGGTCAATGTAATTCTTTTGCCATCATCGACCAATACACAAAATCCATCTTTATACTCATTGATAGCATCCTCTAAGGTCATTTCACTTATTCTTGACATTTATGTATCACTCCTTCGATATTTATTTCTTGGTTACATTATATTCTACTTTGGAATAAATTACAATAGGGTTTAGCGTAATTATAAAAATAAAGTTGTAAGATTCTATTGAATCTGTTATACCATATTTTGGATATTGATATTAACCATTCCAGTTTGAGCATTCATTTATATTGAAGATGAATTTAAGTTTGTGGCCTTTGATGCATGATTTAGATTCTGCTTTATCACAGCATAAGTTTAAACAACACCAACATGAATGTTTGATTTGTGGTTGTTCCATTGTTATTCACATCCTTTAATTTTATTTACTTCGTCTGTAATACACACGAAGTATTTTCTAAATTATTAGAAGACACTACCCAATAATGGGTAAGTGTTGATCTAATAGACGATATTCGTCCTTTTAAAGTCACGGACTATTACTTAGAATATTAATTAAACGAATACCGTATAATTAGCTTATAACAAGGATTTCACCAGATATGGGGCATATTTAACTCACTTCGTATAATTGCGAAACTCTATAATGTCCGTTATTCGGTCGTTTGAAAACCTCATGCAATAAATATTGAGTTCTGTTATATCAAAAATGAGCACATAAAAATAACATTTGATGGTAAAAGTTAAATTATAAAAACCTAGTGTAGTAAGGGTTTCAGAAACTGCTTTCCAACTGTGAATAATAATTTTCACACCAGTTTGTCAATTCTCCAATAAGATTATATACTTCAGGAACAAATTCACGATATTTAGGAATGTATCTCCAAGGAGCACTTACCTTAAGATAATCCTCGTTTAATCTTCTGACTAAATGTTCAATATGACTTCCAAAATATAGACTATTAGTATCAAGAATTACCGAATACATGTTGCCACTTGTACAATCGAATGAAATATCTTTAATATCCTTTAAACAAAATAAATCAACTTTAATTTTCATAATAATCTACCTCCATTTATTAAACTAATTTATGCTTCAACAAAAACTTGATTTGCTTATCCGTTAAAGTATCAATATCTAAATCTATAATCCTTTCATCACTTCCAATTTTAAACCAACCTAAGACTTCCAATAATCTTTCTGCACACCAAGGATGAGTATTGGTTAAGGGGTCAATGATATTAAAACTAATATGATTCCAATCTACTATTTCTTCAGCCTTTTTATAATGGGAAAGCAAATTGAAAGTGCTGTAAAATTTACCTTCCGGAGATAACCATCCATTCATTAATCCACTCTCCTTTAGATTTAATTTAGCAACCAATACTATGATATAAACCCACAGCACCATATGCTCTGCTGTTATAGCGAATATGGGTTTAAATCACTAGCACAGATTATTTATATAAACTTAAAACCTATTGAAAAATGTTCTGTACCTGCTTCACAATCCCCTTCAGGAACAACATTCATTTTATCAGGATCGAAAGTTAAATCATAATCTTCTGAATCAATTAATAAGTTAATTACATTCCCTG
>Ga0209728_1001392_pt1 | contig 14919 bp, 2 predicted proteins | sample RifGroD1_FD_183997 | JGI IMG/M metagenome (GOLD analysis project Ga0209728, IMG submission 183997) | Groundwater microbial communities from Rifle, Colorado, USA - Groundwater D1 (SPAdes) (version 2) | ecosystem: Environmental > Aquatic > Deep subsurface > Groundwater | place: Rifle, Colorado... | reverse complement strand
TGGGGCGCTAGTTCTGGCTTGCCGAACAGGGTAGCGATAAACTTGGTGGCGGAGCGGCGCTCAGGGGTAGCAACCGCTGACGCCTTGATATCCATCTCCCCCTGCGAAGGGGCGGCCGGAGCCTGGCCGGCGCTTTCCTTCAAAGCAAACTTGCCAATGATCCTGGCCGCATTGTCGATCGTGCCCTCGATATCCTTGAAATACTGGTAGGCTTCATAATTCTTGACCTCCAGACCGAAGGCTTTCCGGACCTTGGACGCGAGCTGGTTCAGGGCATACTTCAGCAGGTTTACCATCCTGGACAAGAGGCCTGGATTTTTTTTCTGGAACGCCTGCCAAAAATCTTCCCTGGTGAAACTGTCTCCGAGAAAGTTGGCCATGAGTTCTTCCCATGCCTCTTCCCGGGTCATCTTCGCTTCATCGTACCAGGCCGATCCGGACAGGGCCTTGAAAAACTTGTTGAACTCGCCGCCGGTCTTGTCCTTCACGGCCAGCTTCAGCATGTCGGAGAATTCCTTGTAAAGCGCCGGGTCTTTCTTCTTCATGATGTGGAGGAGTTCGTGGCCAAAGACCGTGTTCGGGTGGAAGCCTTTGTCGATATTGACATAGAGCACGTTCGGGTCGTTCCGATCGACCAGGCCCTCGGGCAGGTTCGCGCCCTTGTGCGGCCGGAAGAGAACGATCTTCTTATTGAACGCCTCACCCATGGCATTGACGACCATCTGATCCGCCAGCTTGACGATCTCCACGTCGTCATACTGCAGCGCCCGCCGGCCGACCTCTTTCGTCATGAGCATGCTCTTCAGCTTCGACTTGTAGAGGCGGGCCGTGACTGAATTATCTACCGTGGCGCCCAGGGCCGGGATAGACTTGCCGGCTGTGTACCGGCCTTTTGAGGATTCATCGAAGACGGAGAAGGCGATGTCGGGAGGATTTACGATCCCGTTCTTTTTTATCGCCTTGCCTATCCCTTGCGATATCTCAGCGGGGCCGGCTCCGTAACTTTCCAGGGTCCGGACAATCTCATTCGATACTTCTTCATCGGTCATTTTACTGGCGTCGTGGCCAAGGGTGAACAGCTTCATCCCGGTGGACCGTTCTGTCGCGACCCATTCTTCCACGTCAGTTCCGACGCCCTTGTGAATGAGGACATCGAGATTCACCCCCTGGTAGTCTACCGACAACTCCTTCTCGGGGGTTATTTCAACCGGTCCTTCGCCGGCCATCGCCCTGAGCTTCCTTTCTGCAGGAGCGGCAGGGGCCTGCTGGTCGGCCCGCTGCGCTTCGCTGAGAACGAGCAGCCGGTTGACCTCTTCGAGCCGAATGGACTTGGTCGCTACGTCTTCGGCCTTCGGGAACGGTTTGTCGATGAGCTTCTCAATTTCAGAACGACGGGAGGTGAGTTCGGCGATCTTTTTCTCTTTCTCTTCTATCTTCCCGTCAAGGCTGTTGGTAAAAGTGGTCACCGCCCTGGAAAGGCCGCCGTCGTAGGAATAGATTTCCTTGAGGCCGCCAGGCCCGGATATTTGGAAGACCAGCCCCTGCTTGTCCCAAACTGTCTTCTGGACAGAGATACGGAATCCTCCGACCGTCTCGATCTCTTTTATCTTGGTCGGCTTCGGCGGATCCTTCTTCTCCTTTACCGCCTTGTCGATCGCCCCCTGGGTAGGAGGAATCTCTTTTTCGGTCACCACGCCAAGCCCACCGATGACGAAGCTGTTGAATTTCTTGATATCTGCCGCGATACGCGGGTCCGCGAGATCTTTGGTAATGGCGGCCGCGATCGCTTTCCCGTCCCCCTTGAAAAGGAAGACATCATTGTTGATCGTGACCCCGGTTACGGGATCGATAACCTTTTTGGCGAGCTGGTATTCACCCAGCAGTTTCTCGTTGGTGCTGACCTGGGTCGGGATCTCGGCGTTGTATTCGGTGCGAAGTTTGCGCTGGTCCTCATTGAAAACATTCTGCAGCCGGCGGAGGCGCTGGAGGTCCTTCTCCAGGGTGAACTTTTCCTCGATCAGCGGATCGTTCGCGGCAATGGACATCATAGCCGAGGCGGTCATGGTCTCTTCGCTGACGACTTCCAGAGTCCTCATGGAGACATCGCCCTGCATGAACTGGCCGACGAACTTTGCCTTCTTCGCGACCTTGCCCCACATGAAAGCGTCGATGGTTTTTTCGGTCATGTAGTTGTAAATGTATATTTCTTCATACATATTCAACTGCCGATGGCCGCGGCCGTTCCGCTGCTCGTAGTTGGCATAGTTCCAATCTACGTCGAGATGGTGCATGGCCACGACCCGGTCCTGGACGTTGACGCCAGTCCCCATCTTCCCGGTGGAGCCGATGAGGAAGCGGACATCACCGTTCCGGACCTTCTGGAAGAGGCGCCGGTAATCTGTCTGCTTGTAGTCGGTGATCAGTGCGATCTCTTTCTCGGGGACACCCTCCCTGATCAGCTTCATTCTGATATCGTTGTAGACATCGAATACCTTTTCCCTACCGGGAACCCCGCGGTCGAGAAATATCAACTGCACCCCGCGGTTGTCCTTTGTCTCCCTGTAATGCTTCATCAGGATAGGGAGGGCTGAATTGACTTTCGTATCCTGGTGGTCTTCCGCCCCTGGCTCCTGCAGCCTGACATCGATCGCCGCGTTCCTACCGTCGTTCACCAGATTGAGGACGATGTCGAATCCAGGCGTCCCGTCCTTCTTGATCACCTCAACCCGCTTCTGCGGAGAGGCGTTGATTCGCGCCGCCCTTCTTCGGATCTCTTCCTGGTATTCCTGCAGGGCCGGACTTTGGGGAACCATGATCCCCTCCGGCTTGCCGCCGGCAATCTTCGGCCGCTTGATCCCGGTGCTGTCGGCGCTGACCACGTCCATGACCTGATAGGACATATAGACAAGCTCGGGGAGATTGACGAACCCGGTGACAAATTCCGATATCTGATACCCGCCTCCCTGGGGGAGGTATTCCATCTCACTTGCGATGTTGGCAAAGTTGTTCAGCCACTGGTCGAAATGGTGGATTCCCGCTTCTTTGAGGGCGTTCGGCTGCAGATATCTTTGGATGGAAAAGAGTTCCGAAACCGAATTTGAAACCGGCGTCCCGGATGCAAAAATGATATTCCGGCCCGGGTTGATCTGGTTCAGGTACGAGGTCTTGGTGAACATATCAAGGGACCGTTCCGCGCCGTCGGCGTTGCCGAGACCCTTCACGTTCCTTTTCGAGGAGGCGAACATCAGGTTCTTGAAATAATGTGCCTCATCCACCACCAGCATGTCGAGGCCCATTTCCTCGAAGGTCAGGAGGTTATCCTTATCTTTGCTGACCAGTGCGTCGATCTTTGCCTGCAGGGCCTTCTTCCTGGTCTCCAGCCCCTTGATCTGCTTCTTTGACGCCCTGCCTTCCGTGGCCGCTTCGAGCGCCGCATCCAGGGAGTCGAGTTCCCCCTGAATGAAGGAGGCCTGCCGCTCGCCACTGAGCGGAATCTTCTCGAACATTTCATGAGTGACGATGACCGCGTCCCAGTCGTTGTTTGCGATCCTGGAGAATATTTCTTTCCGGGCCTCGACCTTGTCCGGAATATGAGCAACAAGCACATTCGCTCCCGGGTACAATTTGACAAAGTCGCTCTCGATATCCTGCAGGGTCGCCTTCTTCACGACCATGATCGGCTTCTTCGCCAAGCCCAGACGCCGGTGCTCCATGATGGCGGCGATCATGGAATAGGTCTTGCCGGTTCCTACTTCGTGCGCGAAATAGGTGCTTCCCTGCAAAGATCTCCATACTGCATCCTTTTGATGCTTCCGAAGTTCAATGATCGCGTCGTTGACCTTTCCCGGGAGAACAAGATGACTGCCGTCATGCTTCGCGATCGCGTAGGAATTGAACAGTTTGTTGTACCGCCTGAGGAGAGCTTCGGCCCGGTCGTCCTGCTCCCAGATCCAGGCCGCGAACTTCTGTTTTACCTCTTCCGCTTTTGACTTCGCCTGCTCTGTATAGCCCGGGTGAACGACCCGGATTGTTTTCCCGGTCCCATCTTCCGCCTGAACCCGAACCTCTATTTTCGTTCCGTTCAGGACCGCTTCCAGGATTTCATAGAAATTGAACTGCCTGGTTCCCCAGGTCGAGGTAGCTGATACCGATTCTTTCGCAGTATCGCCACCGCGCTTCGCTTCGGTTTTGGCCCCGCGATAATCGTAATCGGCCCCGAAGAACACGCGCCATTTACCCGTAATCTCGTTGTATTCTACCTGTGCGTTGTCTGATCCGTAGCTGTTTATTATCGCCCTGGCAAAGGCCCGGACGTATTTGGCCGGTATCCATGCGCTGCCGAGATTGACCGTGATCTCGCTGGCCTTGATGTCGGGAGGGATAGCCGCTTCGAGCCCGGCGACGTTCACTTCATATTTGCGGTTTATCTTGGCGGCCTGCCGTGCAACTTCGAGCTTGTCCCTGACGTTGCCAGAAAGATAATTTGCGGCGGTGACATATCCCTTTTCCGGGTCGTCATAGACATCCTGGCCCAGGTCCACCAGGACCTGCTCGACGCTCTTGTCCGAAACCTTCGCGATGAAGTTGATATCTACCCGGCCGAGGAATGCCATGGAAACATTGAGACCTTCCTTCGCGGTTCCGACCTTATCCGGCATCTTCGATACACTGACCGTATCTTTCGTGAAGATATCAGACATGCCGAGGAATTCGCCCTTCTCGTAATCGTACTTCTCCAGGCCGAACCAGATGGAGGGATTGGCATCCTGGCCGAGGACCCGGACGTTCGCCTTGTCGTTCAGCCGGCCGGACTTCTTGTTGAACTTCTCGTAAGCCGCTTTCAGCTTCTTCCGGGCGTCGGTGGTCTTTATGGATTCATCGCCGAGCAGTGCTTTGATCAGGTTCCGGTACGCGCCGCGGATCGGCAGGGCCAGGCGGACGATCTCGATCGCCTTCTTCTGGGCCGGCGTCTTATCCGGCATGGGGATAAGATTCCCGCCGGAACTGAAAAAGATATTCCCGTCAATCTCGCCGTAGCTCCCGTCCTGAATCGTATTCTCGGAGGGGATTGCGTCGGCAGGGCTGAGGCCGGTGGTGCTTTTCACGTCATGGGTATAGACGCCGGCCGGCAGGCGGTTGATCGCCGCTTCCAATCTTGCCGGAAGTTCTTCTGCAGGGAGGGCGACCTCAAGAGACTGATATCCTCTTGATAGGGTGCCGAGGATCATCTCCTGGTGGTCGGCGAAATACTTGTTCACTTTGAGCTGGACCGTGACTGGCCCGTAATGACCTTCCTTGACGACATCGATCGTGCTGGTCTCGACAAAATCCGTTTCCGGCAACTTCTCCTGGCCGTCCTTCTTCTTCCGGAAAATCAGGATATCGGTCGCAACCTGGGTGTTGGCGTTGCCGCTGAACGTCCCAGAGGGAAGCCTGATAGCCCCGACCAGTTCAGCCTTTTGGCTCATCTCCCGGCGGGCGCGTTTCGTCTCTTTGTCCATGGTCCCGGTCGAGGTGATCATCGCGACCAATCCGCCCGGGCGGGCCAGGTCAATGGATTTGTTGAAATAATAATCGTGGATCAGGTGGCGCCCCTTATTGAACTTTGCGTCCGCCGGCCTGACGCTCCCGCTGAATGGTGCGTTGGAGATGACAAGGTCGAAGTGATCCTGGGGGAGCTTTATTTTCTCGTAGGGAGAATGGAAGATCGCCGCGTCCGGATAGAGTTTCTGCGCCAGCCTGGCAGTGATCCCGTCAAGATCAAGGCCCATGAGTGAGGACTGGCCGGCCATCTCCATCGGCATGGCGCCGAAGAAATTCCCGGTCCCGACCGCCGGCTCCAGAACTTTCCCGCCGGTGAACCCGATTCGCTCCAGGGCGGAATACATCTGCTTGACCACATGGACTGGAGTGTAAAAGGAATCGGTGACTGTGGACTGTGCCTCCTTGTATTCCTCCTCAGAGAGTACGGACTTCAACATCAGGTTCCGCTCTGACCAGGAACCATACCGCTGAAACGCTTCGGCCAATCCACCCCACCCGACATAGCGGGCCATGATCGATTGCTCCTCTGGCGTTGCGCTCCGGCCCCGCTCCTCAAGCCCCTTCAGGACTTTTATCGCAGCGATGTTCTGCGAAAACTTCTGGCCAGGAGTTGACTCGGTGATTGCCTGAACATCGGCATCGGTCAGGCGGTAGTTTCCTGCAAGTACGGCATCTGGTCCGGACTCAGCTTCGGGACTTCCTTCTCCTCCGGCAGATTGATCCAGGCCTCCTCCACTACCTCCTTCGCCTGGTCGAAAGGAACCCCCATCGATAATAGACTCTCCAGGTGATTTTCCGCCTTGAGCGCCGCCAGTTCCAGTGCCGCCCTCAGTGTCCCCGCCAGCTTCAGCTTCAGAACCATTCGAGGCCTTGCCGCCTTCCACTTCGTCAGAGCTTTCATCTCCCACGGGCTCAAATCCATAGGATTCTGTGAAACCTTCTGATCCGAAACGGATAGTTGTTTCGCTGTCTGCATGATCTATGGCCTCCAGATAAAAGCCTTGGATATTATCTACCGTCAGCGCCTCGGTGTATCCTATCGCGCCCTTGCCGTCGCCTTCTTCCGAAGTAAATTCATCGTCATAAGCCGCATATCCTCCGGGCTGCATCATGGCGCCCCTGGCGGTCTGCTTGTACCGATACCAATAAAGCCCGTCATCTGACGGGTCGCCCTGATTCAGCTCCTGGTACATCCGCTCAAGACGGGCTTCGAGTTCGGCCAGCTTGGCCTCGACTTCAAGACGGATCTGAGCGGAGACCGGGACGAAATCAGCTTTCATTGAAGGGATTCCGTCCTTGCTCCACTCCATCCCGGCGAAGAACCGCTTGAACAGGTCATTGAAGACTTGGCGTTCGTCTGCTTCCGGGTACGGGCTGCCCTTGTATCCTGTTTCTGCGGAGATTACCCCAGGCTCAACGAACATCTTGCTGACAAGATAGGGATTGTCCCCCTGCAGTTCGTCGGCGATGTAGGTCTCGAAGGCCCGGGCGAACATCTCCTCGCCCTTTGACCAGTAATCGCGCCCCTTGCTATCAAGAGCTTTGGCCGCCTCGAAGAACTTCGTCTCGACGATGACCCCTGAATCTTTGTCCTCCCACTTTTTCTTGAGGTATTCCCGCGCCGTCTCGATATCCATTCCCGGCTGTCGGTACTTCGCGTCCCAATCCTTGCGGGTGAGGATCTTTGCGATATGCCGTTCGGCCTGCTCAAGGTTGTAGGCCTTCTTCAGGGATTCGTAAATATCGTGGACCGGGTTTATCCCGCGGTACTTTTCATCGATATTATCCTGCAGGGAAAGCAGAGATGAGAAGTCGAGGGCATGCCCCCATTCGTGCGCAAGCGACCCATCGCCCTTGGTTTTCGTCAGGTTGATCAGGTGGCCAGCCGGATCGTAGTGGGCGGCGGCCCAGGAAATCTTGTCGCCGAATGCGCCGAAGTACAGACCAAGCCCCTTCCCGCCCGACTTGACAAGGGACATTCCTTTGTCCGGGGCGCCAAGAGTTTTGGCCAGGTCCTTGAGGGCGTCATACGCGAGGTTGACTGAATACTGCCGGTGCGCACTTTCCGCCCAGTTCCCGAAATCAACATCGGGGAGCCCGAAGGCCTTGGCAAGTTGCTCGGCGTTGACATCCTTCCCCTTTCGCCAGTTGTTCGGGCTCTGCTTCACCTGCATCAGGGGAACGCTGAACCTGCGGATCTGCTTGTTCTTCCCGCCGCTCGTTTCCTCCTGGGTTTCGATGAATCCGTCCGCCTCGGCGATCAGGTCCTTCATCCTGATTACGGCTTGGAACTGCCGGTTCTCGGTATTCAGCTCGGTCCGGCTGTGGAACTCTCCCTTCGCCTCGCCTTCCTGGGCGACGTTGTAGATTCTTTCATCCACATAAGCCTTTTCCCAAAGTCCATAAGCCAGGGCGTCCCGGGCCTCCTGAACAGTTGAGGCATTGCTGATCAGTTGCTCAAGCTGCTCAACATAGTGAATGTACTGCGATGCCTGGGTCATGAGGTCGTCCGCACCCTCATTTTGCACCCGCTTCAGGATCGCCTCTTTGAAGGAGTCGGCCCACTTCTGACGGCCGCCTCCGGCCCAATGCCCATAATATTCCGTGAACACGGTAATATACTTGCGCCTGAAATACTCCAGATACCGCCTTGTTCCGGGGGTCGCGGCCTCCGGAATCTTGATCGGCATCAAAAGCGCCTTGGAGGTCTTGGTCAGGATGTTGTTGACCAGCTTCTTGTGGTTACCGGTATCGGTGTCCTTGATCTCCTTCTTGATTTCCTCGACCCGGTTCTTGTGGTAGCCCTCCATTTTCTTGGTACGCTTTCGGCCAGGCTCTTCGGCTGGCTGAGTCTCGACTTCAGGCTCTTTTGCCTCCTCCGGCTCTTTGACCTCCAGGTTCCCCTCTTTGACATCCTTCAGGAACGCCTTAACATAGGGCTTGATCACGTCGCCGAAGGTGGTGACGATATGCTGCACAAGTTCTTTCAGGGAATGGCCAGCGTCCTTCGCATTGTTCCAGGCGGCGACGAAATGCGGCTTCGCCTTGGCATAGGTCTCTTCGTCAAATATGGGACCAGACCCGAGTGTATTCTTCGGGCCGAACAATTCCGCTAATCCGGAAAGTGCCTCCTGCACTCCCTTGACCGCGGATACTCCGCCTTCCTTCGCGATCTGGCCGGTGGTCTTCCGCGGGCCGCGTGGTCCGGTTGGGGGTGGAGTCTTCGGTGGTTTTGGCGTAGAGGTGGTTTCGTCGATCAGGGCGTCCAGGTCTTCGTCAGACATGCCGTCCAGTTCCGCCTCGATGTCAGAGGGTTCGACGGACTCGGTCCACTTCCCTCCGTCCTTAGTCTCTCCCTTCTTCGGTTCCTCAGAGAATACCCAGTCCTTGAATCCTTCCTGGGTGAACCGGACAACACTCTTCCCTCCAGTCCAGCCTTCTTCATAGTTGGAATTGTAAAGGGCCATGGCCTCTTCTTCGGTCGCCGCGCCGAAGATCGCCTTATGTTCGTCGAACTTGCCCGACTTGCCCACCTGGTTGACAACGAACACCGGGAGCGCGGCTTCCGCATCGAACCCGGGGGCAATGAAGACATCGACGTGGTCCTTATCGAACCCGACCGAACCCTTGACATAGCCATAATCAGCATGCAGGACTTGGCGCCATTCGCGGCCGTCCTTATTCTTCCCTGACCGTTCGGTCCCGAGGGGGTTTTCAATGGCGATATCAAGTCCGTAAGCCTGGACATGCGCCTTCTTGTAGTTCCCCGCTTCCTTCTGGGCGTCGGTCGGCTCGACCGTTACCTCCTGGCCGTCGGCGATCGAATCAACATTCTCAATCGTTTCCACTTTCGGCTTGGCGATCGCCGCTTCCTGGCCGGTGGCCCGGGCACGGATGATGGTATCGTCCGGTGAAGGTTGCATCTCTGCCGTCGCTTGGCCCTGGGCACTGTTCCGGATAAGGACTTCGTCGGGCGAAGGCTTCGTTTCGGCCGTGGCCTTCCCGGTTGCCGTGGTCCTGAGTACCTGATCAGGTTGAGCCGCTGTTTCTGCTGCCTTGGTCTGACCGGTCGCCTTCTGGCGGATAAGGAAATCTTCCGCCGATTCGCCCTGCTTCGGCGTGACTGCTCCGGTCGTTCCCGCGGCGGTCCTTACATCGTCAGGAGCCTGCCATGCTTCAGCTTTCGCCGGCCAGGACCCGCGCTCACGAACTTTTTCCGCCGCCGAAGCAATCGAATTGCCGCCGTAAATCGTTGACTGCTTCTTTCCGTCACTCGATACGGACTTAATCAGGTACGCCCCGCCGTCCGGTTGCCGGGTGATAGTGAAAGCGGTCCCTTCGGAATCGACATGGGGGACACCTTCTCTCTCAAGGTCTACATATCCGGCATCTGGTTGCGGCCCCGTTTCCTGATCTGCTCCTTCAGGTTGTACGGGCTGTCCTTGAAGTCGTCCTTCGTCACCTGCTGCTTCGGTTCCTGCGGTTTCGGATTCCCCGCCGCTGGTGCCGGCAATCTGTTCAGGTCCAACTTCTCCCCCCGGGCCGACGACGCCGGTCTGATCGACGCCACTTCCTTCTCCAGGGCCGCCAGCTCCGCCCGGGACTTCGCCCTGGCCTCCGCCTCCGCCTTCTCCTTCTTCGATTAGTACAGTCCGAACATCGCCATTTTCAATACCTCCGGTGGTTTGGGTTTCAGAAGCAGGCTCAGCCGGCAAAGGAGGAACCGGCTGGCCTGCGCCCTGCTCGCCATTCGGTGCAGGGATTTCTCCGCCGGTGGGCGGGGTTATGGGGGGAACAGGGGGAGTCCCGGCAACTGGTCCGGTATCAGGCTCGCCGCCCTCCTTTTTCTCTGTCTCGGGGAGCTGCGGCAACTGACCGTTGTTCCGGGCAATCACCCTTTGCAGGGACGCGCCAATCGGGCCGGAAATTGCGCCGGGCGCCGGGCCGTTGTCGGCATACTCGAATTCTTCCGAAGCAAGGTTGGCTTGCTCTTCGGCGTTGAGCGGCTTGCCCATGGCCCTTTTGTTCCGGGCCCGGGCCGTGATCTCCATCTTCTTGATTTCTTCGTCGGCGAATCCGTACCCCCCTACCGGCTGGATGGTGCCGGCGGCGGTCTCAACTGTCCCGGGAGGCTCGGCGGTCGGGATATCGGCATCGCTTACCCCGTTGGCCGATTCTTTGGCGGCGACAAAGTTGATCAGGTCCTGGTCAAGCGGGATCGACTGACCGGCCTTGACGTAGGTCATCGCCTTGGCGGCCCATTCCTTGCCGACTTGTTCGTCGCCTACAGCTTCGGAAAGGGTGGCCGCGACATTGTAGACAGCCTGCGCCCGATCCCGGGGGAAACCGGTATTCAGCCCGTCATAGGCCTTTTTTCTCTGGTATGCCGCATGACCGCCGACAACTACGCCGATACCGCCGCTGAGGAATATTGCGGGGATAATTGATTCGAGGACCTGTTCCGTGGTGGACCCCTGCTGGATGCCGGCCCTCTTGTCGGCCTCAGACTGTATGTAAGCTGCGGCCATTTCAGAGCCGGTCTCAATCGGAACATCCTTGGCAAACTGCTTTGCGATAGTCTTGATGGCGTTCGGCTGAACGAGTTCTTTCAGGAAAGCCTTCCCCCCTTTGTAAGCGGCGATTCCTCCCGGGATCCTGGAGAAGATGAGATACGCCGCGAGGTCTCCCGCGCCTTCAGTCCCCACTTCGGCGTAGGAATGGGTCATGGCGTTCTTGTGCGAGATATCCTCGATCTGGTCCTCGGAATATTCCGGATGTTCAATCCTAAGCCGTTCGGCCGCTTCGATCTTCTGCTTCCCATAAGTGCCAGCGCCGAACAGCCCGACAAGGGCTATAGTTGATCCAACAAGGGCACCCACCCCAGCCCCGACGGCTGTCCCGGTCCCCGGCCCTCCGATCATCGTTCCTACCCCAGCACCAGCCTTTGCCCCTGCCCAGCCTGCGCCGAATATTGCTCCGGTTGCCGGAGCCGATTCAAGCGCACCGCCAAACCCACGCTTGACCGCGCCTTCCTGTCCAGTGGCCTCGGAAACATCGGGCTTGAGGAAGTCTACCTTTTCTGGAAGTTTGTTGAGATATTCCGCGGTATCTTTCGCCGTCTCCGATCCGCCTACTCCAATATCAACCATATGCGCTGTCGATTCGCCAAGATCGACAAAGCCACGCGCCACCCTGGACGCGACATCGCCAAGGAACCCGCGCTCAGGGGCGGCGCCTTCCGGTACCTCCAGCAGATCGTCGAACATGCCGGACGAAGCGGAGGCCGCCACCGGCGACTTAACCTCTGGCGCTGTTGGGTTGGGGGGCGCTGCTGCCTCCGGGACTGGCTGCTCCTCCGTCTTGTCAAGATATAGACCGAACCCTTCCCGCTTCTCTTCCGGGGCGTCCTGAAGGAGAAGATCGTCGAACATTCCCATTATTATTCACCCTGCAATTCTTTGGGGATCGGGATTCCTGCCTTGGTAAGCCTCTCAATGATTACCTGCTTGCTTTTCGGATTTCGCTTGAAGGCGGTTATCGCGTCAGCAAGGGCGGCCTCGACTTCAGTGCCCTGGCCCTGTTGACCCATGCTGATAGGGAACACCTCTTTCGTGTCCTTATCAACGATGACGCTGGTCTCCTGTGTTCCATACTGAGGGTTATCCGGATCAATCGGGACCCTTTGCGTGACGACCTCATAATTCCCCTTGTCCGGATCCTTTCCGGCGGAAAGGACAAGGTAATCGGAAAGCTGCTTCTTCCGGGCCGGGTCTTCGGTGGTCAGGTATTCATCCTGAGCCGCCTTAATTCCTCTTGCACTTTCCAACTCAAAACGATTCTTATCAGCGGTGACGGCGTTCGCTTCGGCCTCTGACTGAGTGCCGATTCTTGATGTATCCGCCTGGTCAGCAAGGATACCAGTTCTCTCGGTTTCGTTCGCAATGTCGTTCTCCTGTTTCTGGGTTTTCAGGGCGGCCTTGTAGCGCATGACATCGCCGAAGGTGTTGAGCGGCATGCCGGCCGCGCCTCCTTGCGGCCTGGCACCGAACCCACTTTTCCCGCGTTCGGCAAAGGTAGCGCCGCGTCCGACAGGCTTCATGAATCGTTCGCGCATGGCTGTTGCTGCTGAAGTACCGGAAGGAGTTTTCCCCACAGGTTCGCGAGATATTTTTTCCGCTCCGCCCTTGACGGTGATTGCGCCACCAGGGAGGGAATAAACCCACTCGCCTTGCGCGTTCTGTGTTTTCTGGACTTGTGGCCGGCCGGATTGATCAACCTCTACAGGTGGTGCAGGGGTAGCGGGGTCCGGCTCGGCCGCGGGCGGATTCGCCGGCTGCTCGTTCTCGGCGGAGACTCCTGGCGGTTTCGGTTCAGTGACGGAAACCTTGTCAGGTTCCTGCGCAGGAACAACAGGTTTCCCCGGCTCGGCCCCGGCCGCCACCATGCCGGCCTTGATATTCCTTCCGGTCTGCTGCCATCCGGGAATGACTACGTCTTTGACGTTTCTCACAGCAGGGTCAACCACATTCTCTTTCACGTCGGCGATCGCCCCGCCGAGGGTGTTCCTGAATCCCTGGATTGCGGCGCCGACTCCCTGGCCGACCTCGCCTTGCGCTACTTTCTCCCGCGCCAGCTTACTTCCGGCTCTGGCCTCTTCGCCACCGGGGAAAGAAAAAGCGGCTGCGGCCGGGTCCGGGATCGCGCCGGCAACTGTCTTCTTTACCCCGGAAGCGGCATTCACAATATCCTTATCGGTCGGGACCGCCCCGGCCATCTTCTTGATCGCCACACCAACCCCGGAGGCGGCCGAATCGAGTTTCTTTTCCGCGCCCTGCTGAATCGCCTGGCCTTTCCTGGTGATGGCATTCCCCTTGTCCATCATGAGCCCGTACCCTTTCTTGACTGGGGCGACGGCCGCGGCTGCGCCCTGCCCAGTATTGTAAACCGCGCCGGCTACCGAATCAGGCTTGACCCCTCCAGGATACGTCATCCAGGTGCTCTTGCCGACATTCGGCTCTTCCGGAATGAGTACATAATTACCGTTCTCGTCTTTCGTGTATCGTGCCATTGGCGCCCTCTTATGAGAAAGCAGAAGTTGAAGTGGAGATGATCCCGTTCAGTGAGGACAATGCAGCTGAAGCTGTCCGCGCATACGTCTCGGCCGCATTGGTAGACGCCTTGATCTTTGTGTCAAGATCGGTGAAATGCTGCTGGTCCCTCGCCTCGAAGTACCGCTCGTTCTGGCCGCGGGCTGCGACATGGGTCTGATGCAGGATCTCGTCCCGGGTCAGCCTGGCCCGATACAGGGAGGCGGTCGCGTTGATCAGAGAGGCCTTGGCCGAAGACTTCAAATCGAGTATCCCAGGAATCAAACCCATCGCCCCGGTGAGCGCCCGGATATAATCACCGGCTGCTTCCATGGCCATCTTCCTGGAGTTGATCGCCTGCTCAACCGCGAACCGGATCGTTTCGATCTCGATCTCCGCCTGCTTCACGGAGATGTTGGTGTTGAGCTTCCCTGTTTCCTCCAGGCGTTTCAACTGGACGGCCCTGGTCGCTCCGGTCACCGCCCCGTCAATCATTGGAATTCCCCGGGCCGCTCCGCTGGAAAGTATTTGCGCCTCGGCGGTCCTGGCGTCGGTTATTCCCCGGTCCCGTCCACGCTGCCATATCGCGTCCTCTACTGCGGCCGGGATACCTGTGCCGCCATTCTGAATGACATCCTTGAGCCAGGCGATCGCCTCGTCAAAGGCGTCGTTTTCGAGCGGGTAATATGTTGCGAAATAATCGGCGAGCTTGTCAGACAGGAGGGCGATCATCGCGTCCCGCTGCGAGTCAAACAGAATCAGCGCATCGTCAACTTCCGGAACCGCGGGTTCAACAGCCTCAACCCCTGGAGTGCTGCCAGGGTGCCAGGTATGGTAATAGCTCCCATCTACCACATCCTCTATATTGCCGGCCGAAGTCGCGGTCGCCGTGGTGTAGGTGTTGGCGAGGGTGATCGCGTTATTGATGATCGCGTCGATAAAATCCTGGGGATCTACTGGCATTATATTTTCCTCGTCATTGGTATGATGTCGAACTCAATCCCTTCCATGTCGAAATCGTCGCCGTTCTGGTTGACAAGGACAGGGTGCCAATAATTTCCGATCAGGCCGCGGCCAAGGTCAATGCGATGGTTTTTCATATCGGCCGAACTGCTTCGCATCTCATAGGTATATTCAGTTCCGCCATCGACAACCACCTTGAGAAGAAGTTTACCGGACGATGCAATTCCCACATATAGATTCTCTATCATTTTTTGATGAGGAATTCCATAGTTGGACTTGCCAAAATCGATAATAGTTGAAATATCTCCCCCGTCGTTCGTGGTCC
>Ga0209728_1001391_pt1 | contig 14920 bp, 14 predicted proteins | sample RifGroD1_FD_183997 | JGI IMG/M metagenome (GOLD analysis project Ga0209728, IMG submission 183997) | Groundwater microbial communities from Rifle, Colorado, USA - Groundwater D1 (SPAdes) (version 2) | ecosystem: Environmental > Aquatic > Deep subsurface > Groundwater | place: Rifle, Colorado... | reverse complement strand
GTCATAGCTAAGTACGAGTCTGCTAAGGTTTTCTTAAAACCGGCACCAAAAGGTACAGGAGTAATTGCGGGCGGTGCAGTACGTGCCGTTTTGGAATTGTCAGGAATAAAAGACATTTCAGCAAAAATGATTGGCGCGAACAATAAGATCAGCAATGTGAGATGTACTTTGAAAGCTCTGAAGAAATTAAAAGGATAAAATATGGATCTATCTAACTTGGTATCTTTAAAAACAAAAAGAAGCAAAAAAAGACTGGGACGTGGCTACGGATCCGGTAAAGGCGGTCACACGGTCGGAAGAGGAATGAAGGGACAGTTATCCAGAACCGGTCATAAACTCTCAATAGGATTTGAAGGAGGACAGGTGCCCCTTTACAAAAGACTTCCTCAACTTGGCGGTTTCAAGTCCCTTAAAAAAGCCGTAGGAATAAGGCTGGAAGAATTGAACAAGTTTGACGAGGGTACTGAAGTAACTCCGTTATCACTCTTAAAGAAAAGAATAATTAGAACTATCACGCGCCAGGGTGTTAAAATCATTGGTGGAGGAAGCCTTAAAAAGAAACTTATCCTTAAAGGGTTCACCTATTCTAAAGGAGCTCTTGAGGAAGCAAAAAAATCGGGCTCTACCCTAAATGATTAAACTATTCAGATACCCTGAAGTAAGAAAAAAAATTATTTTCACACTCGCAATTATAGTAATCTTCAGACTGTTGGCGCACGTTCCCGTTCCGGGAGTTGATGTTGCTACCATAAGATCATTTTTATCCGGCAACGCTTTGTTCGGAATGTTCGATCTTTTCAGCGGCGGCGGTTTTCAAAACTTTTCAATCGTCACTTTAGGTTTGGGACCTTACATTAACGCATCCATTATTATGCAGCTTTTGACCGTTATGGTTCCCTCACTTGAAGAAATGGCGAAAGAAGGAGAATACGGAAGAGAAAGAATTAATCTTTACACAAAATATCTCAGTGTACCCATGACTATAGTTCAGGCTTACGGAATTTATTTCCTGCTGAACAAGCAAGGGGCGATCCCTGTGCTTAGCTCCATCGATCTTGTTGTATTAATGGTAACGATGTCGGCAGGCGCAACGTTTTTGGTTTGGCTCGGGGATCTTGTTACGGAGCGCGGCGTAGGCAACGGAGTCTCATTGCTTATTTTCGTAGGTATTATCAGCAGATTTCCTCAGCAGATTTATTCATATATCGCAACGCTTACGGCAGACACCGTGTTTAACGCTTTGTTGTTCGGGATACTGGCCATTGTAATCGTGGCGAGCGTTGTACTGGTGAATGAAGGTACGAGAAATCTTGTTATAGAGTACGGAAGAACCGGCGGCAGAAGCCAGAAAGTTACCAACTATCTTCCGCTTAAAATCAATCAGGCCGGTGTCATACCTATAATTTTTGCCGTTTCGGTAGTTATGGTACCTTCCCTTTTGGCCGGGCCTTTATCGGGGTCAGCCAATCCGGTGATTCATGATATAGGCAGGTATCTGGCGAATAATTTTAGTCAGACCGATGCCGCATACAATATTTTATATTTCCTGTTGGTTGTCGCCTTCACATTTTTCTACACAGGAATTCAGTTTAACCCTCAAAAAATTGCCGATGATGTTAAAAAACGGGGAGGTTTCATTCCGGGAATCAGACCTGGCATGGGCACAGCGCGTTATTTAAAAAGTGTAGTAAATAGAATAACTCTGGCGGGAGCAGTATTTTTGGGCTTAATCGCAATTCTTCCGTTTTTCTTCCAACAGTCGGGAAGTGTCACGGCAATGACCGTCGGGGGCACAAGCTTACTCATTGTTGTTTCCGTCGTACTCGAAACTATAAGGCAGACTGAATCACTGATGGTAACAAGAAGCTACGATAAGTTTTTGTTCTAAGGAGGTCAAAATGTTCGATAAATTAAAAGACATAAATAAATTAAGAAAAGCCCAAGCAGACATTAAAAAACAGATGGAGAATATTTTTGTGACTACCGAAAAAGGCAGGCTGAGAATAGTAATAAGGGGCGACAAAAAAATTGAAAAACTTGAAATTGACGGGGTGGACGACAAGGCTTTGAGAGACCTCATGAACGATGCCTTTAAGGATGTTGATAAAAAAGTTGAGAAACAAATGAGGGGACAGTTGCAGGACCTCGGTCTTCCCGGACTTTAATCTGACTATGAAGATACTATTAATGGGCCCGGCCGCCTCAGGAAAAGGTACACAGGGCGAAATGCTGAGTAAACACCTCGGTTTACCTTTAATCTCCGTAGGACAGGCTCTACGAGACCTAAAACCCGAACACCCGTGGTACAAAGAGATCAACGACGCTCTTGTGGCAGGACGTTTAGCTCCCCAGGATAAAGTTGCCGAAATATTGAAAGAGGCTGTTTCCACTCCCGGCTATGAAAAAGGATACATTATGGACGGTTGGGGAAGGGCTACCGAAGATTTAGTCTTTTTTGATCCGAATTACGATAAGGTTTTTTTAATTAATATCCCCCGTGAGATTTCATTAATGAGACTTTCCACCAGAAGAACCTGCGAAGTGTGTGGTGCTGTTTATAATATCGTGTCGAAACCCCCGAAAGTGGAAGGGATTTGTGACAAATGCGGAGGTGTCCTAAAACAAAGAGACGATGATAAAGAAGAAGCAATTTTAAAAAGACTTGAGATATTCGCCAACGAAACGAGTGAGCAGATAGAGAAATTCCGTTCCCAGGGTGTTCTTATTGAAATAGACGGCTCGGGTTCTCCCGAAGAGGTTTTTGAAATAGTGAAGAAACACTTATAGCAGCCAAACCCATAAGGCCCATTTTTTCTAGTCCTTTCCTTATCTTTGAGATATAATTTCTTTGATGTCCGTACTTAAAGGCAAAAAGAAGTCAAATATAGTAAAAGACTGGCGCGAACAACCAAAATCCATTGAAAAATTTCAGTTCGTACATCACTTTTTACCCCATCCGGAAGAAAAAAGAAGAGCGACCCTCCTTTCAAACAGAGCCATTATTGTATATTGCGTCGCGATGCTACTTATCGCGGGCATATTCAGATTTCTCCCTAAGATCGTACCCGGAGTTTTGGGTTACGCTTCGGACATCGCCGTTAAAGACCTCCTTACCTACACGAACGTGAAAAGAAAAGAAGCCGGGTTGTCTGAGCTACGCCTGAATTCTGCACTTACGTCGGCTGCCCATCAAAAGGCTGACGACATGTTCAAAGACCAATACTGGGCTCATATTTCCCCCGACGGTACGGAGCCGTGGGATTTTATTCTCGGGCAAAACTACGATTATATTTATGCCGGAGAGAATTTGGCCAAAAATTTCAACAACTCGAAGGACGTGGTTGAGGCGTGGATGAAATCCCCCTCACACAAAGAAAACCTGTTAAGTTCGAACTACGACGAAATAGGATTTGCTGTGGTCAATGGAGTTATGGAGGGGTATGAGACCACACTTGTCGTGCAGATGTTCGGCAGGCCAAGAAACGCCGCTCAGGTAGCTTCAGTTTACGAAGAGCAGACAGTTCTGGAAAAAGAGTCTGCTGCAACTGCTGCGGTTTCGGAAAGAGAGAAGGAACCTGCAGTTGAAGGTGCCCCCGGGACTACTGAGGAGCCTGTTTACACCCCCACAATCCCAGAGAAACCTGCTATAGACGTAACGATGGCCACAAAGACCGTAAGCGCTGTTTTCGGCGGATTTGTGGGCACACTTTTAGCACTTGATGTCTGGTACTCGAAAAGGAAAGGAATTCACAAGTTTACAGGCCATACGGTTGCCCACCTCGGCATTTTAATCCTTGTGGTTGCCAGTATCTGGTTTGTTCTGACGCCTGGGATAGTTCTATGAAAGATAAAAGCGACACACATTTAGTTGAATATGCAGTGTTGGCCACGCTAGCGGTCATAATCAGCCTGTTGTTCTACTATTTCAGGTATGATCACGGCGTTTTGATATTTTTATCGGGTGTTTCCTCATTCGCCTACATTGTTTGGGGTGTACTACACCATGCCCTCGAAGGAAGACTGACAAAATTTATAGCCGCCGAATATGTAGTGTTTGGAACGCTTGTCTTCTTCCTGCTGTATACTGTCCTGAATTTCTAAATATGAAGATAGTTATTGTTATACCTACTTATAATGAAGCAGAAAATATAGGAAGGCTTGCAGATGTTCTTCAGCAGGAATTTCTGAAAAGACCACAACACGAATTTCACATCCTCGTTGTTGAGGGAAACTCTCCGGACGGTACCGCCAACATAGTACGTGAAAAAATGAAAACCAGTTCAAATGTCCATTTATTAATGGAAAAAGTTAAAGCAGGATTGGGTGCCGCTTATATATACGGATTCACGGAAGCAATGAATGAAATGAAAGCAGATGTAATAGTTGAAATGGACGCCGACTTCCAACACGACCCCAAAGATATGGTCAGGCTAGTCGACGAAATAGAAAATGGTTACGATTACGTAATAGGTTCGAGATTTACAAAGGGCGGAAGCATTCCTGAAGAGTGGGCTTTTAAAAGAAAATTTTTCAGCGTGGGTGGAAATATTTTTTCAAAAATAGTTTTGGGCATTTTTAATGTGAATGATTTCACTTCCGGTTTTAAAGCTTCACGTGTTAAAGGATTTGTCGACAGGCTGCCTTTGGATAAAATACTTTCTCAGGGTTTCGCTTACAAGATTGATCTCCTATTTAAGATGCAAAGGCTGGGTGCAAAAATAAAAGAGGTCCCGATAAAATTCGGATTACGTGACAGAGGCGATTCTAAAATGGAAAAAAACAATTTGAGGGACTCGCTCAGAGTTGTTGTTATGCTCAGGTACAACGAAAATAAAAATTTCGTTAAATTCCTTGTTGTGGGGGGAATTGGATTTATAGTGGACGCCGGTCTTTTCAATATATTTAGAATCAGTATTTTTAGTTCCCGTAATGCGGCACTAGCCTCCGGGTTCATCGCTATGATTGTGACCTTCCTTTTAAATAATTACTGGTCCTTCGGTGAGAGAAAAATTGACGGGGCGAAAAAGAAAGTACTCGGGTTTGTTGTTTATATTATTTCCTCGTTCATACCTATAGCAGTACGTTCTAAACTTGTAGGACTTGCTGTAAGTACGTTCGGAGATACTGCGCTTGTTTCAAACACAGCTTTTTTAATTGGTATAATACTCGGGTTGATATGGAACTTTACCGTTTATAGTAAAATAATTTGGAAGGGCAAAAAATGAATTACTCAATAGTTATACCCGCATACAACGAAGCGGACAAAATATCTTCATCATTAACACAGGCCGTGAATTTTATGAAAACTTTCACGGATACTTTTGAAATTATTGTGGTTGATGACGGAAGCAAAGATGCCACGGCGGCGATAGTAGAAGAATACTCGGTCGAAAATCCCGAAGTTAGGGTAATAAGAAATCCACATAAAGGAAAAGGTTTTGCAGTTTTGACCGGAATGAACGCTGCGGTCGGGGATCTTATTTATATGGCGGACGCCGATCTTTCAGCTCCCATGACGGAACTTAGGAAGCTGGCCATCTGGATAACCGACCAAAACTTTGATATCGCCATCGCATCCAGGGAAGGAGTTGGAGCAGAAAGGGTAGGAGAACCTTTTTACAGGCACGCCATGGGAAGGGTTTTCAATCTTATGATACAAATTATCGCGTTGCCCGGTATCAGAGATAGCCAGTGCGGGTTTAAGCTTTTCAAGGGACCTGTTGCTAAAAATATCTTCGGAAGAATGAAAGTTTACGGTAAAAATACCAAAGAATTGGACAAACCGTACACCGGAGCCTGGGATGTAGAGGTTTTGTACTTAGCTAAGAAACTAGGGTATAATGTCAAACAAGTTCCGATAGTCTGGACTCACGTTAAAACCACGCGGGTAAGCCCCGTCCGTGACTCCATTAAAATGGGATTTGACGTCTTAAAGATAAGGCTGAACGATATTATGGGCCTTTACAACACTGCCAAGTAGCGCCCCTCATAAAAGTCATAAAGTATATATTTCGGGGTGAAATTTATAAAACTATGAAACTATGCGTTATAGGTACAGGTTATGTAGGTTTGGTAGGAGCAGCAATTTTTTCAGATTGGGGCAATGATGTAGTTGGTGTCGATATCGATACCGAAAAGATTGCCAGAATACAAAAGGGCGAAATGCCCATTTATGAACCCGGTCTGTCTGAGATCGTTTTAAGAAACATTGCAGAGAACAGACTCTCGTTCACAACTTCAATTGCAGACGGCATTAAAGACGCCGAAATTGTTTTCGTTTGCGTCGGTACTCCTCAAAGCGACACGGGTGCTGCAGATCTCTCGCAAGTGTGGGAAGTTGCAAAAGACATCGGAAAGAATATGAATGGTTACAAAGTCATCGTTACAAAAAGCACGGTTCCGGTAGGAACTAACGAAAAAGTAAAAATGATAATTAAAGAAAATCTTCCTAACCAGCAGATTGATTTTGACGTAGCTTCAAACCCCGAGTTTTTAAGAGAAGGATCTTCAGTTGAAGACATGGCTAAACCCGACAGAACTGTTGTAGGAGCAGAAACAGAGAAAGCTCATTCGGTGATGAGAAGACTTTATGAACACTTGAATACTCCTATCGTAGAATGCGATCTCAGGTCAGCAGAAATGATCAAATACGCATCAAACGGATTTTTAGCCGCAAAAATATCATTTATCAATGAAATAGCTCAGATCTGCGAAAGAGCAGGAGCCGACGTTACGGTAGTTGCAAAAGGTATGGGATTGGACAAGAGAGTAGGCGCAGCCTTCCTTAACGCAGGTATCGGATATGGAGGAAGCTGCTTTCCTAAGGATGTCGCAGCTTTATACAAAACATCAACCGACCAGGACTATGATTTCAAGCTTTTAAGAAGCGTCATGGAAGTTAACATTGCCCAAAGAGAAAACTTCATGAACAAGGTTCTTAGACACTTCGGTAAGAATCTTTCGGGAAGAACTTTCGCAATATTAGGCTTAGCCTTTAAAGGAAACACAGACGATATAAGAGACTCCGTTTCAATAGAGCTGTGCAAAAAGTTAAGAGGATTAGGTGCTACGCTCAGAGTTTACGATCCCGAAGCTATGTACAACACCAAACAGGTTTTAGGTTCGGTAAACGTCGAATATTGTCTGGATAAATACGAAACCATGCAAGGTGCCGATGCCCTGTTCGTACTCACCGAGTGGCAGGAATTCGCAACAATAGAATTAGACAGAGTGAAGTCGATGTTAAAATCACCTGTTATTTTCGACGGAAGAAATCTATTGGACCGCTCAAAGGTTGAAGGTATGGGCTTTACGTATTTTGCTGTTGGTAAAAGAACTAACGGTATGGTTAAAATAGATACAAGGAATCTGTACCAGACAGTACTACTTAACACCAATGGTTCAACCGGGCAGCACTAAAAAGAAAGTCATTATCTTCGTACCGGAATTTCCGGTGCTGACGGAGACTTTCATTGAACGTGAGCTCGCAAAAATAGCCGAAAGAGGTAACTTGGACCTTTCCATAGTGTCTTTACGCAGAGCGTCGGGTGAGGTGAGCTCCGTTCTCGGACCTCTTGTTAAATACAAAAGACTTTCCATTTTGGACCTTATACTGTCGTTGAGGTTTTTCTTCAGCGCCGGAAAAAATATTTCCAAGGCTTTGGTTATTCTAAAGACTTGTGGTAACCCGTACTACACATTATTAAAAGGTATGGGTTACGCGCAAATCTTTTCATCTTCCAAACCGGACTTTATACTCGCGCACTTTATGTCCGAATCCAGCACGATCGTAATGGTGGCAGCAATGGTGCTCGGTGTCCCTTACGCGATATCCGCCCACGCGAAAGATATAACGGTCAGTCCTCACTGCATGAAAGAAAAATCCGAGAACGCGGCCTTTGTTTTAATCTGCAATAAACACGCACATGAAAATTGTGTAAGGACGGTTGAAGGTGATTACTCCCACAAAATTTTATTAAAATACCACGGGTTAGACCTGGCAAAGTTCGCAAATGCAGGAAGTAAGAATGACGTCCCTGTAATACTTAACATCGGGCGTCTTGAAGAAAAGAAAGGCCAAAAATATTTGTTGGAAGCTGCAAAAATTCTTCACGACGAAGCTGTGAATTTCAAACTATTGTTAATAGGTCCCGGAAGTTTGTATGCAGAACTTAGCAAACAGATTTCGGATTTAGGACTTTCCGGTCAGGTTGAAATATTGGGCGGGGGCGCCGGCCTTCCGTTTTCTGAGACCAGCAAATACTACTCAATAAGCAACGTATTTGTATTCCCCGGTATAAACACGGAGGAAGGGGATGCCGACGGTATTGCGAACGTCCTACTCGAAGCTGCTGCCTCGCATTTGCCGATTGTAGCCACAGACTCAGGAAGTACAAAAGAGTTTCTGGAAAATGAAGAGAGCGGCTTGATAGTGCCCCAAAAAGACCCGGTAGCTCTGTCAGAAGGACTTAAACGTATTCTAAGCGATAAAGAACTGGCTAGCAGGCTTGCGGAAGAAGCGTACCGTAAAGTATCTTCGGATTTTAATATCGAAAACAATGCCGCAGAATTGGAAGATCTTATTATAAAGGAGTCACTCTAAATGAAAATTGCCGTGTTTATAAAATCCACGACTTTCCGCGCCTCTTACGGAGGGCTTGAAACTCAAAATAAACTTTTATGCGAAGGGCTGGTTTCTCGTGGTCATAAAGTTACGGTGTTTACTCCGAGATTCACAAAAGAAAAAGAACAGGCGGTAGAGAACGGAGTTAAATATATTTTTGTCGAGTGTAAAACCGCCCAGTATAGTTCGCTGACCGTTTCAAAAAAAGACAGCTGGGTAGAAAAATCATACGAAGTGTTTCGTAATATGCAGGGGGAAGAAAAGTTCGAATTAATTTTAGGACAGAGTTCCGGTGCAGTTGGTGTAATCAGAAATAAAGAAGAGTTCGGGCTGCCCATAGTTTCTATATCGCACGGAACAAAGATCGGCGAACTTCAGACAAAGTTAAAAAGCGACCCGTCCATTAAAGGTTTATTAAGATCCGTTTTAGACCTTCCTCACGTTTTGAAAAACTTTTTTACGGTACAGCGCGAGTTTGTGCACGGCTCAGGTATTGTTGTGGCGGTGTCCAACTCGGTAAAAAAAGCTCTGATTGATGAGACGTTCGTTGAGGAGGCAAAGGTCAGAGTTATTAACAACGGAATAAAACCCCTGAATATCGAGCCGGTTGAAGGTGAGAGGGGCGCTGTAGGTAAGTTCCGTTTACTTTACGTCGGTCAATTAATACGTTCTAAAGGTATCGGAAAACTAGCAGAAATAATAGTCAGAGAAGACATGAAGGATTTTACGCTGGACATTGTGGGAGCAGGAGACTTGCAGGAAGAGTTGGGTGCAATTTCGGGGAAGAGTGAAGGAAGAATAACACTGAGGGGAAAGCTCGACTACGCCGAAGTTCTACGTATGTACAATCCCGCAAGGTTTGATGCTTTTGTTTTTCCTACCTCAAGGCTCGAAGGATTTCCGATGGTCTTGGTTGAAGCCATGTTCGGTCAGCTTCCTATTGTAGCTTTTAATCTCGGCGGAGTTTCGGATGCCGTGATAGACGGCGAGACGGGGTACCTTATAAATCCCGGCAAATTCTTCGTATTTAAGAGTAAATTGAACGAACTTAAAAATAGCCCGGAGCTGGCACGGAAGATGGGGGTAAATGCCTTAAATAAGGCAACGGAGAGATTTACGCTTGATAAAATGTTAGACTCTTATGAGGAAATATTTAAGGAATTAAGAGCATGAATATCTTAAGAATAGTCTACGACTGGCCAAATCCCTGGCAGGGGCTGGCTCCCCATCCATACGAAATTACCGCGGCACAGCTGAGGCAGGGGCATAAAGTAACATTGTTCTGCGGACAGTGGCCTAACTCGGGTGGCCCTGTAAAACTGGATGGTTTGGAAATAAATGCAATCGACCGTGAACCATATCCTGACACAATTTTTTTCACAAGCAGCGTTGTCCTTTTTTACCGCTATTTAAAATACAGAAAAACGAATAAGCCTGATGTAATTCACTGTCACGGGCATTTTGCGATTTGGCTTTACGCTTATAGAGCGTTTTTGAAAAAACATTTTCCGTGGGCAAAAGAACTTAAGATACCTCTGGTGGTTCACTTTCACAATACAGCAAAAGGCAGATGGGTTACTTTTGAGAAGCAGGGAAAACCTATTAAAACCATGTCTAAGATGCTGGGCTGGCCTATGGCCGTATTTTCAGACAAGATGGCGGTAAAAGCCGCGTCTGCGTGTATTTTCGTAAGCGAAGAGAACAAAAAAGAAGCTCAGGAGTATTACGGAGTAAATCCGAACAAATGTTTTCTTATAGAAACCGGAGTAAATACCGAAATGTTCACGCCCGTCGGAGATGAGGAAAAAGAAAAATCCCGCAAAGAAATTGGTTTCGACAGATTCGATAAAGTAATACTCAATCATGGAGTAATGAATGAAAGAAAAAACATTCATGTGTTAATTGATGCCCTGGCACTTCTTCCCGAGGACTTCAAACTTTTATTATCAGGTTCAGGCGACCCTACTTATGTGGAAAAACTTAACGAACAAATGAAACTGAAAAAAGTCGAGCACAGAATTATTAAAACAGGTTACACCCCGTACCCACACGTCCCGATAGCGTATCAGGTTGCGGATTTATTTGTTTTGCCGTCATCCTGGGAAGGGCTTCCCAAAGCGGTTATGCAGGGGCTGTCGTGCGGAATTCCCTGTCTGGTTTCCGGATTTAAAATATCCGAAGATATCCGCGGAGTTTTCTATCTGGATAACCTGGAGCCTCAAGCCATAGCGGATAAAATAATTGAGATTACGGATAAACCGAGAGACGTAGATGTCCAGCTCATAAGAACAAAATACTCGTGGAACCAAAAAATTGAGGCTATAGATGAAATATATGATTTTGCAACCAAAAACTATATTTAAGTTCCTACCCTACGTTTTGTTCATTCTCGTACACTTTTTTTTGCTGAATGTGAATACGGCAGAGTGGGGGGATTCTTACAGAATTCTCAGAGCCTCTGAATTTATCAGAGACGGTAGTTATCCAGGCGACGAAAAAAGACCTCCTTTATATTCTATTGTGCTGGCAGCGAGACCTGAGGCAGCAGATCCTGTACTCTGGGCCCGAGGATTAATGCTACTGACAGGTTTAGCCGGAATGTTTTTATTCGGGAAGTTTTTAAAACAATATGTTAAGGACGAGCGTTTTGTATTTTTAGGAATGCTTCTCCTTTTGTTTAATCCGGATTTTTTGTATTGGTCAATAAGAGTTATGGCGGATGTTCCGTTCGCGCTTCTGGCTCTCCTCGCAATTTATCTATATAAATTATGGAAGGACAGTTGGAGTTCTAAACGTTTATTCATACTCGGTATCGTGGCCGGACTTTCTATTCTAACCAGATTCGAAGGATATATTTTGGCCGGGTCATTATTCCTGTCTTTATTTATAGATCACGGTAAAAAGTTGGATTTGAAAAAGCTGACGCCGTATGTTTATTATGGGCTGGGCGCCCTACTTATGGTGTTACCCTGGCTTTTGTACAGGAACCCGTTCGGCTCTACATATCTCGACGAACCGGCAGGACGGTCTTATGACCTGAAAATGGTATGGATTTATGTGGCCAGTATTCTGTCTATTTTTGGGTTTGTCCCGGCAGTTGCGTTTATTAAAAAAAACGTTTGGAAGCTTTTGAAAAGTAATCCTCACATTTTAATTTTTCTCTTTTTAGAACTTTTATTAATACTTTTATGGCCGGCAGCTATTCCGAGACTTTTTGTTGCCGTTGTTCCGCTACTAATTCTTATACTCACTTTTAGTCTGGAAAAGTGGTGGGAGAGTGGCAAGGAGAACAAGAAAATCCTAGTTCTTGCGGGGGCACTTTTACTATTCTATTTAGGATCTCAATATTTTCTTAAACTGCAGTTTCTCGTTTTGGATAAAGCACTACTCGGAGTGTTATTTGTTTTACAAATTGCAGCAGTATTTTTTATATACAAAAAGAAATTTTGGGCTACGGTTGTTACTTTAGCGGTAATCACATCTCTCTGGTCAGGTTCGGTAATTAAATTGCATAAGGATATATTCATTTCCGTAAAGAACGCTGCCGACTACGCGGTGCGTAACCTTGAGGGAAAAGTTGCTTACAACGACGTAAGCAGCGTGTCCGACTTTTACTTAAATGTCCTGGATACTCCCAAGGTTTCAGGTTTTTACTACAATACTGAAAGCAAGAAAAACTTAACATACGAAGCCCTTCAGAAGACCGGAGCCGACTACTTTCTTATAACCAACGAACACAACACTGAAATGGAGCTCGACCTTGACTCACGACCATACCTGACTCCTGTGAAAGATTTTAGTTATAATGTAAACGGAGCGGAGTTTTTTGCTAAAATAGTAAGGTTTGAACGGAAGGATTAAACATGAAGCTATCTATTGTTGTTCCCGTGTACAACGAAAAAAACACGATTGAGAAAATTTTGGACGAGATCAAAGCCGTTGAAGGTTTGGATAAAGAAATTGTTGTAGTGGATGATGCCTCTACCGACGGTACGACCGACATTTTAAAGAGGCTTGAGGCCGTGCACCCCGACGTCAGTTTCTATTATAAGGAGAAGAACAGAGGTAAAGGGCACACGTTAAAGCTCGGGTTTGAGCATACAACCGGCGATTATGTAATTGTTCAGGACGCCGATCTTGAGTATGACCCCAATGATTACCACAAACTTATCCGCGCTTTAGACGAACACAACGCCCAGGTTATATATGGAAGTAGATTCTCCGGAAGTTACGAGGATATGTCCACGCTTCATTACTTCGGTAACAAATTACTGACATTAATTACGAATGTTTTCTTCGGAGTAATGCTTACCGATATGGAAACCTGCTACAAATTAATGCCGGGTGATTTTGTGAGAAGTGTAAATATAAAATCCGAAAGGTTCGATTTTGAACCTGAAATAACGGCAAAAATACTAAGGTCGGGACTAAAGATAAGAGAAGTCCCAATCTCATACAGAGGCCGCACCCATAGCGAAGGTAAAAAAATAACCTGGAGAGACGGGATACACGCATTGTTCACGTTGATAAAATACAGATTTATCGACTGACGGTAAAAATGAAAATCATAAAGCTTATTAGAGAGAATAGATTCATTTTGTTACTAACCGCGTTTGTTGCGGTAAATATCGCTGTAAATATCCGGATTAATGTTTTCCGGTACAATAATTTCGATTTCGGAAAGTTTGACCTCGGGAACATGTCCCAGATGCTTTGGAATACGATGCACGGGAACTTTATGTACCTTACCGACTATTTCGGGACTAACCTGCCTAGATGGGCAATGAGCCACGTCGACCCTATATTACTGTTGTTTCTTCCTTTATTTGCAGTATTTCAGCACCCGCTTACGCTGGTGATCTCGCAGTTCGTAATCCTCATCCTGGCAGCCTTTTTGGTTTACAAGATAGCTTATCTGAGACTGGGCTCCAAAGCGGCTTCAGCGATGCTCGGTGTCGCATACCTTTTATATCCGGCACTCGGATACTTGAATGCATGGACCGGCTTTCATGGAGTTACGGCAGCAGTTCCTTTCTTTTTCGGAGCATTTTATGTTTTCGAGAAAATGTACGCCGAAAAAAGTTTTACGAAAAAGAACCTGATTATATTTTGGGTGCTGTTAGTAATTACAATGGCCGGAAAAGAGCAGTTGCCTTTATACGTTGTGATGTATTCGCTGTTTATACTTTTCTTCAGGCCTATTCAGGAAGAAGGGAAGAAATTTTATCAGACGGTTACCGGAAAACTGGCGTTGTCCATGTTTGCAGTAGCTACGGTTTGGTTTATAACCGCATTCTTTATAATTATTCCGGCTTATTCCCAGTATAGAGTTGCGGGATACAACAAATTCGCGCGTGAAATAGGTATTGCGGGGGACACCACACGTGACGTGTCAAAACCCAACTATTTTTTAAGCAGGTATGATGCCTTCGGCGAATCCTATACCGATGTTCTTGTAGGAATGGTTATGGACCATCAAAAGGCGATTAGAATATTTTTCGGAGGCGACAGGATAGATAATTTGAGAAAAACTTTCGACCCTGTTTTATTTTTGCCTTTAGCATATCCGCAGATATTGTTAGTAGCAGCGCCCGACTTTTTAATAAACTACCTGACTTCAGCCGACGGTGTCGGTACGGCTGAGATAACAAACCACAGAATATCCATGATAATTCCTGTTCTTTTCATTTCGTCTATTTACGCCATAGGAATGCTCGCGGATACTTTGGGGAACTTTAAAAAGAGACGGCCCCGCGTTATAAAAGGCGTTCAGATATTTTTTGGATTAGCGATGGTTATTGCGGGTATACACACGTCGTACGCTTTTAATAACCCCGTTTACCTTTGGATAGACCAGGCAGTCCGAAAAAGAGTTTTGGCAGAGTCGGATCCGGATGCTGTGTGGAAAAGCAAACTAAAAGTGGGGGATGTTGTAAAACTGCCGGATTTGGATAACAAAGATGTCGAGTGTGCCGAAAAGATTGTTGGGTTGATTCCCGACGGAGCTTCCGTCACCGGACCGGATTACCTGGGAGCTCATTTATCTTTAAGAGAAACTTACGCGATATTTCCGGCGCTCTACACAAGTGCGGATTATGTGATAGTCGATGTTTTCTCCCGCAAAATTCTAACTATATTAGATGTTGAGACAAGTCTGGTGCGTGACGTCACCGCCGACATTATTAAAAGCAAAGATTATGAACTGCTGACCGGGTGCGGAAACTTGTTTGTTTTCAAAAAAGTGGGGGTGCATGAAAAAACCGACTTATTACCAATGCAGGAAAAATTTAGCTATCC
>Ga0209728_1001387_pt1 | contig 14947 bp, 15 predicted proteins | sample RifGroD1_FD_183997 | JGI IMG/M metagenome (GOLD analysis project Ga0209728, IMG submission 183997) | Groundwater microbial communities from Rifle, Colorado, USA - Groundwater D1 (SPAdes) (version 2) | ecosystem: Environmental > Aquatic > Deep subsurface > Groundwater | place: Rifle, Colorado... | reverse complement strand
CACCTGGCTGGAAACGTCTTCCTCTTTGGCTGTCACAGGAGTGGCCACAAAGCCCCCCTGTCGCTCGATCACGTTGTAGCCAGATAGATCCACCCCGCGTTGCTTAGCGCTCGTCCTGAGGGCCTTCTCGCTTGAAAATGGGGCACCGTTAGATCTGGCGAATGTTGCCGGTGCTTCGAGGAAGGCCTCCTCGGCTGTTTCCCGTCTCTCAGCCCTAACCTCTGGAGGTTTGGCATATTCTGTTCCGGCGAATTTCGCGCCCTCTTCAGCACGACCTATCTTCTGCTCAAGCTCGGTTTCTGGAGCTGCAGCAAATACTCCTGCAGCCTCCGCTGCGGAAGATGGCTGAAGCTCACCGGCGAACGCCTCGTCAAGATCTGCCTGCCTACGCATCCGTATGTCTGATTCGGCATCCCTGGTGATTATGTCGCCTTCGGCCTTAGTTATCCCGGCCTCCTGGAACACCCGTGCTGACTCTTCGGCTGTAGACCCCCACGGAGTGGCGATTGGTTCGGTATTCCGCCACGGTTCGACAGGAGGCTCCTTATTTACATTCAAGGAACTACGAAAGGCACCAATCGCCTCATCTAGGGTTTCCGTGGCGAGAATAGATACAGGCTCCGTAGGTTTGTCAGGGACAACCGGTGCCGGTGCGGGTGGCTGTTGCGCTGCGCTGGCCTGTACTCCCTCGCCGAAAGACTTGATTGCTGCGGGGGTTTCCATGACAGATCCACCAATGCCTCCGAGAGTCTCAAGTCCAACCTCACCGAGATCCACCTTACCGTAACCGGCGTACTGTCCAGCGGCCTCAGAAAGCGGCTCCTCTGCCACTTGAGCGCCATACGCCTTAGCGCCGGTGGCAACTCTCTGTGGTAGGGTGCGAGAAGCCAGTATCTCTTTGGTTGCCATGCTGATCTGGTCAGCAGTAGCGTCAGCCCCCAGCCTGGCAACCGCCTCCTTCTGCGCCGCCTTAAACGGAACGGAAGCGATCCTGCCGGTGGCAACGTTCATCGCTGCGCTTACGGCGGATGTGGCAGTTGCCTTGTCCCTGGCGTTATCTATCGATTCCTCAACGAATTTGTCATCGGCCAAGATGCCGAGAACGTTCTCTTCAGTCGGCTGCAGACCGCGCCTCTGCAATTCCTGTGCCACCATGCCGCGAAATTCAGAACCAGCCTCAATGCCCCACTGACCAAGGAATCCACCGACAACACCGCCTATCGTCGCGCCAGCTGCAGTGCCTACGCCAGGAACGACGCTACCGGCACCGGCACCGACCTTGGCGCCACTAACCATACCGGCCATACCAGGGACGATATTGCCAGCCTGTTCTGCGGTCATGTACGCCATACCCTTGGGGTTAAAAGCGGCCTGACCAGCTACGGCCTTTATCATATCCCATGCGGCCTTGGCTTTCTCCCCAAGACCTTCGGCCTTTTCCCATTCCTCGGAAGGTTCTACGACAGCCTCCTGGAGTTCGCGCAATTCTTCTGGGGTATACTTCTTCTGTTCGGCGAGGATACTTTCGGCCAGGATGGAAGCCGTGTTGCTGTCAAGTTCACCACTGGCCATGTCATCGGCGATTCTCGAAGCGGCCAAGGTAGCCTTGCCACCTGACTTGACAAGCGCCCACATGTTTGCCAGGAAGCCGCGCCTGCTGCCTTCGATCCGCTCTTCAACAAACCCACGAATGTCTGGGCCGAAACGCTGGTCGAACGTGCTGATCAGCTGGTTTCTCTCCTCTTCTGGAGCGGCCTGGAATTCCTGGTCTTGATAGACCTCAGTCCAGAAATCGCGCCCATACTCCTGTTTTACAGCAAGCTGTGCTTCTGGGGTGGCGGACTGATACTCTGGTAGTTTTTCGATTTCTTCGAAGCTGATCACGGTATTATCACCTGGCTATGTTGGTTAATAAATTCCCTGGCACTGGAATTGGCGTCACAGTCGTGATATCCCAAACATTGCTCGGCGGCATATCTCGTACACGCCGCCTCCATCTTACTATTGCAATAACATAAGTGGTGCCCAGATATCCGAACATGCCACTTGCTTGTTCGTCCGAACCAGCGAACGCCCTTAATCCCAGACGTGTTCCTGCTACTTATCTTGTCGTTAATGGTGTTGCAGCTCCTGGACACCTCGCGGAGATTCGACCATCTATTGTTATTTCTAACTCTGTCAATATGATCAACGTCGTTCTCGGGAACATACCCCCTCAATCCACAGAAACGCCAACCTGTGGGCTAGATAGTTGGCATAGTCAATTGTTATCTGAATATAGCCCTCGCTATGCGGAGCGCCAGCGACATCACCAGGCTTAATATTGTCAGACACCGAAACCTTCCATCTGAATATTCTGGTGTCTGGTTCGTAGGATAATATCTCTTTGAGGAGCTTCTGCGTGATCATCGATCATCTCACGAGTTGTGATTTCTGCTGGATCAATTGATTGATCCGCTGCAGGAGGGATTGTCCCTCAACTGACTGTATGGCAGCTTTATCACCGCTTTCGAGAAGTCCCATTTTCAGGGCCTGGAGCTGGGGCACGGTCATGGTGTCCAGCTTATCCAGTTGTTCTGGCGCGACGAGTGGCCCTCCACCTTCTTCGCCACTGCTCACCTGAAACCTGTTGTGTAATTTTTCGGCAGCTGCGTTGGCTTCTTCGACTGAATCGAATTTACCCATGTGCTCTCCGGTTTTCTCGTAGTGGTCGATCGCCTCTCGCTCAGACACACGCTTGCCGTTAATTATGGTCGGTATCAATACCTCTTTGCCATCGATATTGACAGATATGCTTGATTCGGTACTGGATGAGCCGTCTTTATTTTTAATGACTGGTCTATTGCTTAAATCTATATTGCCGGTATAGCCACCAGGTGCTGTCTGTGGAGGACCGGCCATTTCGACTATACCGCCAGACTGTTTGAGCATCGACTGATACTTGTCGAGTCCAGGTGCGGCGGCTTCTGATCCCCCTCCAGAAGATACTATACCACCGGGAGAGCCAGTTGTAAACTCCACTTCCTCATCTTGGCTTCCGAATCCTAAGATTCCTTTTTTCGCAGGAGTTTTAACCTTCTTCGAAAGGGGCGGCTCGCCTAACTGTTGTCGTAATCTATTCACCTGCGCTATATTGGTTTCATCAACACCGGCATCTTCGAGCTTGGCCAGGTCGGCACGGAGCTTTGACCCCTGGAATTCAGTCAGGTTCCCCCTGGTAGCGCCAAGGGCATTTCTCTTTGCAGTAGCCTTCTCCTCTGGGGATAGGTCCGACTTCTCTATCTGCTCCAGTTTACGCTCCAGCTCCCCCGGCTTGTCTGCCTGCTTTCGCTGGATATCAAGGGATTCCTGGGATCTTTTTTCCTGGCGCTCTTCGCGCTTGGACCGCTCCTCTCGTTCGGACTTACGTTCCTCACGCTCAGCTTTCTTATCCTCGGCTTCCCGCTCTTCCCTGGTAAACTGGTGTGCCCTTGCGGCACTCCTTTCAGGCGCACCGAGATCATGCTGGAATTTTGCCATGGCCTGCTCGCGGACCAGTCGGGCCTCCTCCCTTCTCTGCTCCTGGGCGGAAAGAATTTTTCTGTCTTCGATGTCCCTCTGCCGCTTGACGTAGTCACTCCCAACGTCTGACGCCGCGCCAAGTAGCCCTGCCCAAGCTAATTTACTGGCCATATCCCAGACCTCCTTGTGCAACAAGGCCGGGCGGAACTTCTGCCGTCTGCTGCGGTTGTCTTCTTTCCTGACCGGGTGGTGTAGTCCATCTCTGACCAGACGGTGGGGCTGTGCGCGACACGCCAGACTGCTCTATATTACTCATTCCCATTTGCCTCTGCTCGTCGGTAAGCAATGGTTCAATCTCCTTCTGTAGCTCGACCGGATCAATTGTGCCATTCTCTATACCGCGCTTGAAATACACCATCAAGGTTGACTGTAGCGCATCGATCCTGCCCTTGTCGTCAAGCGAGAATAGCCCAGCAGATTCAGCCAGGTTGATCAACTCAGAAACAACATGGGTTGCGCCAAGAAACATAACCTTGTCGGTCATCTGCTCACGATCCTTCTCCATGCTTTCCTGTAACAGCCTGTGAATATGATTAGCCGCCTCGGCTATATTTTGCACCGGGTTATCGAATGTCTGCAGTTCCTGCAGTATTGCCGCTTGTGATTTTTCAGAATAAATAATCTTCGTGGCATTATCTGAATAAGCATCCAGTTGGGAAACCTCTTCGGCAGACAAGTTCTGCTGTGCAGATTCGCCGCCAACTATTTCATTTTCCGCCATGGTCAACTACTCCTTCTTGGCCGATACGCCAACTAATCCTGGCTTTTTAAGTTTTGCTATAGCCTCACTAGCGGCCTGCTTGGCCCCAATCTCTTTCTCCTTCTTTCCGCTCAAGTACTGCCCCCACTGTTGTCCAATCTGAAAGTACGCCTCAAGCCCCTGACCGTATGCCTGATCAAATGCGTTTACGGCCGTCTCCTTGCCACTCTCCATTTCCCTGATGGCGTTTTCCCTCGCGGCCCCAGTTGCTATCGCGGCAGTTTCCTTGGCGGACGACAAGGCCCTTGATTGTTGCGCCAGAATTGCGTCTGTTTGCTGCGCAGCCTCGCGGAGGGCATCGTGTATTTCCTGGCCTATTATCTTTCCGCCCTTTGCCCTCACCGATATGTTAAAGCCCTGTGGCGTACCGGTGGTGTACAACCCCTTCTGGTCTGACAACTTGGCCGCAACGCCGACCGGCACTCGATAAGACGCTTCAACATTTTTTCCGCTAGCGTCAACCACCCTGACTATCTCCGTTGGCATAGTTTGGCCACTAATATTTGGTGATTTTATGCCAGCTATAAGGGCCTGGCCTTCGCGCTCTGCCCCAGCAAGAGATTCTTGGAATTTGCCGCCATAGTTAAGCAGCGACTCCCTGGCTGACGCTGCTCGCTCTCTGGTTGACGACAGCCGCTGATTGAATTCAGCCGCCTCCTCTGGCATCATGGCTATGCCATAGTTTTTATAATAACTGGCAACCCTCTTGCTAGCTTCCTCTGACTGCGGATCATATTCTCCACGCAGTGGATCGACCTTTAAGATATCAAATGCCGTTGGATCGGATTCTACCGATATGATCCCCTGGGTTGCCGGTAGGTCAAGTTCGGGTGGTGTGTAATTTGCGTATTTACTATTTGCCATTATGCCACCCCAACCAGTCCTGGGCCAGATGATCCGGGTTGGCCTGGCGTTGGCGCTCCGCCTGGTGTTAATCCAGCCTCCACCGCAGATGAGGTAGTAGTAGCCGTGGTCGGCCCGCTGGCCAGCCATGATGGTTTCGTAAGCGCCTTTCGACGCCTAGAGACTTCGACCGGAGAAACGGTTTGTGATGCCCCAACGACGAATTGCGAGCCAGCCGCCAGCCCGGATTCGGACCTAAGCCTAGCGGCCTCAGCCTCTTCCCTCTCGGTCCGGTCTCGATATATGCTCTCCTGAAATTCTTTCTGAAATTTTTCCTTGCCGAATTCCAGTTCGGCGGCAGCCTGTTTTTCCCGCGCCTCTGACTTTCTTTTCGATTCTTCCGTTGCCATCCTAGCCTGCTCAAGAGCTGACGCCCTGTTGGCTTCGGCCATCTTCTCGGCTGATTCGATTTGCTCACGCTGCATTTCCCGCTGCTGCTCAAGGGACTTGTCCATATTGCTCTGCTCGGCGTCACCCTTCATAAATGCCGATCCTAGCGATCCAGCGGCTGCAATGAAGGCCGGTGTGGATGAGGCTAGTAGACCGCCGCCGCCAGCTGCACCACCGGCGAGGTGGCCAGCCTGAGCAGCCTCACCAGCGCCGAACGACGTGGTTCCGGTGAGACCACCACCACCAGACAGGCCAGCGAGAACAGATCCTCCGCCAACTATAGCCAACGCCCCAACGGCTCCCCATAGGGCACCCTTGAGAATATTGCCGCCAGTAATACCAGAATATAGAGCGCCAACCGCAGCGCCGACGACAGCGGTGGCGACCACACCAGTTATTATGGCTGCAACTGACGTTGCCGCCACCGTAACCCCGACTGCGGAAGCCACAGCCACACCTATAACGCCGAACCAGGCCATATCACCCTCCAATTACCCCAAGAGACTTTCCGTATTTTTTGTTAAAATCTTCCGGGGTGCATTGATAGATCACCTCATCAACCATTCTCCCGCCAAACATTAATGTTCCTCGCGTGACGCCGACCCTGCCCATCCCGACATATCCGGCGAGCCTGCAGGCGGGCTTGTTGCTCTCCCTGATAAAGCCCATTATTGCCATGCACGGAGTGTTTTCAAAAACATACTTAGCGGATTCCACCAGACGCCCTATAGCGTCTTTTCCACGATGACCATCCTTGATAACAAAGTGCGCTGCGTAGCACGACGTAGTATGCATCGGGAGAAAAATAAATGCTTCATGTCTGGGATCGCCGCCAAGCATGTAGACGTGTGGCGTCCTGAGGTTGTTTTCCACGAAAGCAGCCAACTTTGTTATGTCGGAAAAATCATCACCAGCTGCAAAAAAAATGCCATCAGATCGGAACAGTGATGTCAGACGACCTGCGTCAAGTATTGAATATCTATGTATGGATGGCTTTGGGATAAACATCATGACCACTCCAGGGTAATACCAGCAACAGCTGCAACGGTATTGAGTTGACTCTTATACTGTGTCATTAGGGCGTCTATGGCGGATGTCTTGTCCGTTATATTAGTGTCCCGCAGTAGCCTCTCAATCGATCCGGATAATTGCGTACCCATTGCTCCAGCTGCCTGCATGACCGATTGTGTTTCTGCGGAATCAAGTTGCTCTGCCTGCAGGTAGTCTTTCCACTGGTTTTCCAGTTGGATACGCTGCGTCACGGCACTATCGGCCATCGTTTGCAGATTCTGCTTTCCGGCCTGCTCCTGCTGGGCGAGAGATCCAGTTATAAGCGCGTTGGTTTCGTATTTTCTCTTTTCTATTTCGGCCAGTTGTTGGTTCACCGAAGCCTCAAGCCCGGCCTTTTGTCGAGACTGGGCGAGACTACCATACAGCGCCGCGTCTGGCTGAGCTATTTGAATAGCCTTGTCGATAACTGCGGCTTCGCCAGCGGCAACCCCACCCTGCGACTGAAGCAGGCCTCGCCGGGCATACTGTTGGGCCGCTTTCGTTCTGGCCGACTGCATCACTGGCGAATCAGCGGCAAGTATCCCGGCGACCCTGCCCTCTACCGTCCCGGTACTGGGATTGATATACGATGCGTCTGGCCGGGGTTCTACCATCTCAACTGGCGGCACATTGGGCAACTGCGGCGGGATGTACGATGGCGGGGTTGGGGCTATAGGCTGCTGTATCGGTACTACTGGTTGGTTGTTTTCTGCCATGTCGTGAAACCCCTATTGCACAAGATTGATTATACCGCCAGCATCTATTGCGGCAACCACAAGATCTCCAGGCGTGTCTCTGTTATCAAATTTCCAGCCAGAATGATTCAGCACGGCTCTGACAAACTCCGCACATTGCCATCTATTGTTATTGCTGGCCATTCCGAAATACCCCCTAACTGCCTCCGACACACTGTACTTCTCCCCAACGCGAGACAGGGCATACTCTTCACCGTCCGCAGACATGGGCTTATCCATCGCTATCCAGCGAAACGGGAGCAGCTTTGACAGCGGGTAAATTCTGATCATTGGCATAACTGCCTCGATCACGAAAACCCTTTCGCCCGCCCTCCACACCAGGCCCACGTGAGAACAATCGTACCCGGTGGATAGTATGATTATTTTTGACATAATATCGCTGTGTTTAAACGCCACTATGTCTCCTGGAGACATAGACTTTCTCGCTATATCATATTTCATGGAAATGCTCAGGCCAACCAGTTAAGAAGTTGTAGGAAAGCGGGTCGGAACTGGCCTCCATCGCCGCCATATGCTCCTCGGCCTTGGTATACAGGGCGTCATCGAGAACCATAGCGGCCTGGAACACCTTCTGGGCAATAGTCTGGGACATCGGTACCTTCGTTCCGTCCATCGTTTTCCACGGGACTGGGGGCACAGCGGCACCGGCAATGATCAAGCCAAGGTGCTGGGTACGGGATGTTTGATCAGAGTGGTACCACTTATAGACCCCTGGCTCAATCTCGACTTTATAACCACCAGCCATTCTCCGGTCTCGCTCGGCCTTGATCATCCGCCGCATGTGCTCTCTACCTCTCCTGAGGTCATCGACCTCCCATCCGGCCTCCTTCGTCACAACCGGGTCGCTCCCATTCCATTCAGTGATATAGTGATCAGGATTCATGTCTCCATTGGGGGCTTCAATGCAAATCTCATCTGGCCGACTACAGGTATCTGCTGTTATTATTGATGGCCTTGTGTCGCCAACCTTTGAATACCATATTCTCATATATTGGACCTTCGACGTGAGTTGATCAATCAATTTTTATTATGAGCACTTCTGCATATACCGAGGCTATGGAGGCGTCAGTAATAGACCCGTTGTTATTCGACGCCCCTAGGCCAGTTGTGGCAACTGCAGCACCGGCGTAATAGCGCAGGGAAATACTGCTCGTCCCGGTCAAGACCAACGGCCCAATAACATGAGCAGGATACTGTGGCCCAGCCCCCGCAGCGACGCCAGTAAAGGCCCCCCCCCTCAGAGATATGACACCATCAACGAAAACGCCCTCTATAGCTGCGTTGCTTGCCGCCTCCCTGTGAATACCATAGGCAAGAACGATATATGTTCCGGCTGGCAATGATATGTTGTCGGCAGCGAGCGATGCACCAGCAATTGTATTGGCCACCACTGTATTCAGCGTTCTCTGTGTCCATGCGTCGGCCGCAGAGCTACCACCATCAGCATTGTATGCCTTCTGGTCTTGGACGTGAATAAAAGAAAGATCGCCGACTGTTGCCACTTCACCACGAACAAAGGCGGTCGAGGCAATCTGCGTTGTGCTGGTGCCAGCCGCTGCGGTTGGTGTGGTTGGAATTCCGGTAAGCCCCGGAGAGGCGAGGGGTGCCTTGGTGGCGTTGATCGTTATTATGTCTCCAGAAATTACCCCGATAGAGGCGTTAGTTTCTGTATCAAGCTCTTCTACCGCCGCCTGTACGGTGTTGGCGGCTATGGTTCCGCTGGGGGTAAAGGAAACAGTCGCTGCTATTTGATCGCCAGTGTTCGTCCCAGAGTTTGTGCCAGTGATATCTGAGGTCATGGCAACCGTCCCGTCCTTGTTAGGGAACGTATACGTTCTGGCGACCGTGTTGGCATTGGTAAAAAAAGACTTGATCGTCCCTAGGGCGTTCATAAAGTTAATTTTTAGCAACGTCAGACCGGCGTAACCACCAGACACGTCCTTGTTGGCTGGCACTTCGCAGCCAAGCAATGACACTGCCGTGGCAATCGACTTTCCCTCTAAGCCAGTTCCGGAACCATTCGTGAATATCGGCACGTTCGCTCCGGCGCCTAGCGCTGGCAGCTTATTAAAAGCAGCCTCGATCAGATCGAACTCAGCCCTCACCACGCTTGATGAAAGCGATGAGCTGGATGATGGTGCTCCGGTGCTATCGTAATAATCGTTTGCTGGCATTTTCCCGCTCGCCTCACGTTGATCTTTTTTCTCTCAACAATACATATTGTAACAATATACCGGAAAACTTCAAGGGCCCACCGTAGTCTATGTTTCCAGACAGTCTAAAAGTGATATTTTCGCCGATACCCATCATTCTGTAATAAGATGGGCTTAAGCTTTTTCCGTCCCATACGCCAACGTCCCAAACACCAACATCCCACGTGCCTGGCGATAATTCTATGTTTCTAGCGTCCATTGCTGATGATTGAGCAATACTGGTATCCCCGTATCCTATTGTGTACGAAAAGTAGAATGTATTATACCCGGCTCCCGCCACCTCAATAGTAGCCCTCTCGTATCTTTTGTCTATCAGCGGCGCCTTGAGGAAATCGTACGATGTGTCAAAGAACCAATTTATCTTGTTCCCGTCAAAACTTGTACCGCTAAATAACTGATGCACCATGCCGTCATTGTCGCCAAATAAAATTACTTCGTTGCCGCTATTGTCTTCCCTTGATATTGTGCGCAGGACTCGATGGTCAAGGAGTACTGGGCATGCTGCAACCATCTTGCCATTATCTATTGTGCAGAATATGCCACTGTTGTCATTAAAAAATATACCATACAGATTCCTGTCAACAGATACGAACGACGAGGTTACTTGCGTTTTCTTGGTAAGCAACCAGCTGCTGAATTCTTGGCTATCAGCAGCATCTGCAAAGTTGCCATAAAGCTGCGACGTGCTCAGTCTGACTATTCCTCGGTCGTCAAGCATGAAAGTGCTGCCAATAAATTGAACACTCCACTCTATGGCTCCGGCGTCGCGTTTGTACAGTTGTAAATTCCAATCCGCTGATGATGTGCCGTATAGCATCCCTATGGAATTCCTGGTCAGAATAGCCAGGGTTGCCGAAGTTTCGCTGCTTGGCTGCGTAACAAAACCGGTTATACTGTCACTCAGGGCGAGTTCATCCGCCCCGGTGAGCAATGTCCACTGGTACGGATCGCCGATGGCAGAGTGCTGTGCAGACGAAGCGAACGACAGGAATAAATGATATTTATGCTCGATGATATGGGTGGGGAAAATAGTCATCCCGGTATCTAGCGGAACATAGTTTGTTCCGTCAAACTCGAACGCCCTATTGACTCCATCGCATCCATATATTTTCAGAGAGGCTGAACTGCCGGTAAAGCTGGCGTTTATTGTCTCCATGTTACCATTGGCAGCTAGCGTTATTGCCGACGAATTACCAGCTATGCTACATACATTTAAGCTCGCCCCCACATCCAGGTTCTCCGCCTCGAAAACGCCGGTTTGCGACTGAAACACCATCTTGCCGACAGCAGTGCCGCCAGACCAGCTGCCGGATTGCAATGCTACCCTCCCGACAACCGCAGTTGCCCCTGATATAGCCCCAACAATAGTGTCGCCGTCCTGGATCTGGTAAGCCCCGCCAGATGTAAAATTAAGTTCACGCCCCAAATTAACGCTTGTCCATCCGGAGGTGGATGATTTGAACATAGCGGCGGCAGTGCCACCAGCATTGTTCCTGAAGGCATAGGCTATCCCGGCCAGGTAGGCGATACCAATAATCCCCCCAGAGCCGGGAACGGCGGTAATATCTGCCCTATAGTTATCGGCAGCAAGATTGGTGTATTGAGCACCGAGTAGGGCGGTCGATGCTCCACCGATTACCTGGGCAGATGAGCATGTCCCAACTGGAACACCACCAATCCTTATTGTACCAACAGCGAACGTACCAACGTTTTTAGTTAACACCAAGTATGTCGGAAGAACTGCTATGACTACACCGGAAGCGGCCGCCGTATTATCTGTGACCGTGTCTCCAACCGATAAGGCCCCGGTGATATTCGATGGCAATACCGAGTAAAGCGCGGCCGATGGTTTTGGTCGTCCATCGAAGCGCTCACAACCGGACACAGTATGATAGCCACCAGTAACGCCCTGGTAGACATTCTGCGATGATCTTAATGTCCCAGGCCTGGCCATTATCGCCGGTATTTCTGTTACCAAACCACCAGCGAACTGCGCGAAAGAACTTGATCTTTTGCTCATACCAACGCCCCCCCCCACGTCACGCGAGGAAGATACTTCTTTTCCATGCGTCTCAATATTTTCCTGAATTCCCTAGTTCCGGTAGTAAACTTATCAGGCTCTCCATACTCACTCGCATAGTAGGTTAGGGCCTTCCAGATAACGGCCCAGTGGTAATCTGCGTGAAATATTGGCGTGTGATCGTTTGCGGTCATCTCGTGATGGGCGCGGAAGTACTCGCCTTTCAGGGTGTACGCCAGGTCGGGGATGGGGTAAAGAACAACCGTGTCGTCAGGTTTGATGGAAAAAGCTATCGGCCTGCCCGTCTGGGTCAAGCTGGTTCCGATCTGATAGGCAAGCCGAAAGTCCTTCCATTCCATGTAGTAAATCTCTGATTCGTCTGATGCATTCAGGAAGATCCGCCAGTCCTCTGGCGCGAACTCCTGGAAGTCTGATATACTCAGATCTGTCGCAGTATAAGATCCGTCAGCCGGGGTCAACACCTTACTGAATTCCTTTCGCAGGAATTGCCAGGTCGCGTGAATGCCCTGGATGTCGTTATAAGCCTCGTCCAGCCAGTCGATGAGTTGGAGGAATTGACCTGTCTGACCCAAGGTTGTGGTAGGACCGGCGAAGTTTACACCAGCCTTCCTGCTTAATCTCTGCGACATTAACAGACGATCCATAATTACCTCATGGTTTGGGTCATTACCATCTCAAGCCAGATTCCGCCACGCGGGTCAGGGTCTGCGATGATCGTGAACGGGTAAGTCTGTCGCGTGACAGGCACCATAACCAGGCTCGCCGGGTCGAAAGGATCTTGCCGTCTCTGGTCGAACTTCGTCACAACGGAACGGGCCAGGGCCTCGACGTATTTCCGTTTTACTTTCTGCTTGACTCCACGCATGATAGGCTGGGTATTACCGTTCACGTTAGGAGTGATAACTCTGAGTGCGCCTTCCTGGTTGTCTTCATAAACCATAATCACCAGGATCTGATTCATAAAGGCCTCGAAGTCCTCAATTTTCGTAGGGTCGAAATCATGAACGACCTCGATATTCCTGCCGCCAGTGCCAATCTCTGGCATGGTAAGGGGTTGACCTGTATTCTTAAGGGTTACGTCGGTTTCTTTACGGGCCATGATATTCTCCTTGTTGTTTTAGAAAAATGGCCGGAAGTATAATAACGCTTCCGGCCATTATAGTTACCACGTCATAACTGTGGTATGACTTCCGTTAGGACGTCAAACCAACCAGCGGTACGCCCATTGCGATGTCATAATAAGTCTCGGTGATACCGCCAGCGTCGAGCGCGGTGGTTCCGGGGGTGAAGGTCACCGCCACGGTTTTCACTTTGACTGCGCCAAACGGACACTTACCGGCGTCGGGGGTCGGCCATTCGAGACGGCCAATACCGGCAACCAGCCTGGTGTTCAGGACTTCCACACCCTTAACGCTGGTCACGTTGCCACCGGAATCCACCTGCATCAAATAGATACAGGTGGTGTCTGCGGCCTGTACGGTGTCAGCGGACAATGGGAGTACGGTTGCGGAGTCGGCTTTGTGATAGGCGATACCGTCGATCACGAAGTCAATACCGGCTCCATTCGGCGCGGCAATCGCGGGTCCAGTTTTCGCACCGTCACCGATCACAAGACCGGCCTTCGACAGGCACATGGTTCCGCCACGGGGATCGTCATTCAGGTTATTCATAATCTTACTCCTTGAGATTGTTAGTATCTCGTTTATTCTTACGAAGTCAGGACTTCACTTGTTGCTGCGGCGGAAAGAGTCGCAGGTGCAGATGCCGGTTTCGGTGCCGTGAGGCCAGCAACCAGCGGTGCGGTAATGCTTGCCGGGATGGTGGGCGGCGTGACTTTATGGCTGTCGAAGCCAGTCAGGGCAGCTCTATCCCAGGTGCCTACGGTTGCGTCGGTGAAGGTTGCAGCTCCATCAACTCCATCAACATCATCGGTGTTCGCAGTCCAGCCAGCTCCGAGCAGGTTCTGGATTACCAGTTTTGCAACGGGACAGAACATTGGCGGCAGTTGGTCGGCGATTATATCGAGTGCGGCGTCGGCTGCAGCGGCGTCGGCATGGGTCATTGCGCTCACAGTACCGGCGATGCCGTTCGAGGCCAAGGCGTAGGTTGCGTTCTGGGCCAGGTTCGTGACAATGAGCCATCCGCCGTATTGCGACTGGCCGATTGTGTCAGCGTCGTCAAAGGTCTTGTCGGCCTCTGCGGCGATCTGGGCGATCCTCACACCGTTCAGCATGACGTCTTTGGTGCCAGTTGAGTAGCGTTCCGGGGTAGTACCCACGGCAGTGGCTGCGCCGTTCGCTATGGTCAAGCCAGTGGCCTTCTTGGGGGCGTTCTGGACCTTGTATACCACACCAGTGGCGGTGCCGCCGCTCGTGTTCGTGGTGCCGATATCGAATCCACCAGCGCCTGCGTCGGTCACGGTGAAGTAGCCGATGACTGCGGTGTTGGCGGTCGGTGCGACTGCGGACAGACACAGGAGGGCGTCCTCGGCATTGTCGAATGCCATCTGTGCGCCAGTGTCCTGGGTCGTTACGGCCCCTGTTCTGTCGATCAGAATTCGCCATGCGCCATATTTGTTCTGGACGATATCGCCAGAGTCTTCGAGCGTGATAGTGGTGTCGAGGGTGGCGTAATATTCCTGGCCACCGATACGATACCGGACATTCCCGGAGCCGAGAAGTGTTACTGCAGCGGTTCCAGCGATACCGAAGTCGCCACCAATCACCCCATCCGCCATGTTGAACGAAATAATATTGCCCATGATGTCGCTATCCGCGTCAACCTCGGTCATCCAGGTTACGGCGGTAGCATGGTCGTCATACAGCTCCTCGATAAGGGTTTCAACCCCATCTGCAGCGGTCTTGAACGTGGCATGGTCGGTGCGAAGCTCGTTTGCCACGGTTCGCAGTGCGTCCAGCTCGGTCTTGATCGACTCCCAGATCTTTCTGATGTGAAAGGCGTCGGCGATGTTTGCCAAGCTCGACGCTCTTTTTTTGATACTCTCAGCCATTTCTTTTACCTCTCAAGGTTTAAGGTCCGCTACTGACCAAGCTCGTCAAAACTTGGTCAGAGCTTAGTCGGTTACGCGGTCAGGTCTTACAGGTCAGTTACGCCAGACTCGAAGCGGACGAACCAGTTCTCGTTTGCCCGTACCGGCGCATACCAGAAGTCAGCGCCAACGTACCCGAAGGTTCCGCTGGGGTTTGCATGACTCTTCTGGCTGGGCGGCAGATAGGTCGGAGAGATGGAAGTCTTGCCATGACCCTTGAGGGAT
>Ga0209728_1001386_pt1 | contig 14947 bp, 22 predicted proteins | sample RifGroD1_FD_183997 | JGI IMG/M metagenome (GOLD analysis project Ga0209728, IMG submission 183997) | Groundwater microbial communities from Rifle, Colorado, USA - Groundwater D1 (SPAdes) (version 2) | ecosystem: Environmental > Aquatic > Deep subsurface > Groundwater | place: Rifle, Colorado... | reverse complement strand
CAGTAGTGGTGCTGCACCACTACTGACAGGCGGTATCCATATTACGGTGGCAGAGGCATCGAGTTTCGTTTCTCCTCCCCTGTGGCTATGGCAGAGTGGGTGCTAGAGTACTTAGGTCCGCCCCCCGCTGGGTGCTCCGTAGACCGAGAGGACAACAACGGGCATTACGAGCCGGGTAACTTGCGATGGGCCACGGCTAAGACGCAGAATAATAACAAACGGGAGTACGCTGTAGGTGATTATGGGGCTAGAGTGCGGCTGATGCGGGAGGCTAGGCCCGACTACAGCGAGCAAAATATACGAGCCTTGATTCGCTCGGGCCTTACTGACGAAGAAATCGTAAACAGGAGGAAGTGGGATGGCTGCGGCCGATACATACGACATTCTTGATTGTGGTCCGCGAAATAGGTTCGCCGCCAACGGCAAGTTGGTCCACAACAGCGGCGGGGACAAGCAGAACACGACTAACCTAAATCGTGTGAACCCAAAAGACCCAACGTCCGGTGCCCTCCGGCGCTCACTGCACGCTATTCCCGGCCACACCTTAGTGGTTCGCGACCTTGGGCAGATCGAGGCGCGGAAACTCGCCTATACGGCAGGACAAGAAGACCTCCTAGAGTTGTTTCGCACCGGCGGAGACCCATACAACCGGCAGGCGTCGAAGATCTTCGGATATGAAGTAGACAGGAAAAGCGAGGCGCACTGGTTGGAAGGACTAGTAGGAAAATCAAGTACTTTGGGCAACGGCTACGGCATGGGCTGGGGGAAATTCCAAGAGTCCCTTCGCGTGGGGTTCATGGGTGCTCCTCCGCTTCTCTTCGACCGGGTTGCTGCAGAGAAACTCGGGGCGGATATTGACGTGTTCTCCAACCAGCGAAGTTACAAAAAAGGTTGTGCGTTTCTGCGTGACGAGGCCCTTGCTCTGAAGCCGCTGAACGTAAGCGAGGAGGCGCATCTCTGGCACTGCGCAGCGGTCAAGCAGATCGTCGATAAGTACCGGGAGAGTAACGGAGCCATCGTCGCGTTCTGGAAAGAAGCGGGACAGGCGCTCCATGCGATAGAGCAGGGCGAAGAAATCTCAGTAGGCAAGCGCGGAATGGTGACAACCTGCAAGGAGGGTTTTCGGTTGCCGAACGGCATGAAGATACGGTACCATAAACTGCGGAGCAACGAGAGCGGAGAGTTCCGGTATCTTTCTAATTTCCGGAAAAAGGAATGGTCGTACATCTACGGTGGCAAGGCCGTTGAAAATATCATCCAGGCGCTCGCCAGGATCGTGCTGACCGACCAGATGCTGAATATCGACAGGTGGCTCAAAGCGCAGAGGTTACGGGACAGGAAAGGAACATACCAGATTGTTACTTCGACATACGACGAGGTCGTAGCCTGCGTCCCGCTGTACCGGGCCGAAGAGTGCCTGGAGATGATGAAAGTCGAGATGGCAACCGCGCCGACGTGGTGCGCCGACCTGCCGCTGAAGTCGAGTGGAGGATATGCTGTCTCCTACGGAGATGTTGATAAATAACCCTTGACTCTTAATGTCAATCAGGTTACAATTAGACAACGAGAAGTGAGGCGAGGAGTCGGCAACCTTCAGGGAAACCTGAGTAGATCCCATAATGACCACCCGCTCGTCAGGGAGTCGGCCTCGCTTCTTTTTAAACTGCGCGTAGCTCAGTCTGGTAGAGTACCTGGCTTGGACCCAGGGAGTCGCGTGTTCGAATCACGCCACGCAGACCATTAAAATTACATAAGGAGAGCAACATGAAACAGATCATTGCTACCGACCGAGTACCTATTAAGTTGTGGCTTACTGACATCGAAGCAGGGGCACTTGCGCAGGCTAGAAACCTCGCAAACCTTCCATTCGTCTTCAAGCACATTGCTATTATGCCGGACGCTCACCAAGGCTACGGGATGCCCATAGGTGGCGTAATGGCGACCCGAGACGTCGTCGTTCCGAACGCTGTTGGCGTGGATATTGGTTGCGGAATGTGCGCCGTGAGGACCTCGCTCACTGATCTTGATCAAGAGGCGCTGCGTCGGATTATGGGAGGGTCGAATGAGTGTAAAGGAGGTATTAGGGGCAAGGTTCCTGTAGGGTTCGGGCATCACTCAAAGAGGCAAAGCGAGGGTATTATGCCTGATATAGATTTCATGACTGACGACCTGCCTATCGTAAAACGAGAATATTTTTCCGCGCTGAAACAGATAGGAACTCTTGGTGGCGGTAATCATTTCATTGAGATCCAAAAAGGTAGTGACGGTTTTATCTGGGTAATGATTCACTCCGGCAGCCGCAATATCGGCTACCAGGTCGCGAAGTACTACAACAATCTGGCGATTTCGCTGAACGAGAAATGGCACTGCGCAGTACCCGCAACTTGGCAGCTTGCGTTCTTTCCTCTTGACTCTGCTGAAGGTCAGAGCTACCTCACCGAGATGCAATACTGTGTAGACTTCGCCCTTGCAAGTCGGGAACTCATGATGAGCAACACACTCCTCAGCATTTCTGAAGTTGTTGGGGAACAGTTTTCATGCGACGACCCGATTAACATCGCTCATAACTACGCAGCTATGGAGCACCACTTTGGCAAGAATGTAATGATCCATCGCAAGGGAGCGACGAAGGCAATGACCGGTCAGTTAGGGATTATTCCTGGAAGCCAAGGCACAGCCAGTTATATCGTGAAGGGAAAGGGCAATGCTGAGAGCTTCTTTTCATGCTCCCACGGAGCAGGGCGCCGAATGGGTCGAGGGCAGGCGCAGCGGGAGTTGTCACTCGACGGCGAGAAAGAAAAACTTGACACCATTGGAGTAATTCACAGCGTTCGGAATACCTCCGATCTTGACGAAGCGCCAGGAGCGTACAAGGATATTTCAGAAGTGATGAAGAACCAAGAGGACCTGGTCGAGGTAGTTGTCGAGCTTCGTCCGTTGGCGGTTATTAAGGGCTGAAAAATTTACCGGGAACGCCTATCTGCTGACGGATAAGTCGGCACGAGCGCACCCTCCCGGTTTTTACTTAAGGAGGACACAATGATTCAATACTTTACTCTGCCTGTAGCCGTACTGCTTTTGGGGTGGTCCATCTATACTGGGACAATTAAGGTCAAGAATGCTGACAGCTTACCAGCCAAGATTGACCTCTACAGTCGAGCGAGTATTATCGCCCTTGCCGCCGCAGTGGTGAGTACGGCAGGGCTTCTGATTGACGGACTTCTAAGATAAAAGGAGGACACATGTGAAGATGTGTAATCGATATGGAAACGTAGTGAGGATAAAATGATCCCGACAAACGCCAAAGGTAAGGGGTTCTACTGGTCTCCGTCAGCCATCAATGACTTCATCACTTGCCCAGCGCAGTACGGGGCAAAGAGTTTTTACTGCACCAGCCCTTACGTCGAGACCGAGGCAGCGCTGGCCGGCAAGGTAGAGCACAAGCACTTGGAGAACCGCCTTTCAGGCGGGACCCCGCTCCCAGAGGGCTACACCAGAGGAGAAAAATATTGTAGGGTGATCGAAGCATGTGCCTCCGGAGGACAAATCTTTACCGAGAAGCAGTTAGCCCTTAACAGGGACATGAAGTTCGTCAAGTGGTTCGCAAAGGACGCATACGGGCGATGCCAAATCGATGTCCTCGCCCTGAAAGGGAAAAATTGTTTTGTCGGCGACTGGAAAAGCGGCAACATCCGGGAAAACAGCCTGCAACTGAAGATCAATGCCTGTTTTGTCTCCTTGCTCCATCCAGAACTTGAGCAGTTCAACCTACGGTACATCTGGCTGAAACACGACGCGGCGACGGGCGAGGTCTTCAAGAAGGAACAGATTCCTTCTTTGTGGGAGGAGATATTTTCGTGGGTCCGGAGGATGGAGGACGCCTGGGAGCGCGAAGCGTTCGCACCTAAGCCCTCTGGGTTATGCAGAGCATACTGCTCTGCGACAGCGTGCCCGCATTGCGGGAAAGGAGGGAGGAGGTGAACGAACGTATTTGGGGAGGGCTGAGATGAATGACGAGAGGCTAAAAAAATCAATCCTGGCTACAGCGAAAATAGCTGAGGTGGAAAATCCTGCAGTTGCAGACACACTGACGGCACTTTGTACTGCGCTAGAGTTAGGGGCGGAAGGGGTTTTTCACAGCTTTGCATTGCGTTTCTCTGAGCGGGTAGCTGTAGCTATGAACGAGATGGATGCGGAGGAAGGTGTATCGCTAAACTAAAGAGGAGGTTCACTATGTTTTTCGATCTTTTTGTGAAGAAGACGAGAGTGGTGGAGGCTCTAAGAGAGCACTACACTCTGGCAGGGATGTTTACACATATTTCTGGTGTGGGTACTACATCGGCTATGTTACACATGATAAAGACGGACGTGTTAGTTCTGGCACCGAAAGGTATGCACACAGGTCTGCAGGAATACCGCCCGGACGTTACCCTGATGTCGCCGAAAATGTGGGCCGAGCACCCAACGGTGCACAGTACTATTCTGTATCTCTACGCTATGCAGGAGAATGGACAAGTGCTCAGTGCATTACTGAGAAGGAAGGAGAACTCAAAATGAACCAAGACCAACTAGATCGTGCCCAAGAGCACTACGACGCACAAGTACCTGAGATTGACGAACCGAACGACGAGGAGTTTTCGGACGACGATTACCTTTGGGAGATCGACTACGAGGAGGATTACGAATGACTACTGAGATCATGCTCGATCTTGAGACCATGGGCACCGGCCCAGACGCCGCGATCATTGCCATCGCAGCGGTCGAGTTTGACCGAGAAACAGGTAAACTTGGCCGAGAGTTCTACGAAGTAGTAGACCTCGCCTCGGCGATGGCTGCCGGCAGCACGGTCGAGGCATCGACCATCCTCTGGTGGATGCAGCAGAGTGACGAAGCTCGGGGTGAGTTTAGGAGGGCGGGGATCGAGATACGAGAGGCGTTGATACGGTTCGCTGTATGGCTCTCTGAGCCCGGCAAAACCTTGGATTTTTTAGGCAACATATGGGGCAACGGCTCCGACTTCGACAACGTGATCCTGCGTTCCGCGTACACGCGGCTCGGCCTGCGGGCACCTTGGTCGCATAAACAGAATAGGTGCTTTCGCACTGTTCGGAATTTATTTCCGCCGGTCGAGATAGCCGTCGAAGACGGGGTAAAGCATAACGCTTTGGCTGACGCCAAGTATCAGGCGAGGTATCTCTGCGAGATATTGAGGAGGAAGCAATGACCATAATCCCAATGCCGAGAGGCATAAAAATCTACAACGCCAGTACAGAACCCTGCGACACAGCGGTGGGACCTTGCTGCTGTGGAGCCTGGCATGACCTAAGTGATATGCCTGAAGAAGTGCGAAAAGCACTTGCTTGTGCCGCCTGCGGCCGGCCGGCCGCGCCGGACGACGGCCTCTGCACCGAGTGCGCGGAGAAACTTGACAAGCTGGCTTGTTCATTCGAGGGGAGGGAAGGATGAGAAATTCATTATATTGGGACGACTTCACCAGGAGGGCGGAAGAGACAATTGCTCATGTAAAGGCAGGTACTGCGCCACCTGTCCGACGAGCCGCGGTCTTCGTTACGGATCGTTGCAACTTTAAGTGTGCGTATTGTAATCACTGTGTTACCGGCAGTACAATGTCGCAGGAGATGTTCGAGCACATACTTGCTAAGTACGGAGATTCTGCTATAATTCACATCACAGGCGGCGAGCCCTCAGTAGTGCCTTGGCTGTACCCATTCCTGCGAGAACAAGGGCACAGGTATCGTTTTCACTTGAACACAAATGCGTTTATCGAACCCCCTGCTGAGTTCGTGCAACGGCTGAAGATATCGCTTGACTCAAAAGATGCCAAGTACTGGAACTGCTTAGTGGGGCGGGATAACGCCTTCGCCACTGTCCTCATGAATCTCAAAAGGGCTTCTGATAAGACTGTAACTTCAGTTACCTACACAATCACGAAGGAAAATTACAACAACGCTATCGCCTTTGCTGAGTTTATTTTCGCCGAAGTTCCTAGCTTGTACGCCGTTTTCTTTTCCGTCTACAAGGGTACTGATGTAAGATACGCAATGCGGCAAAATGATGTAGATGCGTTCTTCGGCGAAGCGCTCCCATGTCTGTACGAAGTTCTTCCTGCTGAGTCAGCGGCGTTACTACGAGAGACGGTAGACGAGAAGCGGCGGCTTGTGCAAGGCGTGAGATTCGAGCAGATGGCTGGTCCGTGCTACCTGTCGATGTCTGAGCGAGTGTTTTCTCCGAGTGGGGGCGAGTTCACATGCTCTCATTTGTACCGCGACAAGATCTATATGACTGAGCCAATAAAATGCGACAGGTGCAAGTATGGATGTAACCAGAGATTGGTGCAGTTCAACGATCTCGTTGCCGAGAGGGTGTGAGAATGAAAAACCAAAAACTCCAAGAGTACCAAGAAATGGTGACTGACTGCGAGGACCGAGAGTCTCTGCTCTCCGAGTGGGAGACGACCTTTATCGAGTCGGTCGGAGAGCAGATCGCGGAGAAAGAGTTCATAACAATAAAGCAGGTCGCGATTCTTGAGCGGATCTGGGATAAAGTTACGGAGGCGGGATGAGCACACCAGAGGGAGAGATTAAAAAAATCACGAAGACCCTGCTCACCAAGTACAAAATCTATAACGCCAAGGACGCGGGGTCCGGGCCGAACGGGCGAGGTCTTCCACTCGATGCAAAAGGGTGGTATTGGATGCCCATCAAAGGTGCTTCGTTCGGAGTACGGGGTATCCCAGATTTTGAGGGGCACCATCAAGGCAAGTACTTCGGGGTCGAGACAAAGAGGAAAACAAAGAAGGCTGAAGGCTTCCAGGCCCTTCAGGTGGACGCTATTCGCTGTTCCGGGGGCGCGGTCTTCGTCGTAGACGGAAGTGAAACTCTGAGCCTCTTCGAGGCTTGGTTGAAGGAGAACAAATGAAACTGAAATACGACCACCTGTTAACACCAGATTTAATCTGGAACATTGAGCAGAACAAGCCAAGCCTTGTGGTCAAGGACCTCCAAGAGTTCGGAGTGCCCGCTGAAGTAACGCACGGCGTCCTTCTCGCCAGAGGCGTGTATAAGTGGCTTGCCGTTCGGCGGAAGCTTATCAAGCTGAAGAACGTTTGGAAGGATCGTATCCGCGAGACCCTTGTGGGCATGGCTTCCGCTAAAGCGGAGAAGAAGCAATACCAAGTAACGTACCTTCGAGGTTATCTTCGTGCTTATGAAGAGTGCCGGGGCGAGGTTCGAGCGTTATGCCATTCTCCAAGATGGCAGGCTCCGGACTTTGACAAGGGCGCGAGGAAGTTTTTGGAGGATAAGTGTCCGACGTTCGAGTAATAAAAAATCACCTAGTCTTCCGTTCCGGGAGCGTCGGACAGCTCCGATCAGTGTTCCCCCTCCTCAAGGAGGCCGTCATTGACGGAGGCCGCTACGTGGCCGTGCCGCACACCCTTGAAAGTGCGAAGATCCTGAATAACCTGGGAGTCGGTGCTCCGAGTCCGATACGGACGAGATACGATTGGCCGGGTCGCTTCTCGCCGAAGGCCCACCAAGTGCATACTGCGGAGTTTTTGACTCTCAACGCTCGGGCGTTTTGTTTGAACGATATGGGCGCCATGAAAACGATAAGCTCGTTGTGGGCCGCCGATTTTCTTCAGAAAATCAAAGTAGTTAAACGCGTTCTGGTGGTAGCGCCGCTCTCCACCTTGGCGCCTACGTGGGGCAATGAGATTTTTCAGAACTTCCCGCTCAAGACTTACGCAATACTGCACGCTGATCGGAAGAAACGACTCGAACTCCTTGCCAAGCCGCACGACATTTACCTCGTGAATCACGACGGCCTGGAGATTATCGCCGACGCGCTGATGAAGCGGCCAGATATAGGCTTGATAATACTCGATGAATGTGCTTTGTATCGCAATCAGCGGAGCCTCCGTTGGAAGATTGCGAACGCGATAATCAACAAAAGTGGTATCCCCCGAATCGTGTGGGGAATGACTGGGGCACCTACTCCGAACGAGCCGACCGATGCCTATGGGCAGGTAAAGCTGATAAAGCCCGAGAATTACAAAGGCCACTTCACCGCGTTCAAGCATGAGACCATGCTGCAGATTTCTCAGTTTAAGTGGGTGCCAAAGAGAGGCTCTGAAGAGACAGTTAACCGAGTGCTACAGCCGTCCATCCGCTACGCCCTCAAGGACTGCGTCGATCTGCCCGAGTCAATTCACACATTCCACCAGGTCCAGCTCTCAGCCGAGCAGCAAAAGCATTACAAAGAGTTACTCCGAAGCGCAGCGACCGAGATCAAGGGAACGATGGTGACGGCAGTAAACGCTGCTGTTCTTATCGGGAAAATAATTCAGGCATCTCTTGGCGTTCTGTACGGCGCGAACGGCGACATAGTCAAAGTCGACTTCAGCCCGAGGATCTCGGTAATCAAGGAACTGATCGAAGGCTGCCGGCAGAAGGTAATTATCTTCGTGCCACTGACTGGGGCGCTAAACGCTGTAGCGACCGAGCTTCGCAAGAAGTGGTCAGTAGCTATCGTAGATGGCAGTACCACAATGACACAGCGGAACAAAATCTTCAGGGAGTTTCGGTCGATCAAAGACCCGCATATCCTTGTGGCGAACGCCGGAGCCATGAGCCACGGCTTGACACTTACCGAAGCTTCGCTTATCATCTGGTACGCTCCGGTGACAAGCCACGATACATATATGCAGGCAAACGCCAGGATTGTGCGGCCAGGGCAGAAGTTCCCAACCCAGATAGCCCATGTGTTCGCTACACCAGAGGAGAAGAGGATCTACGCAGTGTTGAAGGAGAAGGGTCGGATGCAGGACATCGTGCTGGACTTGGCGAGAGGTGCGAAATGAGGCTACGCTCCGCCTTCAGCGGGCGGGCGGTATCAGGATATTGTCTTAGAACTTTCCAAGGAAAGGAGTTGATGAGGGGATGAAAATAGGCATCCACGACGCGGACAAGACAAAGTTCCCTAATCTCGCCTTGATGAAGTTGAGCGCCGCGTACAAGCAGGCTGGGCACGAGGTTGAGTTCTTTGCTCCAGGTAAACAATACGACAAAGTAGTGTCCAGCAAAGTGTTCACGTTTACAGAGAAAGATCCCGAACTGCCGGCGACAACAATTCTCGGGGGTGTAGGCTACGACGTTGCGAAGAAGCTCCCGGAATCAGTAGAACACCTGATGCCTGATTACACCCTATACAGGTGCGATAAAAGCTACGGGTTCCTTACCAGGGGGTGCCTACGAAGCTGCCCTTGGTGCTTCGTTCCAAGGAAGGAGGGCGGCATCCGCCCGCATGCAGACATCGAGGAATTTCTTGCACACGACTCAGTCGTCCTTATGGACAACAACGTCCTCGCATGTGGCCACGGCATAGCCCAGATCGAAAAGCTCGGAAGGCTCGGCGTGAAGGTAGATTTCAACCAAGGGATGGACGCTCGTCTAATTGATGACTCGATAGCGAAGCGTCTGAAGAAGGTTAAGTGGTTGTACCCAGTTCGTCTTGCGTGTGACTCCGCTTCGCAGATGCCGTCAATTCAGAAAGCGGTTACACTTCTCCGGTGGCATGGGGTTACACCAAGCAAATACTTTGTCTATGTACTGGTCAAAGATGTGGATGATGCACTTGAGCGTGTGAAGTTCTTGCGAGGCATGTGGGTAGATCCGTTCTGCCAGCCGTATATAGACTTTGATGGTACTCCTCCAACACTTCTCCAAAGACAGCTTGCCAGGTGGGTCAACACGAAGCAGGCGTTTACCAGTATGTCGTTCGAAGAGTATGTTGCTTGGCGAGGGGAGCGAGTGTAAAGTAACTAGCCTTACAAAAAACCCCTTGACTATCTCTGTCAATCGGGTTACAATTAAGAAAATGAGGAACAAACAATTTTCTTACTCCGCACCCGGCGAAAGCGTTGTGCGGTGATCTTGCCTCTCGGGAGGGCGAGGTCGGAGCCGGGTGCGGAGTACGAGGAGCCAAAATGAAAAAAGCACTTATGGATGCAATAACCGAAGCAGTCAAGCCGCCGTTCAGGATCTTCGATCATCTGAACGAGGAGCATCTCCCGGTACCCGGCACCAAGATCCGGTGGAAGGACGAAGCCTTCGACTGTGTCCGTAACGCCGAGATCGTCGAGAAGCATGAGAACGGTTGGGCGTACTGGGTAACTGAGGGGCGAGGCAAGTTCCTCATAAACGAGTGCCATGTGGTGGCAGTTGAGGAGGATACCGATATGGGAAGTAATAGGAGGGAGAACGCTCCGAGAGCAGAGCCGGCGAAGAAAGCCGTCACGGCGGACGCAGTAATCGCCGCGTATATCAAGACCCGCGATGCGATCGATGAAGAAAAAAGAATTTACGAAGAAAAGGTCGAGAAACTGAAGGCCGTCCAAGCCAAGCGTGAACAGTGGTTGACTTCCGAGCTGGATAAGTTAAAACTTACCAGTTTCAAGAAAACTGGGGTGGGCATTGCCTTTTTCAAGACGCGAACATCGGCGACGATGGCCGATGCAACGGAATTTGTCAAGTGGGTCAAGGAGGATTGGGATGGGAGGAACCACTTCCTTGAGAAACGGGTGTCGAAGACCGCAGTGGATGAGGCCGTCAAAGATGGGGAGACGCCGCCTCCAGGGACTAACTATTCCTCTACGAGGGTAGTGCAAATTAACAGGGGGTAACGATGGAAGAGCTTCTAGAAAAGATTTACAAAGCGTATGACGACTTCAATGTAAACTCGACCAAGAGATCAGAGGATGGAAACAAAGCCGCAGGCGCCAGATCGCGGAAGGCAAGCTTGGAGCTGACCAAACTGTTCAAAGAATGGCGGAAGATTTCCGTCGGAAAATAAAGGAGAAAAACAAATGAGTAATGATTTAATGATTCCCGACAAGTCGTCGGTCCCGAGTTTCCTTGTCGATGCTGTAGCCGCAGCGCAGAATTACGCCGATGCTTCCGCAGGAATAAGCGGAGGTTTCCCGGCCAAGGTCAAACTGTCCGGCAAGCAGTTCACCCTTGTCGACGAGGGTGGCGAGGAGAAGCCGTACCCACCTGCAGCACTGGTTGCCGATGCGGAAGGCAATGTGTACCTGCCGGCGATAATGCTGGCAGCCAAAGGCCCGCTGTCCAAAGGATGGTATCTCGAAAAATACAATCCGAACGCTCCAAAGTCCGAGCGGAAAGCCCCTGATTGTTTCAGTTTGGATGGGCTAAAGCCCGCTGCTGCATCTACAGCGCCCCAATGCGAAACATGTGCAGCATGTCCGCATAATCAGTACGGGTCAGGTACTGATCAGAACGGCGCCCCTACGGACGGCAAAGCCTGCAATGACAAAAAGGTACTGGCGATATACATCCCCAAATACGGCATCTATAAGTTCGAAATTCCTGGAGGGTCGCTGAAGAATTGGCGGAAGTTCACGGATCAGGTGAAGTTCAACCTGCCGGATGTGCCGTTCTATTCGTTCAAGACTCTCATCGGTTTCGACCTGTCTACCACCAAGTCAATTCTCGTTTTCAGATTCGGTGGGTATGTGGGGGATGGCAAGTCAGCGGAGCAGCAGAAGCAACTTGTTGCCAAGGTTAAGGAGATGTCGCAGGAACAGGTTGTACTGGACATCATCAGGGATGTTCAGAGCGGGGCGGTGTTGCCCGCGCTTCCCGCGCCTCCTCCGCCTGCTAAGCAGGCTGCCCCCCCTGTCGTCGAAGACGACGATCTGGGACTGGGAGTCAGCGAAGCTGACAAGGCTGCCGCCGAGGCTGAGGCGAAAGCCAAGGCCGACGCCGCAAAGAAGAAGGCCGCAGCCACGAAGAAGGCAAAAGCCGAAGCAGAGGCGAAAGCCAAGGCTGAAGCCGAAGCTCTTGCTGCCCAAGCAGCGAAGCCCGAAGTCTTCGACTCCTCTGAGGTATCGGATGAGGACCTCATCAATGAGTTGGGACTGGACGATCTTTAACATCAAGGAGAAAACATGCTGACGGAACTGGAAAAGACAGACATCAAACTAAACCACCAGAGGATCAAATTACAATGCCTGGAGGTGGTGCTTCGGTTAGTGAGCGCGTCAGTGGTGGGCGGGAGCCACACCGCCGAAACTATTATGGCAGACGCCGAGAAGTACTTCGAGTGGGTATCCAAAGAAGCGTAACTTAAGTATACCTCCGCCCTGTAAAAGGGGCGGAGTGAGGAGGGACCAATGATACCATCGTATCCGAAGATATTCGCGGTAGGCACTAAGTACATACAGGACATCTTTTCCGGGCCTGTAGAGGTAACGGAGAAAGTGGACGGGTCGCAGTTCAGCTTTGGCGAACTGGACGGAGAGTTATTCATGCGCAGCAAAGGCGCTCAGTTGTTCGCGGACAACCCAGAGAAAATGTTTGCGAAGGGCGTAGAGTACGTACTCAGTATTCGGACAATGCTCCCGCCAAACACAATATTTTACGTTGAGTACCTCAACAAGCCAAAGCACAACACTCTCAGTTACGCAAGAGTGCCGCGCAACAATATGATGTTGTTCGGAGTAATGTCTGCCGATCAGCAATTTGACTGCGATCTAGTAAAGAACGCCGAGATGCTCGGGATAGAGCCGGTGCCGGTCTTGCGGAGAGGGGAAATAGCCAGTGCCTCCGAACTTACTTCGCTGCTGGATGCGGAAAGTATTTTAGGAAACGCCAAGATCGAGGGCGTAGTGGTTAAGAACTATGCAAAGCAGTTCATGCTTGGTGGAGCAGTCCTTCCGCTTATGGCTGGGAAGTATGTGTCCGAATCCTTCAAAGAAGTACACCGGGAACGATGGGGAGCAGAAGAAAAAAGTAAGAGCAGACTGGACATCTTCTTCGACAGTTTCAGAACCGAGGCTCGGTGGGAGAAGGCCGTGCAGCACCTTCGAGACGCTGGAGTTTTGGAGGGGTCTCCGAAAGATATCGGAGCACTGTTCAAAGAAATTCACACCGACATCGAGTCCGAAGAAGCCGAGGAAGTTAAAGCGTTTCTCTGGAAAGAGTTCAGCGGAGAATTGAAACGACGTGCCTCTGCAGGTGTAGCAGAGTGGTACAAGAAACGACTGCTAAACAATGCGTTCTAAGGGGAACATCGTGACAACGAAAGAGAAAGTAGAGCAAATCTTCAGATCCATTGACCGTGCGGAGATCAGCATGGTCGACGTGCAGCGGTTGACCAGCATAAGCAGGGAAACTCTTTACAAGTGGAAGGACGGGGGAAATATTAAGGATTTCTTGCGGTTGAACATTATGACGCGGTTCGCGTCCCTACTGGAGATAGGCTGCGGCGCAGGCGTGCTGCCCTTGCAAAACCCGCTGAAGACGGACGAGCGGATAAAACTTCTGAGGAAAATCATTGCAGCAGCCGCAGTAAAGAAAGTAGAGTAGTAAGTTCATTTCTCTGCGGAGGCGCACCATGTTGCGAACAAAGTTCGCCCTTCCAAAGGGCTACAAGGAGGTGCGATAATGTTCCTATCCAAGCTCCTCCCGACGGAAGGGTTATATTGCGTAGCGCTGCTGATTCCTCAGCAAGGCAAGAAACCCAAATGGCGGCATTTTTTCCATGCTAGGCTGCGAGAGGCAGAGGCACGCCTTGCCGCTCTTAATGGGTCCGGGAACACTGTCTTTATCGCGCAGGCTACATTCGATGTGGAGAAGGTCGAGGCCGCGAAGGAGCAGAATAAGACTGTACCATCTGGTGGAGCCTATGTAGGACTTCGCACACACGCAAATGCACACCAACTGAAGAATTTTTTTCTCGATATCGACGTAGGCGAGAAGTGGCCGCTGAAGACTCGGAAGGCGGCGGTCGATGAACTGAAGAAGTTTGTCCAGGAAACAGGTCTGCCGTTCCCGGCAGTTGTCAGCTCTGGCCATGGTTTTTACGCTCACTGGATATTGGCGCAGGCAGTGCCTGCCAATCAATGGAAGACCATCGCACAACTCCTAAAGAAGGTAGTAGCTGCATATTCCCCCGCAATAGGTGGCGATTCCTCCAAGACTAGCGACCCATCGACAGTACTTCGCCCGCCAGGGATGACAAATAGGAAGTATCCTGGCGAAGAAAAACCGGTAGTCCTCCTGAAGGACGTAGAACCGATCGAGTTTATCGACTTCGTGAACCTGCTCGGCGAAGCCGCGAAGAAAAAGAAAGTGAGCCGGGAGATGATCCTGCCGCCGAAGACTGCGGATATTAATGCTGACTTCTATGCCGGTCTCGGCCCGACAGGGCCTCCAAGCAGCGCCGACCGCGTCGCCGACAAGTGCGCGCAAGTTCGATCTGTGCGTGACGCACAAGGCAACGTCCCGGAGCCTATATGGTACAACACTCTCGGACTGGTTATCCACTGCGAAGACGGCGAGACTACGGCCCATGAGTGGTCGTCTGGGCACCCGGAGTACTCTCCAGAGGAGACCAGCAGGAAGATCGCGCAATGGCTTGGGACCGGCATCGGCCCGACGACCTGCGCTAAGTTCGGAGAACTGAACCCGACAGGCTGCATCGGCTGCCCGAGTAACGGCAAGATCAAGAGTCCTATCGCCCTTGGCAAGCCTGAGCCGAAGAAGCTTGCTCTGGTGGAGGAGCAATGCCCCCCACCAGATGGCTTCAGAAGAAGCGAGGAGGGCCTGTACGTCGATCTCGAAGGAGTATGGACCCGGTTCTATGACTGCGACCTATTTGTCGACAGATTGGCGTATGACCAATCCCTCGGCTACGAGGTTATGACGATCAAGCACTCCCTCCCTCACGAGGGGGACTTGGAATGTACCGTTCGGTCGTCGCTGGTCAATGACCCGAAAGCACTGATTACTCTCCTCGGCGATAACCATATCAAAGTAGTTGGGAACCGAGATAAGAAACTTATGGTGAATTATATGGAAGGCTACCAAGCAAAACTTCAACGGATGCGACGAATGTCACACTA
>Ga0209728_1001384_pt1 | contig 14967 bp, 16 predicted proteins | sample RifGroD1_FD_183997 | JGI IMG/M metagenome (GOLD analysis project Ga0209728, IMG submission 183997) | Groundwater microbial communities from Rifle, Colorado, USA - Groundwater D1 (SPAdes) (version 2) | ecosystem: Environmental > Aquatic > Deep subsurface > Groundwater | place: Rifle, Colorado... | reverse complement strand
TGAATCTTTGTGTAATAAGTGTTTTGATACACTGACCATCGCCGAGCAGGTCTGTCCGGTGTGTGGAGGTTCGTCCGATTATGGATGGACACACAGTATTTGTAGAAACAAGGGAAGTCTTGATGGGCTGATATGCCTGTATTCCTATGAGGACGAGACGGTTAAGGCGGCAATCGATGATCTGAAGTTCGGATTCAATAAAGAGATTGTGCCTTTGATGATGAGGAACTTCAGCTTTGAAAGTGGGGTCAGATTCGATGCGATCGTGCCTGTGCCGCTGTATTTTTATAGAGAAAATTGGAGGGGTTTTAATCAGGCACAACTGATCGCCGAAAAGATAGGTGAAGGTATGTCCGTCGGAGTTGAGAAGTGGTTGGTGAGGAGGAAGAATACAAAACAACAAGCAAATTTAAGATCAAGGGAGGATAGAGGTGAGAATATGACCGACGCCTTTGAGGTCAGGGGGGAAGTTAAGGGGTCGAAAGTGCTGTTGACAGATGATGTTTACACCAGCGGATTCAGTATGGGCGAGGCAGCGAAAACGCTGAAGACAGCAGGAACGAGCTTTGTTTGGGGATTGGTGCTGGCACACTGAAGCTCTTTGGATTGGCGGAGAGTACAGGGGTCGAACCTGTTAGGGATTGCTCCCACTAGTTTTCAAGACTAGCGCATTACCGTCCTGCCCACTCTCCTTGTTTGTTAATAAATGCCATTCAAAATGGCAACTTGCCTGTTTCTGTCGATATGAAAGATTTTGAAGGAATTCTTGTATATTATACTCGAACCTATTTTTTGTCCCTAGGGATCTGTCAATATTTGTGCCTGACCCGGTTAGTGGTTGAGAGAGTTTTCCTGGTTTGATACGTGAAGAGGGATAGGTTGGGTGTTAGGTCGGGTGTTGGTGAGAATATTTGTCAGCAGGACCTTGAGGTGGTTGAGGGCAGAACTGAGGTTGTTGGTGGGGGTAAATTCGATGGAAAAGTTACCAACCTTGAGAGCTTGGAGGAAATCCTCAACTGTTTTGACGGAAGAAGAAAAGCGGGTAATTCCGTAACAGAGAGACTCCGGTTCGTGAGAGTCGGATCCGGCAATTGAAGGTAAGTGATGTTTCATGGCAAGTGAGTGGGAATGAAAGTTGAGGAAGGAGGGGGTGGGTCCGTTAAAACCCTCGACGGCGTCGATGGGTAGATTGAAGACTTTTTTACCAAGGGCAAAGGGAAAGGTGAAGGGGTGAGCGGCAACAGCCAGCCCGTTCTGGGCATGAATGAGCTTGATGGTTTCCCGAGCGCTGAGTTTCCGGGGAATTTCCTTGGTGATGCCGTAGGCGAGGATGTGGCCCTTTTTGGTGGTAACTTCACAGGCCGGAATGAGAAGCATTTTAATTTTATTGGTTTCAATGAAGTGTTTTGCCATGTGGTAGCCCAGAAGTGAGTCATGGTCGGTGATGGCCAAGATCTTGACACCCCTTTTTTGGCAAGTGAGCACGATTTCCTCCACCGTTTGAAGTGAATCCTGGAGATATGGAAGCAGTCTGAAGCCGATTTCCTTGGTATTGCTGTGACAATGGAGTTCGGCGGGCAGGGTGTAGCGCATCGGTATTATTTTACATCAAGGCTGTTATATTAGTGCTATGGTCAATAACCGGAAGCTAGGAGAGATATTTTCTTTGAATGGTCTGGGCGAGTTGTATGAGGTTAAGGGGGAGGTGTTCAAGAGACTTAAAGTAGCTAAATTTTGCCTATTTTTGGAGAAAAACACTTTTATCCGACCGGACCATATCACGGTCTTCAATTTCTTCTTGGGAGTGTTCGGCTTAGTGTTGTTGTTTAAGAATCCTTTGGCATTGTCCATACTTCTAATTGTGCATTTTTTGCTTGATAATCTGGACGGATATTATGCCAGGGTGAGAAAGATCCAGTCCCGATATGGCAGGTATATTGATCATGTGGCAGACTTCATTATTGGAGTTTTGTATTTAATTGTTAGTGCGGCACATTACGGAGAGGCGTGGATGTGGATATTGTTAATGCTGTTTTGTGGAGAGATGTTCATACTTTTGGGTCTAGGGTCAGCGGAGGACAAATTTCCCTCAAGAGTGTTCCTAATCTTTTATATATTCGGTTGGTACAGGCTAGGACTGGTGGTCCAGGCGATCGTGCAGCCACTGTCGTTCGTGCAGTACTTGGCGGTGAAGCGAATGAAGGGGAGACATTTCGGGAGCGGTAGAGTTAATTGAGGCTAGCGGGTATAATCTAAATGCTTGGAGGCGTCGCCTAGTGGCCGATGGCAGCGGGTTGCTAACCCGCGTCCCTAAAGGACACGTGGGTTCGAATCCCACCGCCTCCGCCATTTATCAATATTGGGGTCATTTCCCATCTCTATAAGCGGTTTGAAGGGGTAATTTAGGTTCACTTTCTCGATTTTTTTGTCCTTTATGTAGCAGTTCGAAAGTAGGGAATTGAGCAAATCTCTTTTGACATCAGAATCACCCTTTTTAAAGACTTTTTGAAGATTACAGGCACGAACCTTGATCATATTCAAAAGTTCGAAAGTTGTCTCAATGTCTTCAAGAGATTTTGAGTTAGGATTTTCTTCCAAAGACCTTTTGTCGGCAAGAAGCTTTTCTTTCCCCTTTTCAAACATTTCCTTATCAATTTCATCACTCAATCTCATCTCCAAAAGCCTTTGGAGATTTGTCTCAATTTTCTTGATTTCTTCTTTTTGGGATATTTCATGCTGGATAACGAACTTGTTTGTTCTCGTTAAATCTTCTTTGTACACCTCAAGAGATAGGGTAGCCAGTTCTTCGTTTATATTGTGATCTTTCAAAAAGGAGGTGAATAAAGTCTCAACTGTCTGTTCGCTTATATAGTGTTTATGTTGGTCACAAGCACCTTTTCCATTTGTACAGTGATAGTAAACATATTTTTGCTTTGCTTTGTCCGCAGTGATCTTACATCCACAAACGGAACAGGTTAAAAAATCCCTGTAAAGGAAATTATGTTTTTGTCTTCTGGATCTATTCTTGTTTTGGAGAAAAGCCTGAACTTTTTCAAAAAGCGATCTTGAAACGAGAGGTTGGTGATTACCTTTATAAATCTTGCCTTTTCTTCTAATCAAACCAAGGTATTCTGGGTTAGACAAGATTCTATGAAGGGCAGACTTATTGATTCTTTTTCCTTTTTTTGTAGTAAATCCTTGGCTCGATAATTCTTTAGATAATGTTTTTACTGAGTATTTAGTTGTTTCGTATAGCGCGAAAGCTTTTTGGATATAGATTGACTTTGAAGGATCGGGGACAATCCCATGAGGAATATTTTTATAACCAATTGGTGCTTTCGATGGATATTCACCTTTTAGGAGCTTGCTTTCATTACCTGCCTTGACTTTTGCCGATAAATCTCTAGAGTAGTGAGCCGCAAAAACGAAATCAAAACCCATGTAAAGCAGGCTAATGTAGTTATCATAGGTATTTGAAGGGGTTCTGACCTGCTTTAAAGCACCACTCTCAAGCATTTTGATAATCTGACCGGCGTCAATAAAATTCCGAGCAAGACGGTCGGTGTGTACCACCAAGAGGGCGTCTGCCTCCCCTCGACGTATATCTTCCAAGACCTTATAAAACAAGGGTCTGATTCCGTCAGTTTTCGCGCTTCGACTTTCTCTCACGACTCTCAAAACCTCCAGCTTCTCCCGAGAAGCAAAATCTTTCAAGAGCCTCTCTTGAGTGTCAAGAGATTGAGCTTGACGATCCTCACCCTCACTTGATTTTCTACAGTAAGCTATATATTTCACTTATTATCCTTTCGGGCAGGATCAAAATTAATACGATTATACTCACGAAATGAGATTTCTCCGTTGTAGTTACTCATGTATTTGTTCTCAAAGTATGGGGATTCACCATCCTCAATTAATTTTCCAATAATGGAATTTGCCTCATTACCGTAATAGGTGATAGGTCTTTTGAGATTGAGAGAGGTGATGTAAGTTCTTAATCCCTTAAACCTTTTATCTTCGAAATCCTTACTTAGATATTTGGAAATATACGCACCGATACCGATAACATTGGTAACTTTTTTTATACCTACAAAACCATAACCCCAGATGGAGGCGAGTTCCTTTTTCTTAATATATGGAATATTTGAGAGGAGATGATAATGGACTGCGCCTCTTTCTTGAAACTCTCTAACCGCGATATACATATGTTCGAGAAACAATTTTTTTATCTGTTTAATAAATAACCTAAATTTTTTATCACACTCAGTAATGCTCGAGATATCAAAAGTGTTCTCATTATTGAAAGTAAGAGTTAAGAATTTTGAATTTCCATTAAAGTTTGCCTGAGCAAGACGTCGGATAGTATTGCGCGCCTTGTTGACAGATCTCCCTTTATATTCTTTATTTCTTGAACTCCCGGAATTCTTTTTCCGAAAATCACTTTTCCTCTGGATATTGAGCTTTAGGGGATAACCATAGGTATATTCTTCAACCAAATTCCCTGAAACAATCACTTTTTTGTCAGTGAAATTTGGACGACTTATGACGTTACTATCAAGTCTAAGGGGACGTTTTTTCATTTATTTCCCTTTCAGAGGGTGAAAGGAGGTGAAAAACGACCTGCCTAGAAGCCTAAGAGAATCAATGGAATTTTTGAGTTGAAGATCAGTTGGGTATACTCCGTACTTTTTTCTGAAATACTGCCTTACTTTTTCCTCAATTTCTTTCTGACGATCCATAGCAGACTGAAAGAAATCTAAAAAAACACCAAGATGATAACCCGCTTGGGTTAATTGGTGTTAGTTGATTTTAGAATTTCTTTCTATGGACACTACAGTCGGTACTGCTCTGGAGAAGCATAGCACAAAATATTCGGAATATTTAATCGTGTATTATTAAGCTATAAATATCGTTCAGTTGTGAATAAACAAAATATAAGTAATGGGTTTACAAAATTGGAAGCGATTTTAATTGGACTAATCCTACTCTTCATCGTCGGTTTCTTTGCTTCAAAATATTCAAATCTTTTCATTAGTAAAGAAAACTTACTAGCAAAGAGATATAACGAGCTTACCTCTTTGCTAAGCAGTAATGATTATGCTGAGGCTTATGGATACTTTAGTGCCGAAACAAAGAGAGAATATACGCTAAATGAGTATATAAAAAGTCAAAAAGGGACCAAGGAAAGTTCAACAAAACAAGACGTCACCGTTAACAATATCATTGTTGAAAACAATACAGGGTATATTGATAGAACGATTTCTATATGTGAAGACGATAATTGTACTAATAATAAAATTATCAGAGGATATAAGCAGTGGGTGTTCGAAAATGGAAATTGGTTTTATGATGCGGAAGAGCCTACTTGTATTCGAAAAGAAATGTATGATATGCCTGAAGAATTTATCAGAGCAATGAGTTTGTTTAAGCAACGCTACTCGGACAAATTCGGGAAGGGAGATGACTCGATATTTAATTGTTTGGATGTTCAATATACACAATTAAATAATGCTGAAGGAATATTTACGTTTGATGTTAATAAGTCTTCGATGGATAGACTCTCAATATATGTCGATAATTCATACAAAGTAAAGGATGATGTTTTAACTGCTTTTCTTCTGTCTCACGAAATAAATCACGCTGGAAATTATCTTAGAACATTAAACACTGGTGAAGAGTTTTCTTGTTATGACTTAGAAACTGGGGCGTTTCAGACACAATATATGTTTTTAGGATCCTTAAACTCTGAAGAACAAGATTCTATTGTCGGAAGGATAGCTACAACTAATTTTGGAAATAATAATCCGTTATTGCTAATAAATACGTTTTTGAATTTTACTGGGAATGCGACTCATTTTTGTGGCTCAGGTCCATCTGATTGTTTTAATAAAAAAATTATTGATCAAATAACAAAAATGGTTAAGAGTAATCCTTACTATCAAAAACAGTGTGGTTTTGATAAATAAATCCGGACTTGTTTAATGTTTTTCATCGCCTATTAGTTGAGTACTACTCCTTAGCATAGGGTGGGTTTAGATAATAAAGACAACAAGGATAGAGTAATGTCGTTTATTTAATTTTGATTTTATGTCTAAAGGTAAGGTATATTCTCAGTCTAATTAATATATTCATAATAGACACAAGAAAGTGAGGAATTACTCGATCAGTAATTATTAAAGATACAGTCACCAAGGACGCTAGAAATAAACTGTTCTTACTTGCTTCATTTGCTAGTCCTACAAATCCCATAAGATCGTACTTGTACCAATAATTAATCGAGAATATTACTAATGTCAAGACGAAAAATGTAGTAGCAGATTGATATGTTATTGGAAAATCGGATCCTAATATTGTTGGTTTTTCAGAAGTAACAGACAAGTCAATCAAATCCTCTTTTTTATATGTTTCATATATCCCTAAAAAATAATCATCTAAATTATTAGTTTTTTTGAAGCTTTTCCCAAAGCAATAATGGTTAATATTTTTTAATAAATTATTTATGGGATCAATGAATTCAACCAATCGCCCTATGGCATTGATTTTGAGCTTAAATATTTTATTTGTGATTGTCTTTATGTGTATTTTGTAGATGCTATTAACTATTTCATTAGCAGTCACAAATTTGTTTGTTTCGAGGTCAAATATTTTATGAGTTTTTAAGTTATATTCGTATCTGAAATTTTCCTCAATATTTATTGGTTGTTTGGATTGTTGACTCTTATTAACTGCGAGTTCACTAGGACAATTCTTATTATTGAAATCATACCAATGGTATTTCCATAAATAATGGCTCGATTTAAATGCTGATATTTTCAAAATTACCTTCATGGTTTTGTTTTTGGTTTCCGATTGAGGAAAAAAGATATTTATACAAATGACGCTATCATTTTTTCCCTGTCTATTCTTTACTGGGATATATGATCCTTTTGTTGGATAATTTTTAAAAATGGATACACCTATTGAAGCTTGTCCTTTCCAAGGAATTAATTTGATTTTTTTTACTGACTGAAACAGTGAGGCAAATTTTTTTGATTCTAATTCGTCTTTGGTCATATTTAGTTGATATTATTACATTATCTTGTAATATCAATAGATAAGATGGAAACGCATATCAACTGTGAAGATCGTCAGGCTTATTTTTTAAAAGAAAGGTTCGGACTTCGTCCCATACTCTCCGCCAGTTTCTTTGGATCTCAGGAGAGGAGGAATGTAATAAAAGTGATATCTCGGCTTTTTTAGTTCAAGTTTGGTTTAATTAAGATATGGTGAATGATAAATTAGTAGAGGTGGTGCGGGAAAAGATTAAGTTGGGGATGACAGAAGGAGCGATCAAGTCCTACTTCTTGCAGAAAGGGGAGTTTTTGGATGACATTGATGAAGTAATCCAAAGAGAAATGAATGGAGTGGAGTCGAAGGTACAGAAAAAAGTAGCAGTGAAGAAGGGAGGTTTGGTAAAAGGATTGTTGTTGACAATCCTGGGGGTGGTCATTTCGCTGGGATTGGCTTTTGGAGGACTGAAGTTGTATGAGTATTTGAGAGACAGGTCTAAGACCGAGGAGTTGGTCCCTGTGACTCCGACTATTACCCAGGCAGCAGCACCAGCAGGGTCGGTACCGTACAGGACCGGATCATCGATCGATCTTTTGAGCAGTGAGACTTACATTAGTAAAAAGGATGGATTTTCCATCAGACCACCAAAGGATTGGGAAGTTGATACCAGTGGCAAGTTAGGAGCGCCGATATTCTTTTTTAGTCCAAAGTCTTCCGTTCAGGGGAAGGTTCTTTATAAGCCGAGTATAAATGTTCAGACAGGGTTGGCCAAGGGACATGTCCTGGATGGATATAAACAATTCTACGTTGATGATCTTAAACAAAAATTAGAGGACCTGCAAATATTGGAGGAGAGGAAGTTGATCCTTTCGGGAAGAGATGCGTTATTAATGAAGATAAGCTTTACGACGAACGGTCTGAAGCTCAAAGGAGAGGTGTTGCTGATGGTCAGTATCGACACCGCATTTGTGGCCACAGGCTTGGATCTGGAAAGTCACTGGAGTGAAGTTGAGACGATGGTCGAGACATCTCTTTATACGTTTAATTTGCTTTGAGTTGGCCTCGTTTATGTTAAGATGAATCATGGAAGAGAACGTGGTTTTTGAATGGAAGGCGATGGATAGACCTCACAAAGAATGGTCAAGAGATTTTTATAGCACTGTCATCGTTTTGGCTTTTTTGGTGAGTGTAATCATGTTTTTTATTGAAGGTCTATTGCCGGTGTTGGTAGTTTGGGCAGTCGTTTTTGCCATGTGGCAAATGAATAAAGTAAAACCCAAGCAAGAGGAATATGCCATCACCACTTGGGGAATAAAGACCTTAGAGAGAACTTACAGGTGGGAGGAAATGAACACCTTTTGGTTCGAGGACAAATGGGGAAGCAGGCTGTTGAGGATTTTAACCAATAGGGTACCATGGCAGTTAATTTTGGTCATACATGGGGATGATGAGGAGAGAATTAAGAAGTTAATGATGGATAACGTAGCTTTTGAGGAACCCAAGCAAACCTGGATGGACCGGATGGTGAGGTGGTTTGGCGAGAAAATGCCCCTTGAGTGAGGCTAATTTCAGCTGTAAGTGGTAAAATATACCCTGTAAGAGTCGGTTTTATGCGTCCGTAGCTCAGTTGGATAGAGCATCAGATTGCGGATCTGAGGGTCGGAGGTTCGAGTCCTCCCGGGCGCACACAATAAGTTTTGGAGGGTGGGCAGGACGGTAATGCGTTGGTTTCGAAAACCAATGAGCGTAAGCTCTAACAGGTTCGACCCCTGTACCCTCCGCTTTTTTAATGCAATTTGGCTTTTGGTTTTGGTGTGGGTGGTTTATATTTAGTTAATGAATAGAAATTTCCTAAAGTATGCCGATGATGATGTTACTCCAATATGGAGGTTGATATTGATCAGGATGCCTTCTTTGATCTTGGGATTATTTCTTGGCTTTGGACTTTCTTTTGTGACGTCCGAGTTTAGAGAAGTGATTGAAGCCAATATTGAGATGGCATTTTTTATTCCATTTGTGGTCTATATGGCAGATGCCGTCGGTGGACAGACACAAAATATCTACATTAGAGATCTGTTGACCGGTAAGGCCAGCTTTAAGAGATATATGATCAAGGAGTCGGCATTAGGACTTTTGATGGGTCTGTTTTTCGGGTTGGTAACAGCAGTGGTGGTGACCGTTTGGTTGGGGAATCCAAGAGTGACGATGGCAGTCTCTCTGGGAATATTCGGAGCAGTTGCGTCTGCACCAATGATCTCAATGATCGTGACGGAAACTCTTGAACTGGAACATAGTGACCCGGCTATCGGCACCGGTCCTATCGCCACGGTACTTCAAGATACAGCCAGTGTGATAATCTATGGACTGATCGCATCGGCAGTATTTTTATAAGTACCCGTAGCTTAACTGGATAGAGCACCTCCCTCCGAAGGAGGCGGTTGTGAGTCCGACTCTCACCGGGTACACAAAATAGATTCGCAGTTGTTGACAAGGTTGATACAATGGGGCATGGGCAGGCTAGAAAACGATCCGTATATAGGAACTACAAAAGAGAAATTAGCACGATTGGGAATAAAGGGGGTCTTGTATGACCTGGACGATACGCTAATTTATACTTCCGAAATATTTAGGGAATGCATGCACTCGTATGCAGATGTGGTGGCATCGCAAACGGGGATAGAGAGAGATTTGTTTTATCAGTCTTTATCCGATATTAACGACGAAGAATATAAGCGAATGGGAGTCAACCCTCTTCGTTGGAAGGCAGTGGTGGCGAAGCTGGAAGAACTCTTCGAGGACAAGACAGGAATCATTAGTGAAAAAATTGAGGTGCTGCTGCGGATTTACTCAACCTTACCAAGGATGCGTCCAGGAGCGCTAACGACGATGGGTGTAATGAAAGACGCCGATGTCAAACAAGGTCTGGTGACACATGCTAATGTAGATTGGACAAATTGGAAGTTGGACCAGTTGGGTTTGTGGAACTGGTTTGAGGCTGTATATATAGCGGATGAAAATGGTCATAAAACTGCCAGCCATTGGAAAAGTGCGATGGATATGCTGGGATTACAGCCAAGTGAGTGCTTGGTGGTAGGAGATAATCTTAATGGTGATGTTGTTCCTGCCGCCGGGTTAGGAGCAAAGACGGTGTGGATGCCGTCACCGTGGTCGGTGTACAGGGTCGGAGTTGTCCCTGAGGGTACGGTGCAGATTAGTGAGTTCAATGAATTTTTGGAGGCATTGGATAGATTAACTTAGGGAGGTAGGGTAAAATATACAGGCTCGGAGGAGTCGGATAGTGGTCTATTCCACACGCTTGGAAAGCGTGCGTGCGCAAGCACTCGTGGGTTCGAATCCCACCTCCTCCGCATTATTTCCTGATAAATGGTGTAAAAACATTGCTTTTCCAGTCGAGAATTTGTATGATTTGAGTAAGATGGATTACATTCCGTCGGGTCTTGTATTTAAGACTGGACCTTGGAGAGATTTGGGTTTGGTATTTTATACAGGTGATTTTGTTGACGATAGAAATAATCAAATTGATTTATGGTCGAGTTAAATCAAACATTTTTGGAGTCCAGGAGACCATATTATCCGATCGTGGTTTATATAGTGGTGTCGGTTCTGTGGATCATGTTTTCGGACAAGGCGTTGGCCATCATAGTACCGGATCAGAATGCTTATATTAGAGCACAAACCGCAAAGGGGTGGTTTTTTGTTCTGGCAAGCTCGGTGTTGTTGTACGTATTGATCAAGCAGAAAGTAGATGAGTTGGTGGATCAGGTCGAAGAGAACTTTAGGCAAAGACAAAAATTTGAAGCTGTTTTGAGAGGAATGGGCGAGGCAGTCTTCGTGTCAGATGAAAGCAGAAGAATTATTATGGTGAATGAGGCAATGGAAAAGCTGTCCGGTTATAAGGAAAAAGAGCTGATCGGGTATGTCTATAGCGACAAGCTCCATTTCGTATCAGAAAAAACAGGGAAGGAGCTGTTCGGGATACCGGAATCGATACATAAAAAAGGGAAAGCAGCCAATCCGGAAGAGCCGGGGATACTCATCAGGAAGAATGGAACTCGGGTAGCAGTAGACGGAATAGGGGCACCCTACAAGGATTCTGCAGGAAGAGTAATGGGAGGAGTGGGAGTGATCAGAGATGTGACTAAAGCCAGGGAGATAGATAAAATGAAGAGTGATTTTGTGTCTCTGGCCAGCCATCAGCTCAGGTCGCCTTTGACCGGAATAAAGTGGTTCGTCGAGTTGTTTTTGGAAGGATACGAAAAAATGAAGAGAGAGGAGATGGTGGATTATGTCAAGAAAATCGGAGGGAGTAACCAAAGATTGATCGATTTGGTGAGTGATCTCTTAAGCGTAAGTAGAATTGAGTCGGGAAAAATGAAAGATATCCGGGATGTTAAAACTTACTCGCTTAAGGATATCCTTCGTGACTCGGTGGTTGAGATAGAGTTGTTGCTTAAGGAAAAAGGTGCCAGAGTGGTGGGAGTTGAAGAGGTGGATGAGGATATAAAAATAAAAGGGGACAGAACTCAATTGGTACAGGTATTCTCCAATCTGTTCAACAACGCAGTTAAGTTTTCTCCGGATGGGTCAAAGGTGTTTGTTGAGGTGACGAAGAATAACAAATGGATAAACGTGACCATACAAGACAGAGGAGTGGGAATCCCGAAAAACCAGATGAAAAGAGTGTTCGAAAAGTTTTTCAGAGCAGACAATGTATCTAAACATATTCCCGGCTCTGGGTTGGGGCTGTATGTAGTAAAGAGGTTGTTGGAATCTCACGGAGGAAAAGTTAGTATAGAGTCTTCTGTTGGAAAAGGCACAAAAGTGTATGTTGGATTACCAATTATGTATAATAATAATCAATGAACAAAAAAGTTTTGATAGTCGAGGATGACACTGTGCTTGCCAATGCTCTGAGTTTGTCACTAAAAGACAAATATGAGGTCAGTTTGGCTACGGATGGTAAAGAAGCCGATGAAATGATCGCCAAAGACAAACCCGATCTGATCCTCCTTGATCTACTACTTCCGATCAAGAACGGTTTTGAGGTATTGAGGACTTTGAGAGCAAATGAGGAGACGAAGGATACTCCAGTAGTGATCTTGACGAACTTTGAACAAGAAACCAGTATTGAAGAGGGAATGAAGATGGGAGCCAAAGACTATATCGTCAAGGCAAACATTGACATCAAGGACGTTCCCGGAGTTGTTGCCAAGTATATTTAATAAGAGATTCGGCAGGTTGTTTAAGATGGCGATTGTGGTGCAAATGAGCACCGTAAAAAAGGCGGAAACTGAGATACAATCTAGTCAGGTTAAGAGCATGATTTACTATGGATCAGGTTGAAGAAGTCAAGAGAAAGACAGACATTGCAGCAATTGTGGGCCAATACGTAGCTCTGAAAAAGATGGGCAGGAATCAAAAGGGTTTGTGTCCTTTTCATGCCGAAAAGACACCGTCTTTTATGGTGAACGAGGAGTTGGGACTTTATAAGTGTTTCGGATGCGGGGCAGGAGGTGATGTAATTAATTTCTTAATGGAGATCGAGGGAATGGATTTTGTAGAGGCTCTTTCCAGATTGGCAGAGAGAGTGGGAATAAAAATTGAATATAAAAACAGTGACGAAGGGGACGAGAAGAGAAAACTTTTGGAGATAATGGATTTGGCAGCGCGATATTACCATTACCTTTTAACCGACCATGAGGAGGGAGCGGAAGCAAGAAAATATTTGAAAGAGAGGAAGATAAGCAGTAAGCTACAGGAGACTTTCAATATAGGGTTTGCATTGCCTGAATGGGATGGTTTGATTAACTACCTGGTGGGAAAGAAGAAATATAAAGAGGAAGACTTGTATAGATGTGGCTTGGTAAACAAAGGGGGTCGAAGTGGATATTTTGATAAATTCAGAGGGAGAATAATGTTCCCTTTACAGGACAGTGCCGGGAAGGTAGTCGGTTTTACGGGAAGAATATTGCCGGCATTAGCCAAAGGAGAAGAACCAAAATACATGAACTCTCCGGAGACGGAGATCTATCATAAGGGCAGATCATTGTATGGTTTTTTCCAGGCGAAGCAAGTGATCAGAGAGAAAAAACAAGTGGTTTTGGTCGAAGGACAGATGGACTTAATAAGTAGCTATTCGGCTGGAGTAGGTGAAAGTGTGGCAGTAGGTGGAACTGCCCTGACCGAGGAGCAAATAGAGATGATCGCCAGGTTAGCAGGAAAAATAATCTTTGCATTGGACGCAGACTTCGCCGGAACAGCAGCAATAAAAAGGTCGATAGAGATAGCAGAAAAACGTGGATTGATCATAAAAGTTGTTCTTATAGTTGGAGGGAAAGACCCGGATGACATTGCCAGAGAGAACCCGAATAAATGGAAGGAGATGGTGGAGGATGCAGTAAATGTTTACGAATTTATTTTGAAAAAAGCTTTAGAGAAATATCCCGAAGGAGGTGACGACAGGATAAGAAAGGTGGCAGAAGAAACGGTGCCATTCTTCGCAAAAATAGAACAAGAAATGGATAGGGACAGATGGGTGAGAAAGTTGGCAGACGCTTTAGGTATTAGTAGAGAGAGTGTAAATGCCGAGATAGACAAAGTTAGAAGGGGACTGGGAGTGTCGCTTAAGGAGAAAGGTAAAGAATCAGTTGAAAAGGACTCCAAAAGGGAGGCAGAGTTGGTGAGGATGGTAATAGGCTGGCTGGTGTTGAGCGGGAAGGAAACGGTAGAGGAGGTAAAAAAATGGTTTTCGGACATTGAAATCGAAGGAGCGGAAGGAAAAGCTTTGGTATGGATTTTCAACAATAAGGAAGACGAAACCCCGGTAAAACTGATCGAAAAAATGCCAAGTGAGCTCAAGAGTGTAGTGGAGGAGTCTTTGATGATGAAGGATATGGATGAGAAACCAGAGAAAAGGGACGTCATGAGGTTGACGGGGAAGATACTAAGGGAGTATCTGGAAGAGAAGATAAAAAGGCTTCAAATAGAGGTGGCGGAGGCCGAAAAAGCGGATAAATCCCTGTTGGCGGACGAAAAATACCTCGAAGTAGTTAAATTTAATAAGAAAATTAACGAAATCGCAGCCATTTTAGCTTGATTTTGGGGCTTTTTGTGGTAAGCTAGTGGGAGAGCTTATGGCGCAAAATAAAGGTAGTCTTCCCATTCAGCAAAAGATCAAAGAAATACTGGAGCTTGGAAAAGAGCAGGGCTTTGTTACGCAGGATGATATTTTAGAGTACTTTCCTAAGGCCGAGCAAGAAGTAAATGACCTTGATTATCTTTACGAACAACTTTTTAAAGAGGATGTAGACGTTTTTGAGAGCGTAATGGCCGGACAGGACGCCGAGATAGCCGAAGGAACCAGTGATCTGGAAAAGGAGCTGGAGTCGCTGTCGAAAATGGAGGAGACCGAGGTCAACGATCCGGTGAGAATGTATCTCAAGGAGATCGGAAGAATTCCTCTATTAAAACGAGAGGAAGAAATTTCTTTGGCTCAGGGAGTGGAAAGAGGTAACTTGGACTCCAAGGCAAAGCTGACAAAATCCAATCTGAGGCTAGTAGTTTCCATCGCCAAAAAATATATGGGCAGGGGAATGAGTTTCTTGGACTTAATCCAGGAGGGAAACAAAGGTTTGATCAGGGCGGTAGAAAAATATGACTGGACCAAAGGTTTCAAATTCTCGACCTACGCTACCTGGTGGATCAGGCAGGCGATCACTCGCGCGATCGCCGACCAGGCCCGCACTATTCGTATCCCCGTTCACATGGTGGAGACGATCAATAAACTGATCAGAACACAGAGAAAATTAATGCAGGACTTGGGTCGTGAGCCAACAGATGAAGAGGTAGCAGCAGAGCTGGAGACCGATGCAGAGAAGGTTAGAGAAATCCTTAAGATCG
>Ga0209728_1001383_pt1 | contig 14972 bp, 6 predicted proteins | sample RifGroD1_FD_183997 | JGI IMG/M metagenome (GOLD analysis project Ga0209728, IMG submission 183997) | Groundwater microbial communities from Rifle, Colorado, USA - Groundwater D1 (SPAdes) (version 2) | ecosystem: Environmental > Aquatic > Deep subsurface > Groundwater | place: Rifle, Colorado... | reverse complement strand
ACAACAACATTATCTGCATCAGGTAAAGCATTATCTCTACTTTTTTTAATATAAAAGGTTTTACTAACACTTGAAATTGTAATTCCTTGAAATTCATCTGCCCCTTCATATAAAAGTGCTTTTCCATTGACTACTGTTATTGGGTGTATAAGATGTATATATGGATTAGACTGACTCCCATCTCGTTTTTGAGGAATTATTTTTCTTTCTGTATCAAATATACTCATTTAATCAACTCCTTATTTTTTTTACATACAAAAAAGAGAGGTTAATTTTAAATAAACCTCTCTCATCGAAAAAACTATTTATTAATTTTATTATTGTTAATCATTTATTTTCAATTCTTTAATCTCTTCAATTAATTGTACATTAAGGCAATTAATAATCTCAATATATGCCCCAACCTCTGATCCCTTTAAATCAATTCTTTGCAAAAATATAAGCAAATTATTTTTTACTTGGTCACTTAATTCATATTTCATTATATTACATCTCCTCTTTAAAAATAATAAAAAGACTTCAAATATTGAAGTCTTTTTAAAGAAAGTATCTTTAATTAATTATTAATTAAATTTAAATTATCATCCCTAAGACCTGCTAAATATTGCATTAAAGCTATTACGTCTTTTACATTTGGTTTATTTGAATGTAATATCGATGCCATGTTAATTAGATTAATTTGATTACTTAATTCGCCTGATTCTCTTATGCCAGCTAGATACTGTAAACCTGCTATTGCATCTGAAGTAGAAATATCTATAATACAATCATTGCTATCATCATTGATAATTTTCCCTCTTTTTAAATATATATTTGCGTTTTGCGAATTATTAATAGTAAAACGTAGGACAACCGGAACATTAATATTTGCTTTAAGATAAATTGGAATAAAGAATAACCCATTATTTTTATCATAAATTTTTGTTCCAGAATCAGTAATTGTCAAACTCCCATCCGTCTTTACAAATGAAAATGAACCTAAATTTACAATATTGATTGGATCTAAAATTTCAACTTTAGTATAATCATAGTCAATTTTAATACTATAATCTAAAATACTCTGATCAATTCCAATTAATAAACCAATATCATCGCACATAGATATCGGGGTTGCAAATAATGGAATACGAGATGGGCCTCCATATCCATATGCTGAAATTGGATTAAATAATAATAAACTTAATAACAATATGATAAATTTAACCATTTGCATCCCATCCTTTTACTATTATTTACATTTTAATTATATAGCAAGTAATAGTAATTTGCAAATTATTTAAACTAATTTTTGAACATCGATGGAAAACTACTATCCCTTTAGGTAACGATAGTTCACAAAATACTATTCAAATCGTTTACTATTACGTTAAAATATTGGGCATATAAGTCTGTTCCAGTAGTTACCCAAGGGCCAGACATAATTTTCATTCCACTTATTGCGTCCATAGCTTGATTAAAAATTACTGCTGAAATATTCATACCACTTTCTACATGGGTAAAAGTGGCTTGACTCAAACTCTTATATGCCCTAAATTCATTTATTCTAGTTGTAAAAGCGTTCCATTCAACTGCCGTTAAAGCAACAGCATACCCAGAAACAGGAACATGTGTCCAAGCAAAATTGTTTGGTCTTATTTTTGTATATACAGGTGAATAGGCCCAACCCCAAAGATCGGCTCCTTCTGCTTCAAGGTATCCTTGGGCGACATTAGTATATTTTGCTCTAAATTGAACTGTTTGACCACTAGTCATTGTAGATATATCTTGATACATTTCTCCACCATTATAAATATCAAAACCGTACCAATTATCTGCATAAGGCCCAAAATTTAGCTTTTTATCAAAATACAATGTTCCTATATTTGTGTTTACGGTAGCTGAAGCATTTATGTATTGCAATGGATATTGACTATCAGGAGCGTAAACACAATTCGTAGGGGCAGGAGCTTGTTGTAATGATATATCATCAATAACTAAACTATATTCTAAAATATTACTATAATTGATGGGCATATAGCAAATGCCTCTTCTGTTTTCATCCCCCCACCACCAATTTCCCCAGTTATTATGAACAATCCAATATGTTGACCCACTAATTAGTTTCCAACCTATAATATTCATCACATGGGATGATTTTTCCCCATCAACCGTTATATTATAATCAACAGGTGGCACTATGCCTGTGCAACCAGATCCTCCTAAATTATCAAAACTATTAGCAATGTAAGTCTGAACTAATACCGAACCATTATCAATAATACTTTGCTTAATAGTGTCTATATTCGCTTCAACTACCAAAATAGTTGTATAACTTGCTATTTTTGCTCTTCTGGCACTATTTATAACTGCAGAATAATTATTTTGAACTAATGTTTTTGCCCCGATAATTGGTACAGAACCATCTGTCCAATTATAATACATGTAGGTATCAGGGTATTTCCATGGAATTGGTCCATTATATTGATTTTCTATCAAATCGGTGTAAAATGGCACACCATCAGACACTAAATGGTTTAACGCTTGATAAACATACATTCCATAATCACTTTCATAGTCTGAACTTGACCTGTTTCCAAACACCCAACCAACAGAGTACATATTATTTGTTCCAAATTGTCTATATTCATGGATCTCCTTCATTGTGCAAATTGCATTGGCTACACAACTTCCTGCTTGTTTCTCCCAACCAGAGGGGTCTGGGCCATCACCAGCACCCCAAACATATTGATCAGTAACTCTCGGCCAGAGTGAAGGGTAATATTCTATAGGTGGCACTATAAAGCACCTCCCATGAATCTTTTAACAGGTTTATTATTTCCATAATAGTTTGGTGGTTTTACTTGAGTAATAAAAGCACATCCTTGAATATTCTGCCAAAAATTATTGTATTTTACTTTGCCTACAATTTCATATATTGTTTCAGGTATTAAATTATCAATTATGATTGTTGCAGATTCAAACAAATCTATTCCATTTATTGGAATATTTATTAAGGTAGAATCTTTTATCCCTAATTGAAATTCTTGATAATCTTTTTCTGGATAATCCAAATCTAAGAGTTTAAAAGCTAATTGTGTCCCATTTGAATAATTACTAATCAAACATATATTAATCATTTGACAATTATCCTTTCTATGCAAATTTTGCAATATAACTTGTTCCTCCACCAGAATAAGCACCAGTTGGAAGAATTTGAGCTATTAATGAATCATTGTAATATACTTCTAAACCGCCACTATCAGCTACTTTTAAATAACTACCGCCTCTATGACTTTGTAATCTCAGACCATCTGTAGCTGTGTTAATATGACAAGTACCATAGGCATTTGCCACTCCAATTTGAATTTTATCTTGAGTATTTAAAGCCCCTGTTATAGTCATTGTACTTAAATTTTGTGTAGTAATTGCATTTGCTATCATTGTTGGACTATATACCCCATTGGCATCAATATAAGTTTTATACCCACTTGCCTCCCAAGCTGCAAGTGCTTGGGTATTTGTATATTGAGATGGAATAGATGGTTGATTAATAACGTTATTCCAACTAATATAAGCGTTTTCCCCCATAGAAACATTTGTTCCTACAATTAACTCGCTAGTTTTAATTTGACTTGCCGATATAGTGTTTGCCTGAATCGTTGCTCCATTAATTACACCTGTTAATGTATTGATGCCATTTGTTATTAAGTCATTTATGTCAATATTGTTTACAAGTAATTGTGTTGTAGCTTTTAAAGTCGAAGCCTCTATTTGACCAGAAGCAATAATATCAACTAGATTTAATACTCCATCTGTATCAACATAAAACTTATCTACCCAAACAGGAGATGTAAATGTGCCTATGTTTCTTTGTATCTTTATTCCATCTGTTGCATTTAAAATCGTTTGGTTAGTTAATGTGTCAATAGCGTTTGTTTTCTGTACAACAAGACCATTAATGGAATCAATTTTTACTCCGTTATAAAGAATTGACTTTTGAATTGAATTATCAGCAACGAGTTTAATTACATCTGAAAATTTATTTAATAAAGATGTTTTTCTATCATAATAATCTTTAAACTTTTGTCTAAAACTGATGCCAACAATATCAGATGTTGTAATCAAATTAGCAATAAGAGGAGTAATATAAATATTCAAATCATTATAAGCACTATTATATTTAATTTTTTCAATTGAACTTGTAATTCCATATACAGTCGATTGTGTATCTAACAAAACTTTTTCGCTAACAATTATATTCCATTCTTTCAAAATGCTTTGTTTTTCATCAGGAGTCAATTTATTATCACTTGCAAAATCTGCCAATGTAGAGTTAATATTATTAGTAATTGCGCCTAATAAATTCGCTTTTGCCCAATAATAATCGGCAAAACTTTTTCTAAACACTTCACCAGGGGTATTTAGACTAGGCGTTGATGCCGTATTAGCAGGATCAGAGGGTAAATTAGTTGTTAGGCCATTATCCAACAGTAAATAAGTAGTTACATATTTGTTCAGCCAATCGTAAGCTTTATCATAAATAATTAAGGCTGTTGCGTTTGCCCAACTAATTGAATCACCAATGTCATATAGGCCATCGTCCGTATAATCCCAAAATGGTTGAGCTTTTGTAATAGATTGAGACAACCATGTATTCATTTGTACCGCAACCGTATTATCCGTAGATAGAGTATATAAACTGGCTTGAGCGTCAATTTGAGGTTTCTCTAATTTAATGCTTTCCCATTCTTTTTTGATTAGAAGTTTTTCTGAAGGTGTTAATTTAGAGTCACTAGCCAAATCAATAAATTGTTGACTTACTGTTGTATATCCCCAATCATCTGCGTCATAAACCCCTGTTAATCGTTCAGTCGTACATATTTTTAAATTAGAAGTTATACCATCGTCCCATAAATCACCAACATAATATGGAGTAATAGGAGTTATAACAAATACAGTTTTTTTACCATCTGCTGTGATTTGAGCTGTTTCAGCATTTGTGTATGCATCTATAGCTTTTTGATCTTCGATTAATTCCCATGTGTTGGTTATGTTATTGTAGCGTTTTAATAATTTGGTGGAAGTGTTGTACCACATATCGCCATTATGTTTGATTCTATCTATTTCTAGCCATGTATTAGGATCAACAGATTGAAACCAAGACTCAATCTTACCATCAATTTGTGGTTGTATTGTTGTTGGGAAAGTTACATTGACATAGGTGTTTAAATTAGTATCATCTGTATATTTTGAAGCATTTTCCCAATCATTTAATGCATATATGCCACCACTATCTTTAGAAAATTTACATCTCATTAAATCTCCACTGATTCCTTGCGACCATAAATCACCAATATCATAAGGAACTGTGGGGGTTGCAATAAATACTCTACGTTTATGGTCTGTTGCTATATCCAATGCATTATTTGCCGTTTGTAATGCTTCGGTAATTGCGCTGTCAGTAATTAACAACCATGAATATAAATTTGTACTTGAACTTAATGCAAATCTATATCCATATCCAGTAAGATTATTGTAAAATACGTCACCAACATGATTATTTCTAATTGCAGTTGTATTCCAATTACTTGATGGGGTGTTGTATATTATTACTTGATTTGCTGTAAGAATTAGTCCTATTTCTGTTGTTAATGTAATGGTTTTATTCGTTTGGTTTACCCCATTAATTGCAATAATTTTTGTAGTTAAATCATTACCGTCACTTTCTTCACCTATGGCTTTTGGAATAAAACTAACAGACATTCCATCGGTTAATCCAAGAACATTATCAAGATAGATTACTGTATCTAAAGTCGTTGATGTTGTTACAACTGTCGTATAAATAGGGGTATAATCATAAAACCAAGTTGAAACACTACCATCAATTAAACCAAGAAGATAATTATAATCTGTATTGCGAGTAGCAATTGTAGAAAAAGTTTGGTTTGCATAGGCATTTGCATTTGATTCTGCTGAATTCCATGTAGAAACAGATGTTGAATTGATTTGAGATTCTGGAATACCGCCAACTACTTCAAAACTTCCTCCATTAATTTTGATTCCTCTCTTTTCGGTTTCCCCATTCATATATTTCCCGATTTCAACTATTGAATTATTGTCAGAATCTAAAACCTCAATTCCATCAAATAAACCATTATTGGCAATTATATTTTTTCCAAAAAATGTTGTAGAATTTATGCCTTGAGGTGTCACTGCAGTTTTAGCAGTAGCAAATCCATCATCACTCAAAACAATTGCATTGGCAATAATTCTCATTTGTTCAGGCAATGTATTTCCATTTATATCTTTTTCAGTAAGCCACAAACCTCTATTATCCGTGATAATATTTTGATTTTTACCTGCTAAAATCTTCTTTAATGTTGTATCAATATCTGCATTTTTTAATTCTGTGATTGCACTTTTACTACCTTTTTCTGCATCCCAATCAGACTTTGACAAGTTCATTGCAACACCGGATGTAATAGCATTGTTCATTAAATCTTTCAAATAGATAGCAGGGTCATCAATTGAATCTTTATTGCTAAAAGATAAGGTCAAATTATTATTTTTAGGTTCATGAGTATATCCAATCAATCTAACATCAATATCGATATTAAATTTAGAAAATTTAACTGAAACAATATCTCCTAAGACGAGTTTATTCCAATCATGTTGGCACTCAATTATATTTAGGAAATCTATAATCTCAATATCAAAAAGTAAAGGAGGAGTAGATAATTTTGATAATTTATTTACTCCTTCTGTTAATAAATCACTGGAAGAAATGTAATTTGTATCATTCCATGTTTCCTCTTTAATAAAATCGTCTAATGCAATTAATTGTTCCGATGTTAAATAATTAGATATATCAACAAGTACTTGGAGTCCAGAAATCTGCAAATATTTTGCATCTATTTCTGTTTGTTTTAAATTAACTAAATCCTGTTTAGTAGATACAAGTAATGTGGCGTTAGTTACGGCAGTATTATAGACCGTTAATAATTGGCTGTTTTTAATTGCTATATCTAAGTTGTCTTGAGCAATTATTAAATCAGTTTTAGCATCATTTAGATTATTATTCAATGTAGTTAATTGTTCTTGCAGTACTGCTAAATCAGCTAAATACTGAGTAAATATTTCTTGATTATTTGTTAGTGCTAATCCATAAGTATTTAAAGCATTAATTAAGCCTTGAGACATATATTCAGTTGTTTTATAAAACGTCAAATTATCAATGTATGGTTTTCCAGAAAGACTTATATCATTAATACTAATATTATCACCATAGCAGTATAAACGTGTTTTTATTTCATTGTTATTAATTTTTTTATTTATTGTTTTTATGTAATTATCTTCTGAAATAAATAAACCTTTGTTACCTTGCAATTGAGAAATTGTCTTTATAGAAATGACTCTATTGACTGTATCAAAAATAAATATACAATTGAAAGATTTTTGAATATCATTAATTAGAAAATCAAATAATGTTTTTTCGCTTATATCAAATTTACGGTAAGTAGAATTATAATTAGGAAACGCTAAAAATGAAACAGTATCCAAAGTCCAACTTGTCAAAGTTGTAACATAATTCATAACCCCTAATTGATATCCATTTGTATCTAATTCATTTGTGGCACTCCATAATTTTCGTGAAATTAAATTATATCTTCTAACTTTCTTTCTATTTAACATATATTCAAGGGAAAAACAATATGTATTTTTTATTTCTTTTGAATCTCCAATTTCTTCTGTGTAATCAATAATGAAATATTTTTCATCATTTAAAAGTATTAAATAATCACCTTTTACTAAATCGTAATAATTATCATTAAAATTGATTGTAAAAATTAATTCATCAGTTGTGGGGAATCTGGCAATATAAGATATGTTATCTGCATTTAAAATTCCTATTTGAGTTTTATCCGGTTTACATAAAACTAATTGATATTCTATCGGTTTAAGACTTTTATTAATATCTCCTAACATGAATATATTTCACCTCTTTATATTTGAAATTTAAGCTAACAATGGGAATTTACACCGAAAAGAAATTGTACATTTGCCAGTTATTTCAATTCTATTTACTCCATATACTAAACTTAGAAATTTTTTATTTACTAATTTACCAATTCGATATAAACCAGTATCACTGATAATTATTTTTGAATCATTGTTGACATATACTGTTTCAGTTTCCGATAATCCAATAAATTGCAATGTTTCTCCACTATTGCTGAAATTTTTTATTGTTATTCCTGTGTTTGTTCCTGCTAAAGTAAATTCAATTTCTGGATAGTAATAAGTTTGCGTATTGCAGTAATTTGTTACTTGAATAATAGTTGGAGAAACAGATTCAGTTAAATTAAACGCGTTAAAAAAACTTGAACTCCAACCCCATGGGGCATCAGCTCTGAATTTTATCTTAATGTAACCTTTAAATGAGCCAAAAGTAATTAGGTCAATTTGTTCTGTAGATACTACATTATAAATTATATTTGGATTATCTTCTGAGATAAATTCCTTATACTCCTCGTGAAGTAACCATCTATTCAATTGCATCTTTTTCTCTGGTGTAAATTCTTCATCAAGTAAAGAGCAGATTATTTCGAATTCTAAAGGTTCCTTTTCTACTCTGTAGAATGCAGGAATATGATTTTTGTATCTCTTTTCTTCTACTATATTTTGGGCAGGAGCAAAAGGAGAGGTTATTTCGCTTGAACCACCTATTCTAACTATGTACAATCCCATGTCTTGTGAGTTAATTCCGTCAAATATGAATGACATATTAATCAATTATTTTCACCTCCTAAGAATGAGAGGTATGTATTATTACACACCTCTCAAAATTCCACTTCTGTTAAATGTCTGATTTAATCGATTTATTGTGTAATCTGCAATTTTTTGGAGGGATGGTAGAGTGGATGAATCAACATTCCCATCTACTCGTATTAGATTTTCAAATTTAAACTCCATTGAATTCTGTTGGGTTGGTAACTTTATATTAGAGAAATCGGGAAATTTAAATGTGTTTATAATATTCTTGCTAATATCCATTGCTTTCAGGAGATTTAGTGAATCGAATTTTGTATTAATTATTTCACTTCCATGCAGAACTGCCAATTTACCACCTACAAAATCTGGAGTTTGCCCTCCTGTACCAAGAGAAGCTATCCTTTCACGAAATAGTTCTGCTGTATCACTTGCTGTTGTTCCACCAATGCGCTCACCACTGCCACTTGATGTTACAGCAACGTTTCCCCCAAGTACCAAATCACCTGATTTAGCTTGAGATGCACTAGAACCAAGAGGAATTGTGATATAATTAAATTTAGAAGTTCCACCAATTGCTTTGGCGTTGGATATGTCTTCAGATACTCCATATACATTAATCTTAGAACTTGATGATGAACTAGAACTAGATTTAGAAGATGGTAAATCATCAGCTTCCTCAGAGGCACTTTTCACTTCTTCAATCAAAGATAATAAATCTTGCCAAGACTCACCTACATCCTGTGCAGTTGATTTATTCATATCTCCAAAATCACTGAGGAAACCATCCATTGTACTTTTAATTCCAGCAACATTTCCATTAATAATAGCCAATCTCATTGAAGCATATTTTCTCTCATCATTAATAAGTTCATTGTACATATATTCTGTATCAGTTTTCTGCTTATTTAATGAATCTTTAATGGATTTATATTTAGATTCTTCTGAGTCCTTTTTTGCATCAACATCTGTTTTATATGAGTCTAATTGTTCAGATAAAGCATCTTTACGTAAATCTCTAGAATGATCCTTTTGCATCTTTTCAATTTCAATAATTTTATCAGCGAGTTGAGTTTCTAATTCTTCTCGTTTAAATTTTGCTTCTATAGAATCATCTAAAGATAAGATGTTGATATCATTTTGAATCTTTTGCTGTTCTTTTTGAGCATTTGTTAGATTTAAATTATAATCTTCTGCATTTGCTTCATCATTAATTAACTTCATTTTTTCATCGTAAGCATCTTGATATCTTTGCATTTCAGCATCAATATTGTCTACAACTTGTTGATGTCTATCATCTTCTTTATCCATTCTCTTATCAATTTGAGCAAGTTCAATATCTTTTTGCTTTTCGTATGCTCTTTTCATTGTTGAAATAATTGAATCAGCAATTGAATTGTAAATGGATAAAGTTTCACTTTTTGTTGATGATAAAGAAGAATATAAAGATGTTAATGTAGATTGTAATTCTTCTTGTGCAGATGCAGTTAAATTAGTTGTGGCGATTAGGATTTGAAGATGATCAATTTCAGATTGAATTGCCTCAGATTTTTGCTTAAGGAGTTCAATTTGTTGTTTTTGACTGTCTGAATATTGAGTGGAGGATTTGTCATATTGGGACTGCTCTGATTTAAGGAGAGATAGGGAATCCGAGATAGAATCTATTTGTTTAGAGTGTGATTCTAAATCTGATTTTACGATGTCATAGTTTATGTCTAATATTGTAGATTGAAGGACTTTTTGTAATTCTGCATTTTCATCCATAGCAGATTTATTAGACATCCAAGCATTACGAAGTAATTGAAGTGATTTAAAAGTCTCATCCATTATCTCACGAGTATCTTCTGACGCTTTATTTTTTTCTTCAATATATGCTACCGATTCTTGATTGTCATTTCCAGTAAACCAACGTTCACTAACATCTCCAAATTGAGATGATGCAGATGATATAGCAGAATCTTTTGCTTGATTTATTTTGGAACGAACTGTGTTAAGAAGGGATAATTCTTGAGTTTGTGAGGAAATTAAAGAGTTGGTCAGTTCGAGAGTTTTTTGGTGGTCTTTTTGGGATTGTGCTTGGGTTAAGTCTTTTTGGATTGATTCTGATTTAGCTTTTTGGAGGAGGTATTCGACATTTATTTGGGTTATTAGGGCTTGGGTTGTGGATTCTATTGAGAGTTCTTGGGATTTGTCTTTGGAGGATGAACCGCTTTTAGACGAGGATGATGGTTTAGATACACCAACTTTATTTGTTAATGCTTTACCAAATAATTCTTGTTTTTTTAACAAATCATTTACTACTGCTTGATTATATAAATCATTATATAAATTATCATATTCTCCAGATTCAACTAACTGATTATAAATCTCTCCGTAACCTAATTTATCATAATCTTTATCATTTTTAATTCTTGCATCAATGGCACCAATAACACTCCCATGAGATGCAGTTAATGAACTAAGAATAGATGCTTCAAATTGATATTGTGCTATTCTGTCCATAGAAGATTGCAATGCCTGTGTTGTTTTATCTATTTCCATCTGCATACTAGTTTGAGCATTATCAATTGCAGCCAACCTTAAAGTTTCTAAAGCACCTTCCTCGATAACATAACCATCTGTAGTTGCAGTTATATAAGGTAATAGTTCAGAATGATTTTCCATTAATGTAAATAATTCATCGGCTGTTAATGCAGTTCCATCTCTCATTTTATCTTGTAACTCTACATAATCTTTTTGAGCGTCTAATCCATTTTTAAATTCTTTGTTCATATTAGATGTTGCATTTGAGAGATTGAATATTTTTTCTGTCGCTTTTTGTGTTTTATCTACAATTGGAGGTAATGATGAATCTACTTCATGCAATTTATCATTTAAATCACCAATATTTTTACCGTCCCATTTTGATAAAATGTCAATAACTTCTGATAAATCCTTTTTGTATTGAGGTTCATTAGTAAATGTCAAGTTATTTTTTATATCGTCAAAAACTTCTTTTTGTTTTTCTGATAAATTATCAAGACCTTCTACTGAACTTTGAATTACAATTTTATAGGCATCGTCAACCGAATCAATTGCAGTGGTATAGTTTTTTATCTCTGTTTCTATTGTTTTTATAATATCATTTAACTGATTTGCTTGTGCAATAGTATCTCCACCTAAAAGCGATGGCCCATGTAAATCTTTATTTATTTCATTTCTAAGATTTCTATAATATTTAAGTGCTTCATCTGCTGTTCCTTTAAATATAGATCCTTCAAAACTCTCTCCACTTTTAAGCGGATTCATACTTGGAAATGATGCGTTATATGACTTAGAAGAGTTTAATGCACTCTTAGCTTTTTCAGCATTAGCTTTTTGCTCTGATATAAATGCTTTTTTATTTGCTACGTCTAATTCATTAAGTTTCTTAATATTTCCATCAATTGATCCATTTTGCAAATCGAGACTTTGTGCAGTTTCTCCAAAAATATCTTTTAACTTTTTCTCAGTTTCTAATAACTGCTTTTTTGCATCATCATCTGTCTTAGCTAATTCGGCATTCTTTTTATATGATTCAATTAAAGAAGATATTTGAGACTGTTGTTGCTTATATACATCAATTGCTTCTTTTTGTTTTTGAATTGCTTCCTCTTGTTTTTGATTATGTATATCCATTGCCATTACAATTGAAGTAATTCCTATTGCAATCCATCCCAATGGGTTTGAGAGGAATAAATTTTTAATTGATGTACCCAATAACTGGAAAGAAAAAGTCAAACCACGTAAAGCAGTTATTTCTCCTCCAATAACCATTGTACGTACTATAGATAAATCTTTAAATAAATTCAAATTTACAATAGCAGTTTTAATAGTCAGAGGTAATGTCTGAAAAAAAGTTAATATTGCTGTACCTTTAAATAATGCAAATCCAGTTGCTACTAAAGCAATAATAGTTGATAAATTAGCAAAAGTAGAAACTAAATAAGTTAAAGACGATACCATTGTTTTTAATGCACTAGAGTTTATTGTTGAGGCCCAAAATTCCTCTGATGCAACTTTTAGTAAACCTAAACGACCAGAAATTGAGTCTAATTTTTTGGCATTTTCTTCCAACGCACTATTTTCGCTGTTCCTGGCCATAGAAGCAGCATCTAGTTTTGTCTGGTAATTTTCTAATAAGGCGATGAATTTCGAGTAATGATAAGTAGAACCCATACTCTGAGCTACAGCCAATTGTTCTTGTTTAGACATCTCGCCCCAACCACTTTTTATCTCAGAAATAAGGTCATTAAAACTTTTTAAGTTACCGTTTGCATCTGATGTATCAATATTCATAATCTCTTTTAATGCTTTTGCTGTTTTGCCTAATTCATCAGGATTTGACTCATCAGTTCTATATATACGGCTCATAAAAGATTTTATTGCTGTTCCAGCTTCACTTCCAGAAATTCCCAAAGATTGTACAATTGCTGTGGTCATTCCCTCTAAATCTTCCATATCTGTGTTGGCTAACCTGCTTGCCGCCCCGATTTTGGCGATCGAAGCTACCATGTCCTCTGCCGAAATTCTAAAATTATTTTGAACTTCATTTAGAGAATTCAATATTTTCATAGAGTCTTTTGCTTCTATGCCAAATGTAATCATGCTTGTCGTAATTGCCTTAGCTGCCTCTGCTGATGTCATTGTGGTGACGTTCGATGCCATTGTCGCAACACGAGTTAATTCGATTATTTCATTTTGATCCTTTGTAATTCTCCCAAATTCTGCCATTCCTTGCATAATTTCAACACTAGATTTACCAAGTTGTTTTCCAAGATTAATAGAAACATCTGCCATCTCATTTAATTGATTAGACGAAAAATCGACAACTTTCGACAAATCCGTGAGAGCTGTATCCATCTGGTAAACATATTGAATTCCGTCCTGCAATGCCCGAAATGGGGCGTAGAAAACTGTTGCAGCCGCAGCCCATAACCCTAATTTAAAAATATCCTTCCCGAAAGTTACAGCCATGCTATCTGCCGCACTATTAATCCTAGAAATTTCGTTCGTTGCAGTCCTAACAGATGTAGTTAATTGTGCAAATTGTAAATTTACTTCTCTAGCAGACCTTCCTCCAGTAGTGCCAAACCTTGCTATACTATCTGTTAAACGATTGGTTTCTGCTATAATTTCTGGTCTAGCAAAAACAGTGTCCATTTTCCCAACTTGCAAACTTGCTAACTTATTTTTCATTGTATCTTGATATAATGAAATATCTGTTGGGCTTAAAGTTTTTGTGTCAGATGTATTCATAATTCGCTGTAAATCTTGATATTGTTTTATTTCTAATTTTAAATCAGCAATATTTTGAATTATTCCTCTACGTTGTTCATTTGAAAGTCCTATACTACTTTGTCTTACTTCGCTTATTGTATTTTTAATTTGTTCATATTTTACATTTAAATTATTTAAATGTCCTTCATCACTAATACCAGTAACAGGAGATGTAAATCCAGATTGCAATCTTTTTATTTGATTCTCATAAGTTTGCAATCTATTTAATGAAGACTGATTAGCACTTACATTCCTTTTATTTTCTGCGTCTGCCAAACTAGTTGTAACTAATTTTAATTTATTTTTTAAATCAGTTTCTAATTCTAAATATTGTACAGAACGTTGTTGGTCTACCAAATTATTATTTACTGCTCTATTTTGAGAAGATGAAAGTCTTGCTGTTTGCAATTGTAACATTTTCTCTAATTGAGATATTTCTTTAGTGTTATCTGTTGGGTTAACTTTAGCAAGTTTTTCTTTTAGTGAATATACACTTTTTAGCAATTGTTCTTGCTGTCTATATGAATCAGCAATTGCTTTTAATCTCTGTACTTCAACCCCTTTTGCATTAGTTTGTCCTGTATCTTTATTATATTCTGTCTGTGCTACTTTAAGAGTATTAAATAATTTTGTTTGCTCTTTTAATTCTGCTGTAGTAGTACCATTCATCTTACCTTGATTATATAAATTTGCAGAAGCAGTTATAAAACGTTCTGCACTAATACGTTGAGCTTTATATAGGTCAATTAATTTTTGTACAGCACTAATTTCCTTTTTAACTGCTTCTGCTTTGCTCTGCGTATCTTTTACAACTTTTTTAGCAGATTCTTGAGATGCCATTTCTATCTTTTTAAATGTCATCTCTTCTGAACCATCTTTTGTTGCTTTAACATTTACAGTAAATTTACTTGTTTCTTTTATTTTCC
>Ga0209728_1001381_pt1 | contig 15015 bp, 39 predicted proteins | sample RifGroD1_FD_183997 | JGI IMG/M metagenome (GOLD analysis project Ga0209728, IMG submission 183997) | Groundwater microbial communities from Rifle, Colorado, USA - Groundwater D1 (SPAdes) (version 2) | ecosystem: Environmental > Aquatic > Deep subsurface > Groundwater | place: Rifle, Colorado... | reverse complement strand
GATAATTGGTTTAATAGGTATTTGTTTCTTTAATACTCTAACATTCATTGGATTTGTTAAATAAATATTTTTCAAAATTATTCCTACCTTCTTTTTATATTTAATGTAGATTAAAATGCAATTTTTAATGGATATTACGAACCCTGAAAGTGGCTTATAGCTTGATTTTTGGTTTGAGAATTATAGAAAATTTACTTGTTTACCAATTTTTGATTACAAAGTTTAATAATTCATCTAAAACTGCAATCTTTTCTGTAAAAGCATAATAAAATTGACTGTCTTGTTTCCATTTTCCTCTCTCTTCCTCATATTCTTCTCTTTTTTGATTTATCCAAAACAGCATTTTATCTCTATCCATTTTTTTAATCATCCTTTCAAATATTAACTAAATTTTAGAAATTGCGATTAGCAATAATTGCTCTTTTGTATTCATTTCTGGTTTATCCATAACTAACAATAATAATTCATTTAAAATTTCACCCATTCTTTTTCCTGGTTTAATTCCTAATTCAATTAAATCATGACCATTTATAGCCAATTGATTTACTGCAATAGGTTCTTTTGTCTCAATAATTCTCTTTAATTCATTCTTTAACAAAACAACATTCTCAAAATCATAAGGTGATTTTGAACCAATTATATCTGCTATTTGAAGATTAATCAAATCATCCACATTATGTTCTCCTAATCTTCTTAATAATTTCTTTACAGATCCTTCACGCAATTTAGGATATCTTGCCATGTGATTGTAAACTAGAATACACACATTATCAATTGTCTCATTATCGAATTTCAAACGCTTCATAATTTCTCTAGTTTTATCTGCTCCTACTTTATGATGGAGATAGAAATGTCCTTGCCCATTATCATCCATTGTAAATGTTTCAGGCTTAGAAATATCATGAAATAATGTTGCCAATCTAAGATTTAAGACAGCAGGAGTGTTCTCTAAGACCTTTAGAATGTGGTTGAATACATTTTTATTATGATGCTTATTGTGTTGGTCAAAACCTACACATTCTTGAAGTTCAGGGAGAATGTATTTCAATAAATTAGTTTTTGCTAACAACCCAATTCCTTTAGATGGTTTATCACTCATAAGAATTTTAATTAGTTCATCACGTATTCTTTCTTGTGATACGTTTTTAATCAATTCTGCATTTCTTTCAATTGATTGGATTGTACTTTTTATAATATCAAAACCCAATTGGCAAGAAAATCTAATACACCTCATCATACGAAGTGAATCCTCACTGAATCTATCATCAGCATTTCCAATTGCTCTTATTTTTCTTTGATTTAAATCTTTTAATCCTCCTACACAATCAACTACATCACGACCATTATATAATAAACCATTGATTGTGAAGTCCCTACGATCAACATCATCCTTTACAATTGAAACAAATTTTACTGAATCAGGATGTCTATTATTCGAATATTCTCCATCCGTTCTATACGTAGTTATTTCAATTGGAATTTCATTAATTATCACTGTAACAGTACCGTGTTTAATTCCTGTTGGTATCACATGATGTTCTTTTCCAAATATATTTATTACTTCATTTGGTTTAGCTTGAGTAGTAACGTCCCAATCTTTTACATCTTTCTCTAATAGCATATTCCTAATACATCCACCAACTAAGAACGATTCATATTTATGCTCATATAATTTATTCAAAACATAAAATGCTTCATTTGGAATTTTACTTTTATCAATCATTTGCATATCGCCTTTCTATTAATCTCAATTGTTAATTCATTAATCTTTTTATGATCAGGTTCTTTTGGTAATGGACTATTATTTCTAGCATACATAAATTCTGCCTCATATTTGTCTACCATTTCAAATATTTCATCAAATGTATACTTTTCATTACGAATATCTAGTAGAAATTCTCTTTCTGGCCTATAAGTTGTTACAGGTTCACCTTGAAGAATTTCTGTCCCCATTGTTAGTAGACGTATAAGGTGCATGCCGTGTTTCCACAAAGATTGAATCGACTTCTTATTGTTTCTATGATTAAGTTTATCATAATTAATAATTACATTACTCATTTCTGCATGGATGCTTTTAAATTCTCTAAGAGGATATCGCTTCAGATTAATATCAATAAATATTTCAGTTTCAAAATCCTCCCTATCAGTTTTATCAATATACAGTTTTACTTCTTCGTCCGTGAATGGCTTATAATGTTCTTGAAGATGCAAAATATTAATACTGTTTAAGATATGCTTCTCTTTCTTTGGTTGCTCATATGAATCTCTTGCTAAAGCATTTTGCAATCTTCTGAGTTGTTGAGTAGCATAACCGCCAAATGACCTACCTGCTTTTTGAGATAAAAACAATCCAATATTATCCCTTAATAATTTTCCTTCTTCGGTAATAACTAAAATATGCTCTGGATTTGTTGCAAGAATTTCAATACAGTTTGGATTACAATTTGATAATAGATTAATCATCTTACGAAAAGCATAAATCGTAGTATCTGTTTCTTTATTCTCAAATTGTTCAAAGATATCTAATCCTAATAATTCATTTGGTCTCTCTAATGCAATACCCCTAATATCTGTGTCGCTCGAAGCAATATTTGTGCCATATGAGATACTTCCTGATAAAGTTAATAACATAATATTACTTCCTAGATGCTCATTTTCTTTAAGGAAATTGTATTGTGGATTATTAAATACTAATTCTTTATAATTCATAATTTTATTCTCCCTCTCTGTTTCTAAATGTAAATTTAGGTACTTCTATAAATTTACTCAAATATCCTTCATGGTAGAAAGTTAAATCTTCGTCATCAACTGATAATCCGTTAAATTGCTTAACAATGAGAGGATAAAATAAAGCAGGAACACATTTAAATTTATAAGATCCATAATTAAAATATTGAATATAAAATTCTGTATTAGGTATTTTATAAACTAGATACTCCTCATGTTTTACTTGAATATCTGCCAACCAACTGTAATTATCAACATCTTTAATGAGTTGTGTCACAATTGAATTATTTATAGATGTAATATCAATAACTATTTCATCATGCATATAAGACAAAACATTTTTTACTCCGACAGAATCAATAATAATGTTTAAAATATAACTCATTAAATATTTTTCAATAGTCACTTGACGTTTTGGATTACAAGCTCCAAAAATTACTTGTCTAATATATTTAGAGTTAACAATATGTTCCAATTTTACAAATTTTGAGATAAATTCTTCGTATGAGTTACAATTATCTAAGAGATTAGAATTAAAATGTTTAAATGCTTGGAAATTTGCTTTCTTTAAATCAAAACTCAGAAGTCGTTTACCATTATTTATTGGTTTAAATACTCCATGATCCCCTATGCCATAATTATTCACTTTATAATTATTGAAATCATAGTTACTGAAAGCTTGGTATTCTGACTTACTTTTGATATGGTCAATAACAGCATCTTTAATTTGATTATAATGCTCAAAATATTGTTGCTCATTTTCAAATATAGAAACCTCTTGTACAAATTCTTCCCATTTGTTTTTGCTTTTGAATAATTCATCAAGAAGATTAACCCTATTAGTAAAGTATGGTTCTTTGAATACAGAAATAGGAATATCTGAATCTTTAACGAAACGCTTTTTAAGAGTATTACTATTTAAAACATCAATCATATGTATCTCTCCTTTAACTTTCTTAATATAATAATTATTTTGGATTTAAATTGAGTAAAATTTATTCCTTTCTAACTCCATAATAAATAATACTCTTCCAAATCATTATCACTTAAATATCCTGCAATTTTCATTAAATCAATATAAGATACTTTCAAATGTAAGGCTAACTCCCTTAAAATTAATGGTGAAGGATTAAATCTTATGCCTGATTCAATCCTTGATATTTCAGCATTGCTACAGCCAGATAGATTAGCTAATTCTCTTTGAGTTAGATTGTTCTGTTCTCTGAGTGATTTTAAAGTTTCTGATAGATTTTTCATTTTGTTCACCTCAATGGATTGAAATTTCCTATTGATACAAATTAACAGGAATGATTTTATGAACTCCCATACCACTATATTCTTTACCTTTCATTTCCTCATCTATCCATTCTTGTGCCTTTAATTCCGTTTCAGTGACTACACAAATAGTATCAGTAACATTATTGGCAAACCATCTTACAATTACTACAAACATTTCAATCATCCTTTCAAATAAGTATTTTTTGGCATTATAAAATAGTTTTTATATGCTCTATCTTCCCACATTTTTCACATTGTATAACGCTAATTACCCCTCGTTTAGATAATTCAGTCATAATAACAGAGGGCATTCTTGCTTCTGTAATATTTTTTAATTCACTTTCGAATTTATGAGTTGAAAGCGATTTCCATTTGTGATTACAAAACATAATAATATTCTCCTTTTCTCTATAATTTTTTAGTGTTCGTTATCTTTTGTTTTGCTTCATATCCACATATTGGGCAAAAATTGATTTGATATTCTGTTTCAGGTTCGGCAACCCATAGTGTTCCATCTTCTTTTTCTTCCACTCGTATTAAATGTTCCTTAATTGAATAAAAACTTTTAACTGGCAATATAGATTTATGTTGATGTAACATTTTTATCTTCCTCTCTTATAATTACTTTAAAATGAGTCTTTGCTAGGATTTACTTTTCATCAATATAAGCAAGACCAAAACAACCTGATAATAGCATTTTTTCAGAATTTTGGGAAGGTCTAATTTCACCATTCTTAATTAATTCATTTAAGCATATTTCTTTAACACCACTTTTAACTATCACCTCGTACCCCTTAGAAACACAATAATGAGAAAAACATGATGTAATAGGTGTAACAATATGAGAAATATCTTCTTCGATGGCTCTCATCACCTCATTATACATTATATGAGTAAAATCTTCAGAATTTGTTCTATCTAATTTAATTATAATATTTTTTAACAAAATAAATCTCCTCCTTTAATACGACAAATCCCTGTTTTAATCCTTTAGAATCTTTGCATTTGGTTTATAGTCGCACTTACCTGAAACTTCTAATGTTCTAACTTTACATTCTTTTACTTTCAAACATGTATAACAACATTTATTTTCCATATCCATCAAAATACGATGCTTATCCATTCTCAATTATCCTCCTTATAATCTTTAAGAATCATTTCAATCTCTTTTAGTTGAAAATTATCCTTACCTGTTAGCAATTCACTTTGCATTCGTTGGATTTTTACACAGTTAAGTAATAATAATATCTGTTCATCTGATAATATCAAACGTTTTTCTTGAATATTTTCTAATTTTACATTGGATATATAAACACTACGTTCATCATCTAACCCCATAAGCCAAGTAGAATTAACATTAAAATATTTTGCTAATGCCTCTACTGTTGTTCTTTTAGGTGACATTTTAGCATTGATGTATCTTGATATAGCACTGGGAGTTAAATAGATTATATCAGCTAAAGAATAAGTTGTTAAACCCTTTTCTTTCATTAATTCATGTAATCTTGTAGCAAATTTATTAATATCTAATTTCACATTTGCCACGGATTTTCATCATCTTCCATTCTCTGTATTCCCAAATGCCTTTCAATTACATCTTTAATTTCGAAAATATCTGGATTTTCTTCGTCATATCTTGCTGCAATGTTGTAAACAAATGAAATGTCTATACCATAATCTTCGGCAATACTTTTGTAACAATCATATTTGTTTTCATAACCATAAACTGTATAATTCATTGTTTTTACTCCTTCCTCTTAAGGATATCTTACATTTGCACCCAACATCTACAATCATCGCAAATATCATAGAATTCAGATAGTCTCGAATTAACTAATTCCTCTATATCTTTAAAATCCCATTCCTTAGTAATTTTATCTGGATTATTTCTAATAGTTTCTGCTTCTCCTGCAATTAAATTTAATAAGTCTTCAATTTTATCTTCATGATACTCCTTATCTTTATTAGTTAATTGTTTTAATAATGATCTACAGCATACCTCAATTTGTTCAATTGTTTCTGCTTCTTTTGACGCAAATGTTAATTCTCGTAATTTCAATCCTTCTTCGAGTTTATAAATCCATTTTGCCATTTTAACATCTTCCTTTCACTACAAAATAGGTATGAAATCGTGCTTTTATCGTTCTTTGTCTATGATCATATTTGAATAAGAACGTTTTAATAGGTTGTAGTAACCCGTTAATATTTCAAAATCCCTATCTGTAGTTGTTTCTCTGATAGTATTTCTAATTTTTCTTAATTGATTTTCATAATCTTCTTCTGTTTGAAATTTTGATATCCAAACTCCTTCTTCATTTAAGAATTGATCTTCAATATCCATTCGTTAAAACTCCTTTCATAATCCCATGCAATAGTATTTTCTAGGAATTAATAACCACCTGCCAACTCCTTGAATTCATTAATACAAACAACTGTTGCATATTTCATAACTCTATTGACTAATTCATCAGTTAGATCAACATCAAACACAAAATCATTGTAACTAGAAATATCATTTTCCAATATAATGTTCTTAGTTTTTTGAATAAAATTTTTATAAGATAATTTGTTTCTTGTGGTTATAGTCAACATACGTCTTCCTTTAACTTTTGATAAGAAACAATCTACTCTGAAAAGATTTTTATCTAGAACTTTATCAAATACCTCAAACATAATTTCATTTAACATAATATAAAACCATCCTTTCATTTGGCGATTTAATCCATCATTAAAACCCTCGTATAAAACCACAAGCTTTATATTCCATTAATTAACAACTCCTATTCTTATTATACTAACTCTGATTTATATATTACAATTAATTTTAAATATTTAAAGCATCCCATATTCGTCTTTTGCATTCCAGATAATTTCAGCAATTTTAAAGTGTGCGTTATCCTGTTTAGATATATCCTCCATAAACCAACTCATAAAAATAGTTTGTATAGATATAGTTAATTGCTCTAAAGATTCTATAGTAGGAAGTATTTCTAATATAGTTTTAATTATAGGACGATATTGATTAATACGAGTTTCATTAATAATTAACCCCATTGGATTAATTTCATTAATCACTTCTCTTAGTTTAAAATATTCTGGTGGTTCACTAGGTATTGTATCTTGAATTGACATTGTTTTTTTACTCCTTTAAATTGCTTGCCCTTCGTCAAGTCAATTATATACTCGTAAAAATCCTAATATTGCTTTCAATCTCATCTTTGAGTCTTTTAATAGTTTCTTCAGACAATGAATAAATTTGCTCCGACATCAATTCACGTTCTTCTTCAGAATTGGTTCTGCCAGTCATTTTCCAATATATAAAATCCGTTACAACATCTCTTAAATCATTTGTTCCATTGAAGTCTACCATTATTAATTTCTCCTATCCTTAATATGAAATTGGACATTCAAGAGATTATCTTACTAATCTTTTTACACCTTTGAATACCATATATAAGATTAAAACACTTGGAATTCCCCATACATATATCGTTAGAATAAAAATCAGATATGAAATGTATTGATTTGCTACAGTAGTAAAAGACAATATCAAGATTAGAGTAATAATACTTCCAATCCAAGATATAAAGACAGGTTTAATTTTTCGTTCAAACTTTTGTAATTTGCGTTGAATGACTTGCTCTCTTATTTCAGCCATTTTTTCATTTAGAATTTTATCAGTGTCTATTTTTGTATTCATTCTAAATTTCCCCCTCAATAATAATTTTTACTTCCTACCTTTATTAATCCAGTCTTGATGCTTTTTATCTAGTTCTTCAATTTTATCAGAATGTTCAATAGTCAATTCTTGATTCTCTGTATCATAATCCGCAATTAACTTGTCTGAGATTTTCTTTACACTTTCTACATCAATTTCAATTTTAGGTATGGAAACTGGTTCCACACATCCATCTTCAATCAAATCTTGTCTAAACTGAATCACTCCATCAACTTCCTCAAAATCTATACTACATTCCTCGCAGATACATTTCTTATCATCCCAAAATACTGCTTGTGGATATATTACATCCTCAAAACATTCGTTGCCACATGCTGTACATTTCATCATGATCTTCGAACAGCTCTTAGAAACTCTTAATGGATTGCCCCATCCTTCTGGTTCAACATCAAATTCTACTGTAATTGAATCAAGATCAAGTTTATCTACGTCAACTACAATTCCTTTACCGTGACTTACATGTTTAACTCTCATACTTTTTTTAAATTCCATCTTAAATTTCCTCCTTCAATCAATCTAAATTAATTCACTAATATCAAAACCATAACGTACTGCTAACCCTAAAGCATCTTCAAATATTGGAATAGTTGGATTGGCTTTATTGAACCATGATTTTACTTTCTCTTCTTTGTGGCTTAAATCCTTTACAATATCTACATTGCCAAAATTATATAATTTCTTAACTTCCTGAAGATTAATTTTAATAATTTGTCTATCAGTAGAATTGTATTTTTGCATAATGTCTAGTAATTCTGATTGTGTATATGTGTTTTTGTCTTTCATTGATACCGTAACTCCTTTCTATTTGATAGTCTCAGTTTATCAAAATTATAGGGTATTGTCAATACTATTTTGAGATAAATAAAAAATATTATTTTAGGTTTTACATCCCAAGAAATTACGGTTTTATTTGGATTATAAGTATTAGAGAAGCAGGAGGTTTTATGTCCTGCTTTGTATGTAATCTCTTCAACTTCTTTCATTTTTAATAATTTCTTTTATTGGTTCGCTTACAAAATTACAAAAACTTTTACAACCTAAATATAAGAAATAACCAACAAAAATAGCAGTTACTCCAATTACAACAAATAAAAATATATAATCCATATAAGGTTTAGGGGTAAATATTAAATATATTATTCCAGTGAAGAATAATACACAAAAAACAATCATTCCTAAACGTATAGTTAAATCAATAAATTGTACCTTATTTCTTTTAATCAAATTCATTTAAATACATTCCTTTCGTAATTATATTATATCTAATTACTATAACTCCATTCCTTTAAGAAACTATATGCTCTAGGAATATCCGTAGGATTAAGATCCTTATATGTAGAAATCTTAAAAGCATCTGCTAAATTAAGCCACATATTTTTAAAGTAAGTTCTGGCACTCTTTTTATATTCTGGACTATGAGCACCGCCTAGCAATAGATTTACTCTATCCTTTCCTGCAAATAATATCTTTTGTGCTTGTCTGGAATTGATAGTAGAATTATCAATGAGTTCTGTAATTTGATTAGATAAAGTATCAATTTTAATTTCTAGACTACCAATAACTCCTTTTAGTCCTAATTCATCAAATAATTCTTGTTTCTGTTCATCTGTAGCGAAGAAAGCATTATGCAAGACCTTGGCTGCTTTTTGTTGATATTTTACCAATCTATCTACAGCTATAGGATTATCTTTCTTCATTTTAGGAGTTAATGAAATTTTAGATAACCAACTAGAAACAAATTCTTCATGAATAACTATTACTTCTCTTTTTATCTGTCTATTTCCCTCCATTTGAACTATGTCTAATTTGGCACAGTTGGGTTTTAGGACTAAATCTTCTTGAACATTTTTGATTTGTCTAAGAGCTTGATTTTCAGATAATCCGATATCCAAACATGCCTTTTTAACTCCCAACCATAGTATACCATTTTTATCTTTTACTCCTAGTATCTGACCATTTTCAAAGTCTATTAATTTAGTTTCATTGTTTGTCATATTTATTAATCCTTCTTTCAATTTATTATTTCATTTATTAGTATAATTATGTAATTTACCTTTATATTTCACAATCATATGTATCATCACATCCTTAACTTTTAATGTATTTATTTAAACTATTATAAAATCTCCACTATCTCCTAATCTAACTTCTTTCCCACCAATTGTATTAATCATATTATCAAATTCTTCTCTTGATAAACAATGTTCTTCAACCCATTCTGTTTCAATTGCAGGATAATTATCAAATTCAATAAGATCGTAAACTTCGTCATATTCATATTTGTCTTCACACCATGCATGAGTTTCATCACCATAAATACAAAAAGTTTTGTTTATACAATTGTTTTTAAGAAATAGAGGTAATATATGCTTTGCTGAAGAATATTTACCCATCCAATAAACAGTTTTGTCTTCAATTATGGCAACAGAATAATAGTTACTCATTTTGTTTGTCTCCTTCATATTCAACTTTTAAAATCGCCGATAAACACCATTCGGCACAATAAGGAAATTGTTTACTTGCACATGTAGAAGATGTACAGACTTTTGATATGTTTTTAATTTTCTTTTCCATTAATAAATTCCTCCTTTAAATAATTAATAATTGTTTCAGAACTCAACTCTCTCAATATACTCAATAAATTTGAATCATATAATAAGAGACCTTTATCGTTACATCCTTTAACAAGTAAATCGATTAATTTATTTTTATCTTGCATTTTATTTATCCCCCTCATTAATTAAAAGATTTTATCCTATCCATTTTTCTAATACCTCATCTACCTCATCAATAAAGATATCTAAATCTTTTAACCATTCATTTTGAATATTAATTTCATCTTCACCAACCATACCACCACAATCATATTCCTTATAAATATAAATCTTTTGCTTGTCTAAATTAATAGTTACCCATACATAGTAATATCCATCATCTACAGGATATGTTTTTGTTAAACCTTTCTCTCCTCTAGCACCAGATTCATTTTTAAAATCCTGTTGAGATAACCATACACTTATTGGATTGATGATATTATTGTTTTTAAATCTTCCCATTTTAATCTCCTCCTTATATTTAGAACATGAAAGTATTAATTCATGGGTATTTGAGCATTCCTTTTTACTCCCAATGTATATCCAATTAAGATAATAATATTTACCAAAGTGTAAACCCCAAAAACAATAAGATAAATATAACCATCGTACCCAAATAATTTATGAGCAAATTTATACATAGAAAACATAAACAAACTTATGCCTAAATATAGAATAATAATCATTGCGTAGAATGATTTGTGCATAATCCTAAATCCTCCCTTAAAGTTAATTAAATCATTTAATTTTGGGGTATCTCTTCCCTACATAATAACATCCAATAAAATAAACTAATAAAATAATCAATGTAATTATATATGACATTTAAAATCGTTTCCTCCTTAAATCAGATAAGTTCGTCATTTCGAAGTAGTCATTGTTTAAATATTTATTTATTTATTTATTCTTCTTTTTCCAATGTTCCATCTGCTTTATACAAAGGACTAAACGTTTTACCGTAGTTTCCGTCACTTCCGCTAGTTATGTAAATGATTTTAGTTTTTATATCTACCACTTCAGCATATGTTTTTCCATTGATCGAATAAACCTCTCCAGTATTTCTAAATCTAGTCGTATTTGAATTTTCTACGTCTCCACATCCTGTTAATACAAAACTAATAATAACGGTTAAAAATAGAAGTCTTTTCATCTTAATCATTCCTTTCTAATTCAGATTAATTGCATGGTTTCTAGGATTTTAAATATTCTTCAAATAATTATTCAACAGGTACATGAATGTAAATAATTTATTTCTATCACAGATTTCTACTGTGAATTGTTTCTTGTTATCCTTAAAGCATTGGAAAACCTGATCCTCTTTAAATCCTTCACAATATACAGAATTAATAGTTTTAGTCTCATCAAATAATTCCATAAAATCAGCATTGATTTCTTTTTCTGATATAATAGATACTTTCCAATCATAAAAATTATTCCTAATTATCATGGATAATTTGTACCTCTTTAAATTAATTTTATAGACAGGTAGTTTGATTGATTTAGAGGTATGAGCATTAATTACTAAAACTGGATTAGCTTTAAGTTCTTCGTATCCTAAATCAGAATTTTCATAGAATAAATGATTAATAGTATCTCGCACAAAACACACTTGATCTGAAAACGCTTGTTTATAAATCATTTCCTCTTTGGGACTATTTACTCTTATCCAAGTGGTTGCATCTATAGGAAGTCTTTTAGAATAGAATTCTCTAAATTCCTCAACAATCTCATCCGCATTTTTATTTTCATATTTACTTCTGTTAAAGTCTAAGTTGTATCTTTCCATATCATCCAATAAGTAATAGTTATCTATTGACATTTAAATCATTTCCTTTCAATTTTAGATATCCATTCAAACACTAGTTTTAAATGAATCTATGCTAACTTTTTTACCACAATAAAAACAGTAATAAATTTTGATTGGCCTAGTACGCCCCACACTTCCATTCTCAATTCTGATTTTTAGAATATCATTATATTCATCATCTATAGATAGTTTTAAATGAAATTCTCCAATTGATGTATTTATATTTGTTACTTGTTCACAAAAATCACACAATGTTGTGTATCAACTCCTTAATCTTACTCTGCTTACGTTGACATTATATAAGGATTTAAACCTGTTAGAATGGGCTTAAATCCTTATAGGATACATGTTATTTACTAGTCTTATAATATTCCATAAGTTCATCATGCATTTCCTTTAATTCATTTTGACAAGAATTAGAACAACAACCATTATATTCATTAAATTGTTCGTTGGTTATATTAATTATACAATTCCTACAAGAATGACCAATATTTTTAATTGCTTCATCTACTCCAATTCTAGACATCTCTGCATCCATATCGTCTAAGAAATTAATCTCATCATCAAACATGCTAATCAAATCCTTTCTTAATTTATAACTAATCTAAATAAAAGAGTGATTTTAAGGGCTTATTGGACTTCTCCATTCTCCCCAATTATCAGTCTTACCTTTTAATTTGTAATTGGCTTGAGTACGAAATGTGGAAAATAACACTTCATTATTTAATGAGTAATCCTCAACAAGTGTTATTGGATGCTTGGTGTATTGTTTAGCAATTTCCTTTGCCATATCTTCATTATCTGCCACTATCCGCATTTTACCGTCACTATTATTTTGACAACAACCAAGATTAACATGTACTATGAAAATTTTCATTTATATCATTCCTCCCAATTTATACACTTAACACGCAAAGCATAAAGTTTCAAAATATAATGCATTATTGATATGTTTACGTACAATTTCAACGGATTTCTGATTAAATTTTGAAAAATCAAGTGTATAATCATCAATCATAAAACTAATTATACTTTTATCTTCAATTGATTTTAATTTTCTTATGTGGTCATAAGTAGGTCTTAAAACTATACGTTGTAATTCAGTGTAAGTATCTTTCGCAGGGTTAGAACCTATTTCCTTTGGAGGTTCAATTTCTATTAACATAATAGTACTTTCAAGTTTTTTACTCCCGACCAATACATCTCCATAGCCAAAATAGACAATTTTATCTTTGATCATTATTAATCATTCCCCTCTTAAATAATATTTGTTGCTTCTTGTAGTTCTCTCCACAAAGTGTCTAGTATTCCCTTTTCTAATAGGTCACACTTCTGAGAAAATGTCATATAATCATATACAAGATTAAAGGCTTCATATCCATCCATTCCTTGTGCCACATTAATTCTTGCTCGTTCAATTTTGTTTCTTATTTCAGAAACACACGTTGTAGTTTCCATTTTAATCATCCTTTCTTGTTTAGAATCACTTCAAATAAAAGTTATAACTTATCGGGAATTATTTTTTTCTTTTTGATCTACAACTTTTACATCTCACTGGTAAACTTAATACCTTTTCTTTATACCATTCCTTTTCAAGTTTATTTAATGTAAATGGTTGATGACAATCTTTACAAATGTGTATTGTTACTTCGTAACTATCTAGTTCTTCATCTGTTCTCTTAACAGATTGGAGATGATCATGATATGCCTCACATTTTTTCTGTTCTAGTTCCGTAGTAAAAATATTACAGCATACTCTACATGCAAAATATTTCATCTTTATCATCCTCTCATCTTTAAATATTTTATTCCATATCCATAATTAATTCAGGCATGTTTATATAGATTCTTTCTAGTGCATCATCCCAACTTATATTGTTAGAAGGGTTAAAAATAATTCCTCTAATAATATTTTGCAACGATTCATCTTTAATTTGTTTAATAACTTCTTTGCTCAATAACATTTGGATTTCTTGCTTTTCCATTATTAATCATCCTCCTATTTTTAATTAAAATACTAGGAAATCTGCCATTGGTCGGATTATGTTATTAATTTATATCTACCACCTTCTCCTAAATCGCACTCTATGCATAGACCTAAAAAGTAATTGAAATTCCCATAATTCATTTTTGTTCCTTTACTGAATAATTCCCATTCACATTGAGCAGAACATTTAATTCTATCAATTGCCTCAATTTCCGTTATAATTTCATTCTTCACTCCTGAGTGTGTCGCAATATATTTTTTCATTATGTATCACTCCTTAAATATTTATTTCTTAGTTACATTATATTTCAGTTTGGAATAAATTACAATAGAGTTTAAGGTAAATACAAAAATAAAGTTTGATTGATAATATTGAAACTGTTATACCATATTATGAATATTGGAATGGTATTTTAGTTAACCATTCCAGTCTGAGCATTCATTTACATTGAAGATAAATTTAAGTTTGTGACCTTTAAGACATGTCTTGTATTCTACATGATCACAGCACAAATTTAAACAGAGCCAACAAGAATGTTTTATTTGTGAGTTAGTCATTGTTATTCACATCCTCTACAATCTATTTGCCATCTCAAGAATAACTTCCTCTGATTCTGAATTTTTATGAATGATTAAATCCAGTACAGCAATTCGGCAATATGAACAACTTTCACGTTTAGTAATATGGCAATTAGAAGAACAATTCTTTTTGCTGTATTCGTCTAGATATTGCTTAACCTCTTGAATAGTTTTAAACATAATTAAATTCCTCCTTTAATTTATTTAGCAACCAATGTTATAATATAAGCCAACCTGTCAAATTGTTATGCTATTATTGCAGTATGGGTTTAAATCACTAGCAGAGATTAAACTATAATGT
>Ga0209728_1001378_pt1 | contig 15035 bp, 33 predicted proteins | sample RifGroD1_FD_183997 | JGI IMG/M metagenome (GOLD analysis project Ga0209728, IMG submission 183997) | Groundwater microbial communities from Rifle, Colorado, USA - Groundwater D1 (SPAdes) (version 2) | ecosystem: Environmental > Aquatic > Deep subsurface > Groundwater | place: Rifle, Colorado... | reverse complement strand
TAGTATCAAATATCCTGAAGATATTGTTAATAATTTTGAAAAAGTTATTTAATCCATTTATTGACTGCCTCTAAACCCTTGATTTATAAGGGTTTAGAAATACCAATATTTGAATGAAATGGTTATTTTATCATAATATTAAAAGGAGGTTTAACAATGCAATATAAATATATTTTAGAAATGGTTGTACCTGTAACACATGTAACACATGATACATATAGATGGAAACAGATTACAATTGGAAGTGATTTAGAAGAACTTAAGGAAATGGCAAATAGTAGTAATAGGTATCGAATAATAGATATTGAAGATAATTTTAATGAAGTATATAGAACAGCACCAGATACCCACTTTGAATTATTGAAAATTGCATGTTATAGTTGTTAATTATAAATTATAATTGGGAGGTAATACATAATGAAAATTAAAAATAATCTAACACAAATTAAAATAGGTAATATCTACTTTTATAATGTTAGAAATATAATGTCAAGTATCCTACACAAAGGAACAAAAACAGTTAAAGTATTAAGTATTAGAAATAGAGTAAATGCTTTGCCTCTTGCAATAGTGCAGAGTGTCGAAACAAAAGAAATATTTAATACTGATATAGGACATTTACAGTTAAATCCAGAATATTTAAAAAGAAAATATCAAAAATTGATGCATTTTTATAAGAAAAATAATTATAAGATGATATTTAAATATTTGTTTGAAACATCTAATAAAGATAAAAAGTATATTATTATAGGCAATGATTATGAAATAAATTGTTTGAGGGCACTTGATGAATTTGGTTTGGTTTGGTCTTTTAGTTATCATTGGTTTAAAGATTTAGATTTAAAAATAAATGAAAAATATGTTAGATATGAAAAAGATATGTCTCAAAAATATGGATACTGATATTATAGAGGGAGAATATAAATGTGTATTAAAATGTATACAATATAATAGAGAAATATCTATCGTTGGATTATAGGAGGAATAATAATGAGTACAAACAACACTAAAAATGAAATCATAGTTGATGAACTACCAAAATGCGATTTCTGTAACAATAGAGCATGTTACGACATGAAAATTGCAGTAGGTGGTTATTGGGCATATGTTTGTGAAGAACATAGATGTTTTGGGATTAAATTAGGTGTAGGTTATGGTCAGAAGTTAATTAATATAGGGTATACCCCTTCTCCAATACATAGAGTAATATATTATATAAAATAATAGGAGGTATGATATAAATGTATGAAGATGTATATTGTCATGTTTGTGGAGAATTAGTATGTCAAACTTGTGGATGTTGTTGCAATTCAAACTGTGAACATTGTAGTTGTCCAGAATAAAGGAGGAATACATAATGTTAATTAACATGTTGTCAGAACAAAGATACAATTCATTCTCAAAGGATAGATTGTCCGAAACAGAAATAGGTAAATTTATTTTGTGCGAAGCTAGAGAAGATAATACAACCAGATTATTTATTCATCAATTTAGTTCATTGTTATCTATTTTAACTAAAGATGGATGGTGGGATACATTCACAGTAACAGAAATACCATGCAAGAAAGGTTTTTATTTATGTTCCATCCAAGATTTTAGAATTGATAGGAATGAATATTTGAATTGTATTGTATACCCAAGTAAATATATTGGTGACACTATCAATGAAGATTTAATAGGATGGAATTATTTATTTTATTGTGGAAAATTATCTAGAGAATACGCACATCAACATTATAGAGCACGTTTTAATATTGACAATCTCTATAAAACATATAAAACAGAATTTGAAGATAGTGGCTATAAAAATATAGATAGTTTTTTGTTTGCTTATTTTATGTCAGATAATATAACTATAGAAGATATTTCTGTTGCATTGGAAGAAAAGTATGACATTGAAAAATTAGCAGAAGAACTAAATCATAATATTCATAAATATAGTGAGAAGTATCCTTTATTAGTTAAGAAGTTACCGAAAGATGATTTTTATGGTTATGCATATACAACAAAAACTACTGCAAATTTTTTAGAGATAAAAAGCAATGATTATGATAGACTCAAATTAGGAAATGAATCTAATATACTTGTTTGTGTAGAAACCTTGTTGCAACATTGGGATAGAATCAATAAAAAAAGGAAACAGAAAGAAAAGGAAAAGAAGAAGTTATTAAGACAATCTAAGAAAAATAAAGGAGGAATAATTTAAATGAAAATAATAGAAATTGCAAATAAAATTGATAAATCTAAGAAAAATGAAGAATTTGTAGAAACAGACCAATTTTCTGATGAATTCGGTTATGAATTTGATTGGGTGGAGCAAGATAGACTTAAATCTTATTGGATTGGCAATTGGTATTGCACAGATTCCTATGTAGGATTTAAGATGTATTTTCTTAATGATGTACCTGTTGCTGTTTCTTCACAGAGTGGTAGAAAATCTGAAGAAAAATTTGAATGGTTTAGTGAAGAATTAGCATTAAGAGTTAGAGATTATTTAATTTCAATTATGCCACAAAGAAAGTTAAATTTTAAATTATGTAATATTAATGAAGACGTAGGAGATAGTTATAAAATTCAATTTAACTCTCAAATTTTAAATCCTGAAAATGTAATGTTTAATGGCCAGCCAGTAAAAATTTTAGAAAGAATAAAAAATACACCAGATTATGGTATAGATACGATGTTGAGAATTAAATTGTTTGATGGAGAAGAGAAAATTGTAAATATTAGAGAATTAGATTTTAAATATCATTTATTGTAAAATGCATACCATCTAAACACCTATAAATCAAGGGTTTGTAAAATCCAAAAACATGACCAATTGTGATATTTATGCAGAAATAATGAGGTGAAAAATATGAAACTATTAAAATATTTAAAACAACAATATCTATTATTAATAGGTATAATAATGTTAGGAATTGCAATATATTTATTTTCAGAAAAAGATACAGTAATAGCAGGGATATGTTTTTTATTTGCAATATGTACATGGCAATACAAAGATATATCTGATTTAAGTCAACGTATTTATGATTTGGAAATAAAGAATTGTGATTTAGAAATTAAAATAAACAAAATAAAATGGAATATTAAAGATTAAATAAATGATTAATAATAAAAGGAGAAATAATCATGAAAAATAAAAAATAAACAATCATGTTTTTGCTATTGTCCAGAATGTAATAATGAATTATGTGGTACAAATAGTTTTGTTTCGGACTTTTATGGGATTGTTACATATGAATGTAGTAAATGTGAAGTAGTATCACAGTTTGATTTTAATGTTGCACCAGTACCTATTTTAATAGAAAAGGAGTGATTATATAAATGAAATCAATCCATAGAATATTATTTAATTTATCAAGTAAAATATAAACTTTAAGATTAATTTAAAAATTATATATTGATATTGCTAAATTTATTTAAAATATTATTCAAAATTTTAAATTAACTATTGCAATATCAATATATAAATGATATAATAAGAATGTAAATATAATAATTAAGCAAAATTACATATGAAATCTAAGGAGGAATACAACAATGACACAAGAGCAACAAGAAAGTATTCTAAGCAAAGTTAAGAAACTATTAGCACTTGCAGAGAATAACACTTCAGCAGACGAATCACAAAATTCTTTTCTTAAAGCACAAATGTTACTTTTAAAACATGGTTTAACTATGAATGATGTTGACAGTGTTGAAGAATCAAATGCTAAGAATGTCCTAAATACATCCATTGATGAATCATCCAGAATGGTATGGTGGAAGAAACAATTAGCAAATATAATTAGCAATAACTTCCGTTGTAAATCATTTACATCTTTTATGAGTGCTAATACTAGAATATGTATTATTGGTTTAGAGGAAGATGTTGCAATTGCCACTGAAATTTATAGTTGTGCAGTAAGAACAATAGAACACCAAAGTAAGATGTATGTTAAAATGAATAAGAAAACAGGTAAATCAGCAGGATTGAAAAACGATTTTATCATTGGATGGTTAAAGGGATTAGAAGATAAATTCAAGAAACAGGTAGAATCTGTTAAGGAATATGGATTAATACTTATTAAGGATGCTTTAGTAGTTGCAGAAGTTGAAAAAATGAAGTTAAGAACAGGACAAAGAAGTAAGATTACTGCTAATAGAGATGAAGATGCGAGAAAGGCAGGTTATAGGTCTGGTAATAGTTTCAATGGGAGTTCTAAGATGATTGGATGTAATATGTAATTTGGATTGATTTATCATTCTCTTGAAGAATATTGTATTTATATTTTTCAAGAGAAAAAGTTATAAAATATAATTTAAAGGAGGATAAATAAATATGATACACGACATTAAAATTTATATTTGGGAAGAAGCACCTGATTTCAAACATTTAGGTAGTCATGGAGGAAATGAAGATTTTGTAATTACAATTCCTAAAACTACATATGATAGAAGTTATAATGCACAGGATAAGATGGAAACTATAGTTAAGGCTTTAACTGTTAGTAAATATAAATACTTTGAGTATGAAATTGATGGGATTATATTTCTGTGTTGGGTAACTGCAAATGTTTAAATATATAAAACAATTATGTAAATACATCTTAAGAGAATTATATTGGTGTTTTTATTGGTTGCCTAAATACTTTGAAAGACGATTTTAAAAATAAATTATAAAATAAAAATATAAAAATAACAAAAGGAGAAAAATATAAATTGGGTAAATATACTAAAAAGAGTCCTAAATTTTTTGAGAATTTTAGAGAAGTAGATGGAATAAAAGAACGTAAATGTTCACAATGTAAAGAGTGGAAGCCAGAAACTACAGAGTATTATTATATGAGGAATAAAAATAAACCAGAAAGAGGATTTAGTTCTGAATGTAAAAAATGTGTTATAATTAGATCAGATAAAATTCAAAAAGATAATCCTGAACGAACTAAATATTATAAAGATAGTCATTATTATAAAAATATTGATATTTGGGTAGATAGACAAAGAATATATAATAAAGAGCATGCAGGACAAATAGCTGCAAAAGAAAAAGAATGGGCAAAAAATAATCCTGATAAAATGAAAAAATATGCTAAAAATAGATATCATAAAAACCATGATATATCTGATAAAGAATGGATTGCATGTCAAGAATATTTTAATTATACCTGTGCTTATTGTGGAAAAACATTAGAACAACAATATGAACAAAACAAACATCAATTTCATAAAGAACATGTTGATCACGAAGGGCATAATGATATTAGAAATTGTGTCCCTGCTTGCACTAATTGTAATAGTACGAAGAAAGAAAAAACTATAGAATATTTATTTAATATAAATATAATACCAACATTTACTCAAGATAAATATGAAAAAATAAATTTGTGGTGTAAGGAAGATTATAAACAATACATAGAAGAAAAATTACCATATAAAATAAAACGCAATAGAGTATATAAAGAAGATGGTACATATTACATACAGCATGAATTATGGACAATAGATGAAAAACGTAATATGATAAAATGTATAGCAATAGAAGTAAAGAAAAAAGATTTAAATATACATATACAAAAATATTTTGGAGTGTACAATAAAGATAATAAATAATTAAAGGAGGAATATTAATCATGAGAAATAAACTATACAAATTAATCGAAGACAAACTATCAACTAAATTAATTGTAATAATACTACACGAAGAAGGATACACAGATGCAGAAATATTCGATGCACTAAAAAATAGTGATCAAACACTCTCAGAAACTTCCGATACTATAGTTTTGCATGGTGATGATGTTATTCCAATTGACACATGGATATTGCAAACTATAGATACACTCAGAGAAAGAGTAGAATTCAATAATAAATTATTCAAAGATGTATCTGTACATGATATTATAAGTAGTAGAGAGTATACAATGCAACATAATGTGAATTTGTCAAATGAATTGTATCGTTTAAAGGAGTATGTTAAACAATTAGAGAATGATAAAATAGATTTACAGATTAAACTTGAAGCAACAAGAAATTGTAAGAATCTTGATAAGAAGTGTTATGAATGCAAAGATGAATCGTGTTTGAATAGTTTTTATTATAAGAAGGAGAAATAATATGAAGAAAATAGAAGTTACAGAAACATACCTAAAAAATATATTGCAAGCACTCGAAGATGCCAAGGGATATTTTGATATGTGTGGCATGAAGAATACTTATCAGAAACATATTGCAATAACTAAGAAACAATTGGATAAATTTAATAAATAATATTGCATTTTATATTTTGTTATGATATAATTATTGAAAGATAGAAAATATAATAATTTAGGAGGTAGTTAAGATTATGTATTTACATGAAACTAAGTGTGCAAAAATAAGAATGATTTTGAAAAGCAGTATTCCTAATAATGGGTATACAGTTTATCTAGATAATTATAAAAACGAATTATTCAGTTTGCGTATTTCCAATAATGAAAGAAGTAAATATAATATTAATGATATTGTTGAATTAGGTATATATCACGAATTAACCGAAGATGATTATATTGAATCTTGTAAAATATTAAAGAAGGTAGGATAATGTAATGTTAACAAAAGATATTAATCTTGGTAAATTAAATATTAAAATAACACTAGACTTACATGAATTTGCTTTCCCAATTGCTATTCAAAATTATGTAGGTAATTATGAACAACAGAATTTTGTAATTCAAATTGCATGTATATTTATTAGTTTTAACTGGTAATATCATATATAATAAAATATAAAGGAGATAGATAAAATGGAAAAAATTAATTATCTTGAGAATAGTGAAAATTTTGTAGGTTGGCTTATTATTTCTGCATTAACAGATTCCGAAGTTGATATGAATGAATTTACACATAGTGATCAATTTAATGCAAGTGAATTAGAAGTAGAGATGAAAATTAATGGTATTGATGTACCTGTTATGCAAACATTAAATGATATTGAAAAACAAATGAATAGAATGGTATATGAGAAAGCATTAGAAATTGTAAGTAATAAATATGGAGATGTTATAAATTTACTTAGTGATATGGAAGAAAGAGTGAAGGATAAGATCAAGAGAGATTTAAAATATCCTTATGATGAAGATTAAAAATATAAGGAGGAATAACATGATAGAATTCTCAGGATATAAAATATTTTCAACTTCATCTTGTGTAGAACCATACAATAGGAAAATAGTTGAACGTACAATTAAAAAAGCATTTCCAGATGATGATGATTCTACTTTATATATTGTGAAAGTTAAAGGTGTTAAAAACTATTTGCAATTATATGGAGATGAGATGTATAAGGAAGAAGTATAAAATGAATAAAGATTTAATTAATAAAGCAATTGATGTAATGGAAAAGGTTAAAATAGGTTCTTTAATTAGATTACATGGCATTCATAATTTTAGAGTAGTATATCAAGAACCAAGTTGTGAAGAAATATATGGTTCTTGTAGAATTCCTAAAAGTCATGTAATTAAAATGGTTAATGAGACTATCCCCAATGCTATGAATTGGACAAAAACTAGTTCAATAGATAGACTTAAAATAGAAATGGTAATAAGTGCAGTAAAAGGTTTATATGAAGATATTGAGTTGATTGAAGAATAAAAATATTTAAACCAAAGAGAAAGTTTGTTATGATTTATAAATTGAGGTGAATTTATGAGTAAAGATTTATTACACAGATACAGAAAAGCACTAGAAGGATTAACCGTAGGTGGTTCAGAATATTACAACAATCCTGAGAGATGTGCGGAAGATATAAGGCATAGGTTAAATAGTCAGAGTGAGTTAATTAAGAAATTGATTAAGGAAAGAAATGAAATGAGAAAATTAATGGGAGGAGAATAATTATGACAATTAAAGATGAATTAAAACAAAAGAAATTAAACGCAATGGTATATACAGTAAAATTTTCAGGTGAAGAATCAACAAGAATTAAAGTTAGGGAAGAATATGATGCAATACCTATTAATGGATTAGATTTATTAAAGTGCTGTGCTGCTACTGGATTTATGGTTAAGAATTTTGATGAAATAGACTTGAATAAAGAATATATTCTTGAATTTATAGGCGTAGCGACACATATAGCAACAGAATTTAAGAAAGATGATTATAAATATTGTGTATTGTTACCTATAAGAACAGGGACAGCAAAAGACATATTGGGTAATAAAGTGTTTAATTGTAAAATTAACAATGGAAAAGTTGATATTTTAGATGATAATACTGAAAGAATATTTAAATAAAACTTGACAAATAGTAAATATAATTGTATAATACAGATAGAGTTGAAAAGAGGTGATGTGTATGACATAGTTAAATATTAATAAAATAAAGTATAATATTGATTGTAATTTGATTGGAGGAAAAATGATTTTATGAATGATACTAAGGTAAAATGTATTGTTGCTTCAACAATGGCTAAATATTTACTGAAACAAGGTTTTAGAATTATTGACCTTAAACCATTAAGAGACGACCATAAAAGAACAGTGTTTGTATTTGACGATACTGAGGGTAAGATTGGAAAGGTAATGCAAAATTATAATACATAAAATAATTAAAAATAGGAGTGTATTTTTCAAAAGTCCCTATTAGGGACTACAAGTGTAAGTATAAAATTAACTGAGAGTACCTATCAGGGATTTTTAATTCAAATAAAAAGTAAGTTACAGTCCCTAGTAGGGTACTCTATATAAGTGTAATAATAGTAACTAATATATAACAAGATGAAATAATAAATAATAAAATATAATAAGTATTATAAAATTCTGAAATATTTCAGAATTTTTCTCACACAAAATAATCTAATAAGAAAGGATAATACAAATAATAATGAACAATGAAATAAAAAATTATACATTAATTCCTAACAATATGGTTCAAAATATTATCTCTGATAATATAATTAAACCTAGTTATATTCAATTATATGGTAAAAGAACAGTTGCATATTTTAAACAATTAATTGAATTGCAAAATATTAGAGAAGATATATGTTTTTCTATTGATATGATTTTATGGAAAATTAGGATTAAAGACAGTCTTAATATTAAAAAAGAAAGAAAATATTTTAAAGATTTCTTAATAAATATACATAAAAATTCTCTTATTAATTTTAATAGTAGTATAAATTTACAGAAGATAAATTCTTCTGATTTTCTTGTTTCTAAATTAAATATTTATGATTATAAAGAAAATAAAGATGATAACAAATATAAAGTTAATTTTTTCATTTTATTAGATTCAGAATATAATAAAATAATGAATGAGTATTCTGAAAATCTTGATAAATATAATTTACTCAATTTATTTTGCAATATTAAAAGTAGAATTTTTATTAATTCTACTGATACTCTTCTTACAGAAAAGAAACCAGAAGTATCATATCCTAGTTACAATACTATAATGAATGATATATTTTTAGAATCTGATAAAACATTAAGAAAATACATAGATGAGTTAATTAGATTAAATCTTATTCGTTTTGATTATGCTGGTGATATGATTATTAAGAATGGCAATGATAAACCTATTAGGAGAAAAGCAAATTTTACATACGCACTATTCAAAGAAGGATGGGAGAATGAATTAGAAAATGCAATAACTCTATTCAGAAGTCAAAAAAGAGAGGTAGGATGGTCATTCTTAACAAAAGAAAAAGAAATTTCAGCAAATGAAAAAAGATCAGTAACTCAAAAGATTAATATGTTGGAAAAGTTATTTAAAGATAAAAATTTAACACAGTCTCAGAATAAAGAATTGAAAAAACTAAAGAAACAACAAGAAAAATGGAAAGTAGAATATGATGAAGGAATTGACATTAGAAAAATTGAAGAAGACAAATTAAAGGATAAATATCCAGATAAAGATTTATCAGAAATATATGATGATATGGAATTTGAGAATAAGGCTAAAAGAGCATATATAAAAGAAGAAGAAGAAGAAGATTATGAAGAATATGATAATGAAATTGATATTAAATCAATAGGAGAATAATAAAAATACAAATAGGAAGGAGAAATGATATTATTGAGTAATTTTATACAAATAAGTAATGAATGGTTAATTGACAAAAGTGAAGGTAATTTATTTAGACGTATAGGGACAGAAGGATTCACTTTATATTGTGCATTGTTATATATAAAAGATAATAAAGATAAATTTCAAACAACTATTAAAGAAATACAAAATATATTATGTAGGAATTACAACAAAAGACCTAAAATAATTTATTCCACAAATAAATCTAATTATATTAATGTAAACAAAGATACAAGAACATTAAAAAAGTATTTTAAAATATTATGCCAAGAAAATTTAATAAAAATAGAAGATAATATAGAAAAGATTGATGAAGCTAGGATTACTGATTATATAATAATTAAAATGACAGAACTGGAGTATAAAAAGGGATATACATATATTTCGTGCAATTTGATTTTAGATAAGATACATAAAATAGGTCATATTGGATTTAGTTTATTATATTTATTGACTAACTTATTTAATGAATTTGCTAATCCATCGGAAGAATATTTAGCAAGTATTATTAAGAGAGATGTTAACACTGTAAGAGTGTATTTATATTTGTTGCAAGAAAATAAGTTAATTAAGATATTACCACAATCACCTGTATTATTAGATAAAGATAAACATGGTAATAATATATATCAATATATGCCAAATCACTATATTGTAAATAATAAATTACCAGGAAACGAATATTATAAAAATAAAAATGAACAAAATGTTAATGAAGAAAATGAAGAAATACTAACAGAAGAAAAATTAGAGCAAATTAATATACTTAAAACAATGCCATATAAAGAATATTTACAGACGGAACATTGGAAAAATATAAGGAAAAAGGTATTAGCAAAAGCAAGATATAAGTGTCAATTATGCAATAATAAAAATAATTTACACGTTCACCATAATACATATGAAAATAGAGGCAATGAGAGACTAGAAGATTTAATTGTATTATGTGAAGATTGTCATACAAAATTTCATATTAAATAATAATCAAAAACTAATAAATAATTATTGCATCCCACATCAATATGTAGTATAATAATTAAGGAAAGTAAATATAATTATATCAATTATTATACTACATTAAATATTTAAACAATAATTAACAAAAGGAGTGATTAAAATGGTTGCAATATTTGGACTTATTATGTTATTCTCAATGTGTGGATTAATTAAATAACTAATAGAAAGGAGTATCCCAACATGTTCGCAACAGATGATCAAGGATGGGATTCATTTGACTTAACCAACGCATTATCAAATCTATCAGACAAATCCAAACAATTATTCACAGAAATCATTAATTCAGCCATGACAGGTAAACAATTATCACAAAGAACAAAAGAAATATTGTGTTATGCTTGTTATCACAGTACCTTGCCGATTGATGATGAAGAAGTTTTGAAGTGGAGAGATGGGATTGTGAATGAAACAGTAGACAAAAATTTAAAAGTAAAATAATTTAAAATATCAGTAAAGTTTTTCTTGACTTTGAAACAGAAGTGTAATATAATTGTTATTGTAAGGTGGTGAATACATAGAAGTTAATGAACATGGTTAGATAGTATTGACTAAGATTGATGTTAAATAGTAAAATATAATAAAAGAAGAGGAGATTGATAATATGAATAATACAGAAAAAGAAACTAAATTAAGAGTTAGTCATTTTCCACAAGTACCATGTAAAGCATTTCATGTAGATGTAAATTCAATAGAAGAAGCAATGAAAATTAAAAATATTCTAGCAAATTATGATTTATTCCAATATGATAATAGAATTAAACCAGATTATTGTAATGTTACTACAATTGATATGTGGGATGAAGATTCGGATGGTGAAGGTAATCCTGGTTGGTGTAATTGGACAGATGAAGAAGGTTATGAGATTGATTGTTATGAATTAATTGATGGCAAAGCAGTTTTAGAAGAATGTTATAGATAATAAAATATAGAAAAGGAGATAATATTATGAAATTTAAAGGTAATATCATCATAACAGATCCATGTTATATCACAAAAGATAATACAAACGATTGGGAGTTATGTGAATACGGTGAGAATATGGAGAAACTAGGTATTAAAACATATCTCACAAGAAATACAATTTATGGTGATTGGTCATGTACTACTTTTAACAGTGATACGCATAAACCAATAGGACAATTTTGTGCAGATGCAGGATTAGTAAGTGTGTTCTTATTAGATGAAGTATTAAAATATAATCCTGATTTTGATTATCATCTTAATAGAACTTGGACGACAACATTAATTAAAGATTTTGATGGAGAAATTAATATTGATGTTGTTGGAGTAGAATATAAAAATGAAGAAGGATATGTAGAAAACGATGAAGAAGTAAGAGTGATTGGTAAAGGTAGTATTAATTTCTATACTACTCAAACAGGATTCTAAATTAAATATAACCTTGACATTTAAAACTTGCTATTTGCCCGAATAGCGAATAAGTTATAAGTGTCAGTATTATAAACACCATTAGCATGATAGTTTGGTAGATTGCCACGATCCATTCCTCTGGGAGTAAAATCTCAGAGGAAACTCCTCCTACATAAGAATTGAATTTAAAATTAAAGGAGAATAACAATGAGCAGAGAATCGTCTATGAATTACGCAAAACATCAAGTAGACACTTGTTTAAATGAATTTTTAGAGAAATTTAATAATACACACAAACAAGTAACAGAAATTATTAATTCTGGATTACAACCAGCCACCAAAGTTTCTACATTGTTAGTTTTACTTAAAAATATAAATAATAGTTTAGATGTAGGAGTATTAGTAAATCTATGTGCAAGTTATAAATTGCCTGATGAATTATTGAACAGTATAAAAATAATATTTACTGAAAATTTACCTTCCGATAGAATATTAAATGAATCAGGTTTTGCGTTAGTTGATGATTTTATTTGGGATTAATGGTATAATATAAATTAATCATATAACAGTATAACAGGAGGATGAATAACGATATGGATAAACCAGCATGTAAACTTATTGGCAAAGATGGAAATGTTTTTAACCTACTCGGCAAAGTATTAAAAGTATTAAAGGAAAATAACTTATATGAACAAGAAAAGGAAATGACTGATAGAGTTTTTAATTCTAATAGTTATACTGAGGCATTAGCAATATTTTCTGATTATGTTGAGATTAAAGAGTAATAGTGATATAAAACAATATGTGGTAAGATTGATTTGTTATTAAAATTTATTCTTATCACATATAACAGAAAGGAGTAATCAATATGAAATCATGTGAAAATTGTAAGTGGTGTAGTTGTAAACATTATGGCTATCCTAGACCAATATGTGATTGTTATATACCTGATGAAAGTGATAGAAAGGAGTAATAACATGACATTAGGAAATAAACCAGAATCAGAAACAGAATACAAAATACAAGTTATTATGAATCCTCATCCTTGGGATAATGCAAAAGAACCTTATTTTTGGTGTATTCTTGGATGGGGAAATACTACATGGTATAATAGAGGATGTGGATGGTCAGTATCACCAGAGCAAGCATGGATAGATGCTAATGTGTATTATAATAAATATGTTGTGAAGGAGAATAATTAATATGGATAAAGAATTAAAATTCAATATAGTAACAGCAAATGAAATTTGGCAGACAGGTAAAATATAGTTTAGATTTATATTTGATTCTAAGATGAATTATGATGATCATGCAAAGGTTAAAAATTGGGGAGTTATTTTAAAGGAACTTAGTGGATATGATAGATTAGTTAATGTATTCGGTTCTAATTCTGAAGGAGTAATATTTGGATGGGGAAATAAAAGCATGGACGAAGAATGGTTAACTGTATTATTAGAGAAATTACCATGTTATTCATTACTGATGGAGAAAGAAGATGCGGAATTATTTAAAAAGTATTGTGATATCTTAGGATACGGATATACTTATACTCATTTTGATGGATATTTGAAAACTGCGTAGAAATGTACCTTGATTATGAAATTTAAATTAAAAAGGATATTTTACATATGAAAGAATTAAGACAAACACAATTAATATTATCATTATCTAATTTTTTACTAAATGTAATATTGCTATGTTTCTTTATTGTAGATTTATTCATGCTTATATTTAAAAATGTTACACCAAGTAAAACTTCAATAGTGATATCTTTAATAATGATATGTGTTATACTTTTGAAATATAGTATTGAATATTATAGAGAAATGAGTAAAATATATAAATATAAATAAGGAGTAATTAATATGACTAATTTAACTGCACAATCAATATTATTTAGATTAAAAGAAACTACAGACGATGAAGAAATTCAAGATGCAATTGATATTGCCATATCAGCAATAGAAAAAAGAATTCAAAATAGACCAATAATTAAATCTAATTATAGTCCTGCATTATGTCCATCATGTAAAATTGAATTAAGCGATCATTTAGGTGATGGATATTATAAACACTATTACAGTAAAAGTATTTGTGAATGTGGTCAGAAACTTAGATGGATTGAATATTAATTAAAATTTAAAGGAGGATTATATTATGTTAAAGGATTTTTATTTTTCAGCAACATATGATAGAATAGAAAGAAAACAAGAAGGATGTTTATGTTTACAAAAACAAATATTTATAAATGGTAAATATGTCAAGTATTCATTCTGTGTAAATGCAGGTAGTAAGTTTAATCAGGTTTGGGAAGATACAATTTATGTTGGCACTGCAGATGATATTTGTTGTAAGAATAGTTATTAAATAATAAATTAGAAATAATAATTAGAAAGGAGTAATACATAATGGCAAAAAGAAAACCTAAAATACAATTAACTTCAGAGCAAATAAGAGAAAATGAATTACAATTATTTATCAAAAACAAAACTGAATTCCTTCCTAATCCTACATATTACTATCAAGTAGGAGATAGAGTTATCATTGGTGCATTAGAAGATGTTTATATATCTGAAATATTTTTGGATGG
>Ga0209728_1001377_pt1 | contig 15057 bp, 27 predicted proteins | sample RifGroD1_FD_183997 | JGI IMG/M metagenome (GOLD analysis project Ga0209728, IMG submission 183997) | Groundwater microbial communities from Rifle, Colorado, USA - Groundwater D1 (SPAdes) (version 2) | ecosystem: Environmental > Aquatic > Deep subsurface > Groundwater | place: Rifle, Colorado... | reverse complement strand
AAAAATCTTTAGTATCTAGATTAATTTCATCCAAAAGTAAAATATCTTTTGCCAAGCATGATATAACATTTCCTTCTATTGCTATTCTTCCTTTTAAAAGTTCTTCTGGATACTTATCACAACCAGTTAAAAATCCCTCGATATTAGCCATTCAATCACTCCACTTCATCAAGGTAATCTTCTATGCTCTTTTTACGGTTTTTAGGTTTATATTTTACTCCTACCACTTCAGCATCAGATTGTTTATTAGTAACTGGAATAGAAGCTATATAATCTTTCATATTATTTTTTAAAATAGTTGTAAAATATTTTATCTTCCCATATTCACTAGTGAATGATTTGCTCATAAATTTTTGTAAATCTTTCATATTTTCCACAATGTATAAATTTATTTTTTCATAATCATAAACTTTAGATATTTCACTTAATTCTTTATGTAATATAGTATTGGTTATTATATATCCAAATACATCATTAATTTTTTCTAGAAGTATTTTTCTGTTTTCTTTATCATTTATAATTTTAAGATAATCTTTTTCAGTACAATAATATTCATTTTTATTATTCACAACAACCTTATAAGCAATATCTCTATCAATCTTATTCCCAATATGACATTTACAATTTACTAACATTACATCACTCCTAAATAGGATAGGGAGGTCGAAACCTCCCCTTATTATTTTATTTAAATAGATTTAAAATTTCATTAAATACTTTAGTTGGCAAAGTTACATCAAATTTTGTAGTGCCATTTGCTTTAAGAATTGATTTAACAGATTCTTTTTGCTCATCTGTTGCCACTTTATAATAGGCAGTGATTTCTTTGACAAGTTCTTTATTTACTTCAGTATCTATCTTATCAGCGACTTCTGTTTCTTTAATATCCTCCTTTACTTTCACTTCTTCCATTTTAACTATTACTTCCTCCTCTTGTCTTTCTTTAATTACTTCAAGTTCTTCAACAGTTGATTCTCCATGAAATTTATCATGTTGTTTTTTAATAGCTTTGAGAACAGTTTCAATAAATATAGGAGCACTGAATTCAATTTTAGGCTCTATGTATTCAAAATGAGATTTAACATCAATCGCGTACTCTTCATCCCTAAATACAATTACTCTTTTTTCAGAAGCAATTCTCCCAACTTGTTTTTCTTTCTTACTAAAGGCATCTTTAACAGTTTCTAAATTATTCATCTCCCTTTCAATGTAAGCACATCCCACAACATTAACCTTATCTTTGATTGCTGTATAGTATTTTGCCTCTAAATTTGAAGTTAATTGCTCAAATTCAATATCTGTCATAGGATCTTTCTTATTTTTTATTTTAGTATGTCCAATGAAGAAAATTCCATATCCTGCATCTCTAAGTTTAAATAAAGTTGTTACAACAATATCTAATACTTTATTTTCTCCTGCTTGGAATCCACCAAAAGCTTGTTTAATTGATTTGACACGCTTATCAACAACAACTGTAGAATTAAACATATCTAAAACTTCTTGCTCTGCTAGTCTAAATACTTCGTCCACTGTATCAATTGCAATTAACTTTAAATCTTTATAATCTTCATTTCTATAATCAACTAGGTCATCGACCATTTCAGATACATCAGACCATGTTTTTGCTCTATCTGATAGAATATTACCCAAATGTTTTGGTTCTGGTTCTTGACCAATTGTTAGAATCATAACTCCATCTTCACCATACAATGTCTTACCTACCTCATAAGCAAGGGTGGTCTTACCAATTCCGGCTATCCCATTGAATAAATAACAATAATTAGCAAAATCTACCATAACTTCTTTTCTTTTTCCAACTTTTCTACGTGCCAAATTTAAAACCTCTTTCATTTATTATTTTATTTAATATTTATGTTTTAATAAATTAAATATTAATAAGGAAGATCGTCATCGTCAACATCAAAAATATTTTCATCTTCACTTTTTTGAACTTCTGCAATAACAAAATCAGCATCGGTCAAAACAGTATCTTTACGCCCTTTGGAATATCCCTTTGCTACATTAATAATTACCATTTCTTGAACCTTATCACCGTAAATTTCTCCACCTGTTTCTTTGCGTATCTCTTCACGAATTTCATCAAATGTAATGGCATCCATTTCTAGCAATTCTTTCTGAAAATCACTCAACATATCCATTGTAATTTCCATCTTTTGTGACCCATCAAGTAATTTTACTTTTAATCCTAACTCTTTCCATGATTTATCTTTAACAGTGAATTGATTAATCATCATAGTATTAAACTTTTCTATTTTTTTATCAGTATCATTTTTAGAAACGTCAATAACTAAAGTAACTGGAGCAGAAATCTCTTTCTTTTGGTCATTGTCATAATTCCTAATAAAACCATTAACATAATATTTTTGTGTTTTCTTTAATAACCCATTATCTAAACTATTTTTATTAAAGAAAAGAGTAATTTGTGCAGTTGAAGATGGTTCTACATCTTTTTCTGCCAGATAAATACGATTCGGAACTAATTTTTTATAATATTTTCCTTGATATTCAGTGTAAAGTATATCTCCTATAATTTTGAATAATTTGTCTTGAATTTTATCAGTAGGAATAGTTTCATGCATATATTCCGCAAAATCTGATTCATCAATGAATTCCCTGCGTTTATTTTTACTAATTTCTAATTCTGACATAACATCAGTCATTCCCAATTCAAGTAGTTCTTCAGATGTCAATCCACTTTCATTAAGTTTTTCTGCTGCCTTCTCTAATTTGTGTCTATTCCCATGCTCCTCTAAGTCAATTATAAACTTTTTAAACTCTGCGACATTCTCCATAACTTCTGGTTTAAAACGATCTTTCCAAGGAATTTGGAGTTTTTCTCCTTTAATTTTTTCTCCACTTTCAGATTTTCCACTCTTAGAGAATGTAAAAACTTGACCATGACCATCCTTGAAATGACCACCTTTTAATTTAAGCATGTGTCTATTAACCCCTGCTACTGCATTGAAAGCTAACTCATTAATAACCCATCCACTCTTATCAAAAAATGTAACTTTATATGGTTTAAACTTTTCTGATTCCTTTGGAATTGATAATTTACCGATAATTTCAAATGTATTACTCATATGTATTAATTCCTTCTTTCAATAATTTTATTTTATTACTTATTACACATGATCTCTTAAAATATATTGAAAGAAGGTGGACTCTTATTAAATTTTATTGGCCTTCTGCATTTACCTTTATTCTTCAACTAACCAATCCTTTCTTTAAAATATTATTTACTGTTTAACCACTCAATAATTATACCATACAACATTAAACAATGTCAATTCTTATTTTTACACTTTGAATATTGCGTTGCATATTTGCTAAGTCCATTAATCAATTCTCTAAATTGTGACGAATCTTTATTAGATGAATCAATGGTAATATTAATTGTGATATTTTGGGCAACATTTTTCAACTTTTGGTTCTTCTTTCTCAACCTCTTCCTGCCAATCCCAATTCTTTGGCTCATTGTCTTCTAAAATATCAGCAATAACCCTTACACAACTATCATACTGTTTTATTGCAACAATATCATAATCATCGCCTTCGCTAGACAATTCTTCATCAAAATCATCCAAAGTAATAAAATAATCACTATATCCTTGTTTAATATCTTCTTGATTGTTGAAAATCATATTACCTTCAGAATCACTTAACAAAGCACATAAATCTCCATCACGCATTTTAAAAAGCATAGAACTATTTAAGTCGGATTTTTTCATTTTAGTATTCTCGCTTTCATTATTATTTTCTTGATTTTCTTCTATGTATGGTTCAAAATCTTCTGGTAAGAAATAACCACCACCATTTGATCCTTTTATTGAGTTTAAAACAATATAAGCAGGATAAATACTTAATACAAATAAATATGGTTGATTTATCCTTATAGCATGTTGTCAATTAATACTACTATCTAAATTTCCACAGAAACTTTTTGAATGAGGAATAACTTTTTGACCAACCACAACAAATTCTCTATTAATATTAACCACTCTTTTCTTTTAATCTATATTCTCCAAAATATTTTATTTCTGCTTCTTTCCTTGCTCTAACTGCATTATCAAATTTATCAAATCTTCCTAAATTAATGCACTTATTATATACATTAATTTTTGCCATCCACTTATCCCTCGACTTATCCCAAGTAACACCCACCACTCCTGAAGTATTATTAGATTGCATACTTTTGTTCATTTGATTTTGTGTTTTGTTTACTAATCTTAATTCTTTTTTACGGTTATCATATTCTTTATGAAAAATATGATCTACATCCATATCATCTGGACAATTCATAACAAGGCGATGCATAAATATAGTTTTATCTTCATAATGAAAAATAACATAACCATCTCGATTTATATGCCAACAATGATCCTTTATCAAATCAAAATCTTCTAAATCGAAATAAAACTCTTCGTCTTTGAATGTATATCCTATACCATATTTACCTGTTAAATCATATGTATTATATTTTTTTACTGTGTCTCTTAATCTTTCTACTTGCAAACACCCACAAGATTGTGTATTCCCTGAATTTAAACTTCCTGTGGTAGCTATTATTGGTTCTAAACTACCACAATTACATTTACACAGCCATTGAGCATTTTTATTTTTATCATTTTCTACTCTTTTAATTACAGTCAACCTATTAAATTCTCTACCCATTAAATTGATCAATTTCCCCATATATGATTATCCCTAACTCCTCTCTACAACATTATAAATATCTCCACAATCTTCCTTATGAATCCAATATAACTCATCACTATACAAATTCACTTGAACACGATAATGTAATGCAGTTTCTTCCATGATAACTCTACATGTATCTTTCTTGAATGAATTAAAGTCTTTTAGGAATCTTACTTTTTGTATGATTGTCACCTCCTTAAATGGAATAACTGTTTTAAATTATTTTATCAAAGATTCAATAGTTCTCTCTAATCCTAATTCTTGTCTACAGTAATGTAAGAAATCTTTACTATTCATTAAACTTTGAAGTTCATTTAATGAGTAATTTTTGGTAGATGAATAACATACTACTTCTTTTGTAACATTTCTCCCTTCTGATTGCCAAAGACTTAATTCGCAATTATCAACCGCATATCTACTATTAAATAATTCGATTGCTTCTTCTTTAGATTCTGCGAATATTGGAGTAACCCATCTATATGAATGATCTTTTTCTTTGAATCTATATTTAAAGAAATATAATTTATACAGGTCATATGTAAACTTAACTGCAATAGTATAGATTTTTCCCATAATTCATCTCCTGTATAGAATGAAACTAAACTTTTAACTAATTAATATTCATCATCACTTTCTTCTGGCTCTTCTAATTCCATTCCAATAATATTTCCGATAGAATATAATGCCCATGCCTCTCCATTGCTACAACCATCACTAAATACATCATTGCCGTTTCCTTCTGATCTAAGTTCTGTGTAACCACAACAATATGCTTTATAATGTTTATTTATGTATTCTTTAATTTCCTCAAGTATTTCTAAACTATCATTCATTGTTTTATACCCTCCAATATAATTTATTTTCTACTTTTTATCACTAAACTCAATATAATTTCTCCAAAACAATAGTTCTGAACTACTCCTATAAGCAACCCCTTCCAAACACTTTTCACACCATTTTCTATATGCTTCTTCTGATTTAAACCTAGAATCAATTCGCTTCTTTGCCCTTCGAACCAATGAAACGCCTTTCATATCAGATAGTTTTTGTGAATACTTCTTTAATTCAAAATTATCAATATCCACCTCAATTAATCCAATGTCTTTTGCTATTAATTCAATAGGAATAGTGTTAACAGTTGAAATTATGTAACTCATTGCAGGAGCACAGCAGAATCCATTCTTAAAATCACTCAGACTTGCTTTTGCTTCAATTCCTTTAATATCGTAATGAAATTTTCTTGGTGCTATTCTAACCTTTTTAATTCCTACACAATCAATGATTTCTTTTCTCTTTTTGCCAATATCTAAGTCCCACATACCACCTACTTCAGTAGCAAGCATTTTGTATCCCCAACCAAATAAGATATATTTAGATATTTCCTTTAGTAAAAAATGTGTTTCAGTTTCGTTTTTAGGTCTATTGAAATTCAATTATATGTAATCACCTCGATTGTAATATTACTTATATTTTATTTATTACTCCTATAACAATCAAACTCATTCCTAATCATCGAATCAATTTGAGTAGTAATATATACTTGATATAGAATATTTTTAATATCAGTATCGCTTTTTGCTTCTTTAATTTCATTAACCATAAGATCAATAAAATGTGTTTCAGTATGTTTTAATATTGGTTTAATAGGTTGTTTAAACTGACTGTATGTAAAATTATTGTTTGAGTAAGCAACACCTTCTGATCTTCCTACTATTAAATCTGTCATTCCCTCACCTCGATTCTATATAATATGTATTTCTCTACTTACTTAGTATAACATTTTCATTAACCGATGTCAACATATTTTATATTTATAAAATCTCTTCATTGCTTTCAATTTTTGCATATGCCTTTAAACATCTTTTACAAGTAACATTTTTATCTTGAATATTTTGAATATCTTCACCAACATATCGTAAACATAAACTCATGTTAGATTTTAAATATGCTATATGTATTACTCCACCTTTTGTTGCTTGAGCTTTCTTTAAGTCCATAATGCCTCTCACCTTTCCCCTAATACTATCTTTTGTTTCAATAATCTCAATTTTACTTCCATTTGTAAATTCTATATATTTATTCTCCATTGTTTTCCCCTTTCTATAGAACCAATGAATTTTATTGTAAATTAATTTTATAAGTTGTATCTATAGTCCCTTTTGGTACATAAATATAATACTCCACAGGACTTGGTTCTAACCAGTAGTTTGCTCTTTCATCTTTGTATTTTTCTTGTTTGCATATAATTGAAGGATATTTTTCATTTGTTTCAACTATATATGTTTTATCAGATGCTACTTTTCCCATTAATTTTCCTTTATTAGTTTCATACATATAAAAGTAATACATTTTTTGTTCGATATAACCGCTACTTACAAATATTGATCCAGAAAAAGAACCGTTAATATTAGAATTGTCTTTAAGTGCAATTATTTTTGATTCACTCAGTATTATAGTTTCTTTTGGAGTTTTTGATAATTCGTCTGAGTGCTTTATTAGATATATAGCAGGAATAATAAATATGGAAGAAATTATTAAACCAATTAATAAAGTTTTAATCCCTTCAAAAAATCCTTCATCTGACCAAACGACTATAAATAATATTAATGTTGCTAATAATGCTAACATTCCGAATGTCGCCAACCCACCTATTATCGCCATTTTATTCTCCTTCTAGATAATTTACATTAACATAAAACGGACATTTTAAACGCTCAATTTAGGTCTATTTGTTCAAATTCTTTCTGTAACTCTTCAATTTTCTTTGATAACTCAATTACTAATGCATTATGGATTATATCTTTATAAAAATCTCTTTCATTAATTCCTAAACTATTAAAAATTTCTTTAGAATTAATATTTAAAGAATTATAACTGTACTCTTCTTTATAGTCATAACTTAGACATCCATCCTGTTGTTGAGATAATTTAAAACCAAAATCTTTTACATCATAATTATTTTTAGTATAAACATATTGGTCACTATCTTCTCCAAAGTCTTTAAATGGATTATCTCTCCTATATTCACAATTAGACATATACTCCAATTTATTAATAAACTCTTGTAATTCCTTTATTCTTTTATTTAATTCTAGTAACCTATGTAACTTCCATTCATTTTTTGTGAATAATTCTCTATCCATTAATCACATCCTCCACAATCACAGCTTCCTGAGTCATAACTCCCACTAGAATCATATGAACTATGAGAATCATGTGAGTCGCTATGAGAACCACTTCCATAGTCATGACATGTAGGATAAAAATCATCATCATATGTATTGCGATTACGAATAGTATTTGAAGTTTTTGAAGGTGTTTTTGTTTGCTTTGTAGTTTGCTTTGTAGTTGATGTGGAAATTGGTGTAGTTTTAATATCTGTATTTACTTTAGCAAACTTAATTCTTTCTTGTGCTGGTCTAGAATAGGGAGCAATAGTTTCATTTTCTAATTTCTTGCTTTTGTTTTTATAATGAATTAGTAAAGTACCTACGCCTAAGACAACTAAACCAGAAATTACGATTGTAGATGTTAACATATTTACACTTCCTTTCTTACTCACTGAAAACTATTCACATAGTCTAATAATGTTTGTTCTTGCTTCTTTAATTTACTTTTATACGCTTCAATTCCGATTTGCCTTGCATACTCAATAATTTTTGATTTATGTTCTCCTGATTTACCCTTAATTGTTCCATATACTATAGTTCTGCCATTAAAGGTTTTTTCAGTTTGTGTTTTGTCAATTTTGATTATTTGAACATCAATATCATCGTATCTACATGATACTACCATATTAGCACACTTCCTTTCCACATTAATTCTTAATTTGGACGGTTCTGTATTTATAAAACTTCAATTATCAAACCGCCAAATATAGTTAAATTGTTTGCAATACGTTTGGTGTCAGTCCAACTACGCTCTTGATCTATTTCAAATTCTTCGCTATATATTTTAAATAATTTTACTGCAATCTTTTTATATTTTACAGATTGACCCTTTTCAAATTTCACTGTTAATTCCTCGTTATTAACTAGGACACTTAACATGTCTTTAAGTTTTATGTATTGCCAATGAAGGTTTTTAATATCAACAAGTTTTTTATTGATTAACGACTTTTCCATATTTAATCATTCCTTTCTATCCCTCTAAAATAGTAATCGTTGGCACAACATTCACAATCTTATCTAACAATTCTTCTGTTATTGTTTTAGTGATTTTGCCTAAAATATCAGGAACATTCTCAGCATCAGATTCAAAAGTTAACTTATATTTAAATTTACTCATATATCATTCACCTTCCCATATACTTTCTTCTCTTCTTTTGTGCCTTATAAACGCTTCCAATTATGTATTCTCTTATATCCTGTTCTTTTGCTTTAGCTTTTCTTACTACTTCTTTATCTGCTTCTTTTGTTAAGTATGTTATGATCATTTCAGCCAATTAATTATTCCTCACTTTTATTATATATTTATTTTTGAATTTAGTCAAACTTTAATTCTTTTGCATTATTGTCAATTCCTAATTGCTCATTGAGTTTCTCATATTTCTTCATATCCTTTGTAAACCAAGAGGTATCCGTTCCGACATAATTCTTTAACCATAGCACACAATTTTCACTTACTAAAAAAGTTAGGCAACCATAAAAGCATAATTCCTATGAACCTAATTTTACTTTTTTGGATAGATGATAGTTTCTAGTTAATTTTCGCTGTACCATCTCATATGTGAGTAGTTTATTACCTTTTACTTTATTTGTGTAAGTATCATATACGTGATTATGTAATTCTAATATTTCCATATCTAACTACCTTTCCTCTCAGTAATTTTATAATCATTAAGATTAACAATTGGATTCACATCTCTATAATTCCCAACCAAATCCAACCTAGTAATAACATGACGCTCTTCCATTTGCAAAGCAAAAATCTGATAATCTACATCTAAATCATATTTTGTTCCACATAGAGGACATTCTAAATGCATTTCTTGATCTGCATCAGAGTCTATATATTCTAGCGTCCCATCATCTTTGATATTAAATTTTTGATAATGATGCTCGGTTACGTTTAGTTGCAAGTTGAAATCTTCTTCTTCATTTTTCCCACGAAGTAGGCATGATTCGCATTTCATTAATTATTTTCCTCCACTCTTAATTTACTTTTACCATCAATCTAATTGTTTATCGTAAACTATTTAATTTATTAATAACTTTTGTTAAATCTACTTCTACTTCATCTAAAGTCATATAAATAGCAGTATAGTCATCATCACCAAAATCATGTTCTGATAGAGAATGTGGGACATAATAGCACATAACCCAACAAGGGAAATTGAATTTTTGTTTACACGATACCCAACTACCCCAAGTATTATCGTCTTTATTGCCACAATATTGTTGCTCATATGCTTCAACTTGATTTTCGTTTAAGAAATGTACCCATTTAAATTTTTCTATGTATTGTGTAAGATAGGAATTATTAATTATTTCGCTATCTATATTTATAGATTTTATCATTCCTACTTTTTCATGTTCAATAGCTTCTTCTTCAATTTTAAATTGTCTTCCATCTTCAGTTTCGTATACCTCTACGTCAACTTCTTGATATACCTTGATATTTTCTTTTACCATTTTCTTAATCAAATTGTTTTCTCTCCTTTTGTTTTAAATTCCTTGGAAATCGACTTTTTATTTCCTAACCAAATAATATATACACTCTACGATGCCCTTTGTATAACAGTCTGAATCTTTATGATCATCAATGTATGGACAATCAGAACATGTATTTTTCTTATAACAGGAGTTACACAAACAAGATTTAATACACATCAATATGTATACCTTTCCTTCATAAACCCTTCTTCTCTAAAACCTGTTACAACAACAAACTTTTCAAATTCTTCTACTAACAATTCCATAGTACCCGTAATTTCCAATGTATCTTCTGTAAATGTTTTAACCAAAGTAGATTCTTGATCAAATTCATCCGTAAAACTATATGAAATTTTTAACATAATGTAATTTTTCCTCCTTCCTAACCCTTTAAAAGAAACCTTTCATGCCAATTATTTATTTTGAACACATTCTATTTCTGCATCCTCAAACCCTTGTTCTTTCATCCAATAATAATCACATCTTTTTCTTAAGTCTTCTGATAGTTGTGGATTATCAATTAATAATCTATTGGCGTAGTACCTTACAGCCATTCGAGCATATTTATCTGTGTCAATTCTCAATACTATGTATTCTGCTTCAGGATTTACTGGTGTGCCATCTGATTTAAATATGAGATATTTTTGATATAAACTTTTCATTTTATCTCTCCTCATCAATATAATTTCCCACCATGTTTATATGGTCTACCTTCATTCTTAATCATTTTTTCTTCTATTTCTTTTTCTAAATCAATGTTTAAATGTCTGGCTAAAATTGCAGTTCTTAAAATAACATCTGCTAATTCTTCTCCGACATTCTCAGTTCCTTTTTGTTTTCTGTGACCTTCAACTAATTCAGCAAGTTCAGTTACTATTAACATTGCACTGATTGCAATATGTTGAAATTCAAAACCTTTATTTATATCATTTTTATATGCCCTTTCAGCAATAGAATTTAAGTCCATATTTCAACCCCCCTTTCCTCAGTATAATAAAAGAAATAATTTATGGATTAATATCTATCATATTCAGTAGCAATACTTCCAACTTTTAAGTATAAATTTCCTGATAGATGCTTCTTTTCAATTTCATCAAATATAATTTTACGCATTTCTGTATTAAAATCTCGCACAACATTTTGCTTAATATTGTAAACAGCTTTTTCTGCTTGAACTCCTACCTCTTTAAGTATTTCAGAATCAATTAATTTCAACTTATCTTCAATAATTTTCTCTAAATTAATATTCTTAATTGTATCTCTTATCTCAGATTCAATAATCTCTCTGATAACTTGTTTAGCCATTAATTCAATATTCTTTTTAGTAATGTTAATATCTAATTTAAATTCATCTGCCATTTTTATCTTCCTTCCTTTTTTATATAACACACATTTATTACTTATCAACTATTCTTTTTAGTTGTAGCGGTCTTAGATTTGACAGTAGATGATTTACTATTAGTAGATGGTTTTGTCACGTTAGAAGTGCTTGTATTAGTCTTAGGTTTGACTTTCTTATGTTTACTTTCTCCCCAATCGTCAAGATCCAAAACCTCGTCTTCAAACCAACTCATTTCTTCATCATCTTGATCTTGAGATTGTTGTGTTTGAGGTTTTTGGATTTGATTAGATTTTGCTCCACAGCCTGATAATATTAAGATTGGAATAATTGATGTGATAAGTAGTTTTTTCATTTTTGTATCTCTCCTTTGTTTTTTATTTCTTATTTTGTCCATATACTAATAATACATTATTTCATTATAAATGTCAATATTTTATTTCTTACTTTATATCAACTCCCTCATTAATCTTTTTGCCAAGTTTACTTGCAGTTCTAATACTTTCATCGTCTTCCAAACACACATTGAACTTACCTTCAATAGCCTTACTCTCGGCCATTTTTCTTTGATATCTTTTAATAATCCCGTTTTCACATGAATTTTCATAATAAGGATGATATATTCTATTCTCAAGGGTGCTAATAACTCTATACCCTCTTCGATCTGATTGACTCACAGTTAATACATGATAAGAAGGCATATAGTTAATATATGTGGGTAAAAATACAAGCGATACACCAGCTTGAATAAGCTTAGGGTTAGTTATCAATACTTGAAAAGTATCTTTCTTTTTTTCTAACAACTCTTTTCTCTCGTATGTAGGAACCGATGACTTCAGTGTAAAAAATTTAATATTATTTATAGATAGTATATTTTCAATCCTTTTTGCAATTGTATCCCCTTGCATATACTCTCCACCGCCGTTAAAATCAACATATATACAACATTTTCTCCCTTCTGATATCTCTTTCAAAACAATATCTAATATAACTTGTTCTTTGGGCAATACGCAATCATTAATACATTTTGGTTGAACTAAACTATATTCTTCGCCTTTATTAATCTCAATACTATTCCATTTAAAAGGATTGTTAATATAATGTTTTACAATTGAGTCTTCATATATTTTAGCATTAAATGCATTGGCAGATTTAATATCATTCCATAAATTTCGTTCCGATCTTTCCATTTCATCTGTTTGACTAATTTGTATATAGAACTCATTTAAATCAGGTAAATCTTTCCCTAAATCATCTAATGTAGCAAATATATAATTCTCTGCTAAATATTTAGCAAAAATTAGGGAATTTACGCCCTCTACCTCACGATAATCGCTATCCTTGATTTCACTACGACCAGAACGATAATACTCTCCATCTTTCTTTTTAGAAACTGCTACAAGTGTTCCGTAAGTCTTAATAAATTTTTCTATTTCCATAACATCGTTTGCTTTGAGTTTATTAGGGAGTAATCCAAGGAATAAATTGTGAAAAGACGAAGCATATCCTGTATTTGATGTTCCTGAAATTGCTATTATTTTTTTAGCATAATTAAATAATGTTCTTGTTGCATTGGAAATTATTGATGATGCATTTATTTGCTCATGAATTTCATCACAAATTACAGAATCAAAATGAATATTCTTTGTCTTGATAAATCTAATTAAACTACTTTTCTTAGTCTTATCATATGTACTTTGCCATAATACAGCATTACAATTAGAACACTTATAATTACTCTTTTTAGGATTACCTTGAAAATCTTTTTCAGTAAAGAATACATCTTCCTTTTTTCTTAATTCATTTTGTAAAGGTCTACCACAGTCAGGACAACATGCGATAGTTATTTCCTCTTTAATTTCTTTGATTTGAGAATAACTATAATATCCACCACTCTGTACTTCCTTTTTATGCTTTATTTCCATAGTTCTAATATTAATTCCAGATACACGTTTTGCATCAAGTTTAAATGTCTCTTTTCCAACAATAAAATATGTAGGTTTGTCAAAATGTAATTGATTTTTATTATAAATTTTAATAAATTCAGATGTCTTTTTGATAATATAAATGTCTACTTTATCTGCTATTCCATTCTCAATCTCCTCTTTCCATTGGGTTAATGTAATTGCAGGAGTAACAATCAATGTGACATAATTTTGTTTATTATTAAATAGATGACAATGATTTGTTTTAACCGAAACTAAACTTTTCCCAAAACCGCATTCAGCAGCCAAATAAACGAATCGACTTCTCTTTAAAACCTCTAACCCTGCTTGAATAATTGGAACTTGGCCTTCAAATGGTTTCATTTTCCCTTCAAACATTTTTTGATTAATATTCTTAGGATCAAACAAAACTCTAACATTCTGCTTCAATCTTTCTTTAATTTGATTCAAAAATGCGAAAATGTATTCTTCTATATCCTCAATTTTACTCCAATCAAAGTCCTCTGCATAACCCTCTAATGTTAAAGCATTCAAACTTTGCTTAAAATAAGTTACATTAATCTTAAATACCTTTAAATCAGTATATATAGGATTATTAGTATAAACAGTACATTCACTAACACAACCATAATTACTACTATAACTACTTTTATACTTTGCATTTGTTTCATCATCTTTATCTAAAATCATTTTAACAATTTCAGCAGTCACAGGTAAATAATGAATATTTCTTAAATATTTTGTAAGAATCTCATTCTTATCTTCATTATTCCAATTAATACAATAATCGTTTATTTTTGTATTGTAGATTATCGTATGTGTTAAATCGTTATCCATTCTATCAGATTTATAACGATAATGATTTTCTCTACCATAAAGTGATTGTTCAAAGAATATATCTTCTCTATCTCTTAATGAAATATGATAAGAATGAGAGATTAAATCTGAACATATTTTTCTGTTCTTGATATGTAAATCACATAGAGAAATTAATATTGGATCTCCATTGTCCAGTATTACTAAATCAGCATTGCAATTAATGGTATTTTTATCTGTTGTTCTAAGATATGGAATCAATAATTACTCACCTCCAAGTTCTTTAATTACTAATTTACCATTGTCAGAGCATAAGATATTCAAATAAGGAAGACTCATTTTAATAATCTTTGTTTCTGTATAATTATCTCCATTATCATCCTTGTATTTACTTATTTCTTTCTTCTCAATACTCTTAGTTCCACCAATAGCAACATGTCTACCAGTACCATTTTCTAAAGATATTTCTCCATTAATCATTCCAGATGCAAGGAGATTACTTATTTCGCCTAATTTTAATGGTTTAGGAACAACTAATTTCTCTCCACCTAAATCTTTTAATTCAGTAATTCCTTTTACC
>Ga0209728_1001376_pt1 | contig 15087 bp, 27 predicted proteins | sample RifGroD1_FD_183997 | JGI IMG/M metagenome (GOLD analysis project Ga0209728, IMG submission 183997) | Groundwater microbial communities from Rifle, Colorado, USA - Groundwater D1 (SPAdes) (version 2) | ecosystem: Environmental > Aquatic > Deep subsurface > Groundwater | place: Rifle, Colorado... | reverse complement strand
TTCCGCTTACGCTTACGCTTCCGCTTCCGCTGACGCAAAAATCGCGGACTATCTGCGAAAAAACATTTTCTTTCCGTGGAGCGAAAAATGAACACGGCATACTGCATTTTGCACAAAGAAATGGTCGCACTAACGGGCGACGGGCATCTCGTAGTAACAGAAACTGAACCAGGACTTCCTGAACTCAACCTGTGTGACTTTCCCGGTGGCCTTGCCTTCGCCCCTCCCCCCGAATTCAACATTGATGAGTGGCTGATCCACGCAGAACCGCCAACAGACGACGAACTCGCCCTCATGGACGCGGAGGCGTATCTATGACCAAAGTCGAACACCTCAATCAACTGTCCGATCCTGTAATGTATTTTACGGGAAAGTCGCTTGACGACGCGCTGAAATCTGCCGAGGAATGGGCGGGGCGCAGGAACGCAGAGATTGGACGCTACTACGTTCAGTTTAGTGGCCGTTCAATTATCGCAGACTACGCCTCGCAAACTCTCACCGAACTCTAACCCACAAAAACAATTACTCAGTGTAAAATGTAACTGTTGGCGGAGGCGAATTGACGTCTTGCAATGGCAGATAGCAAGCGGTCTGCCCGCCAACATAATCTCAAGGAGACAAGATGACAACTGACCACGATAACGAAAACCAAAATCCAGATACCGCAATTGTAAAAGGCGAAATCGTCGATGAGCGCACGGGAGAAGTTATTCCACGCGGCGCACTCGCCCCAATCGCAAAGGCCATGTACACCTTCGATGTCGGAAAAATTGGAACGCTTGAACTTAACAAACAAGCCAACGATGTCCTCGACGAGCCGCTGAACGATGCCGATGTTCAAATCCGACCCGACGGGCTTGTGTACCTGTCTTGGTCGTACTACGCCAAGAAACTTAACAGTGCCTTTGGGCGTTTGCAGTGGGGCATTATCCCAAACGGAAACCCGCAGAGCAAAGACACTGGCTACGACAATGTTTTGGTCGCTTGGGGATTTTGGCTGATCGTGAAGGGCGTCCCTGTCTCGTTCTCGATTGGCGAAACCACGTACCGTACCACAAACTCCACCATGTCCTACGCTGACGCCTGCGAGGGCGCGAAGTCGTCCGCCCTAGCCCGCAACTGCAAGCAACTTGGCGTCTCGCTCGAACTGTGGGACAAGGAATGGATCGAGGCATGGAAAAAGAAGTACGCCGAAACCTACGAAAACAGCAACGGCAAGAAACTGTGGCGCAAGAAGGGAACGAAGCCCGCGCCCAAGCCCGCTGAGAAACCTGCCCCGCAAACCGAACCCGCCGCCGCAGACGTTAGCGATGGCGATAACATGCCAGAAACCGTAACCACCGCGCAAGAACTCTCGGACGGCTACACTGGCGCGCAAATCCTCGCCAACAAGACCGGGCAGATGAAAACCCTTGTTGACCTGACCGGCAAGCCCGTCGTGGAAATCTGCAAATTCGCAGGCGCGATGGAAAAGGGCAAAAAGTTTACCCTGCAAGAGATCGCAGGAATGATTGCACAAGGAGAAAAATAAGATGGACGGAAGCGAAATTCAAATCTTCGGAAATATCGGGCGAGACCCCGAACAAAAGTACACTCCGCAGGGCAAGATGGTTACGGAGTTCTCGGTCGGCGTGTCTGTCGGCTACGGCGAACACAAGCGCACGGACTGGTTCAAGGCCGTCGCGTGGGAAAAGCAAGCAGAACTGATTGGGAAGATGTGCCAGAAGGGAACGACAATCTGGTTACGCGGAACCCCCAAGGTGGCCGTCTGGACTTCCAAAGAAGGCGAAGCGAAGGGGCAAATCGAAATCTCTGTCAGAGATTGGCGTATCCTCAAGGGCGGAAAGCCCAAGGAAGAAGCCGAAGCCACGCCCTATGACGGGGACGCAGAAGCAGACGAATAACGAAAGCAACGGGCGCACTGTGGGGGTCTATTTCGGCCTCCCGCCCGAAGCCCGTCTGGTAGGCGACGCCCCGTATCCTAAATCGGGATTATTGCGAAACCTGAACGCCGCCAGGCAACTCCCGCCACTCGTGGCAACACTATCCGAGTGGCGGGAGTTCCTAAAGTTACACCGTGTAAAGGCAACGAAATGAACGACTGGCTTCAAAAACTCATGTCCTGGTTTGAAGATCATACGCTTGTTTTCTGCGCCAGGTGCGGATGGTTGATTTTCCGCAAGGACGCAACGCATCGCCAGATGACGAACGGCAGGGTAGTCCCGCTGTGCCGCAGGTGCGATGAGGAGTTGTTTTGGGGCGGTTGAAACCTTGACGGTTTTGTGGTACACTATGTTTGTTCAGCGTGGTTGCTGACGAAAGCCGAATGAGAAGCGGCGAGAGAATCCCGTTACAGGATTTGGTATGCGGTTGAGGTTCTGCCAACTAACCACTGGCAAAATCAAAAGCCGCTTCTCGCCTCTACCGCAGACCAAATTTTGAGAACGGGATTTTTGTATCCCAAAAGGACGACGGCATGACAGAACAAAACACCTATGTCGTAGATGATGAGCAAAAAAGGCGAGAAAGCGCGGCGCAGAGTAAACTTGCCGCCATGTTTGCGACAAGCAAGGACGAGATTTGTATTCCTAAGATTTACGTTGACATGGTTGGCGACATTCCTGCGGCGGCGGTTCTGGATGAGGTTATGTTCTGGACACTTCCTAAGCCAAGAACTGGAAAAACTTCCCTAAGGGTAAAGAAAAACGGCGTTCTTTGGCTTGCTGTTCGGCGCACAGATTGGTGGGAGCGCAAGAGACTGACAGCAAGGCAGTCCGATACGGCCATCGAAAAACTCGTAGAAAATGGGCTGATCGAAAAGGATGTGTGGAACTATAACGGAAAACCAACCGTTCACATCCGCATGAAAATGAGCAAATTCGTGGAACTGTACGCCCAAAAAATGACAGAATTAATGGAAAACGACGCAGAAAACGACGAAGAAAATACCATAAAAGACATCCAAGATTTGTACGAAATGATGGGAATGAGTTCTAATTCACGGATTTGTAATTTACAAAACGGTGAGGGTGCGTTACGGAGTGGTGAGGGTACGTCACCAAACGGTGAATTTATTAACAGCCCCTATCAACCACTAACAGCCACCAATGCTTCGCAGACTTCAAAACCAACTGCTAGAATTGATCGAACAGAAACAGAGCAGGAAGAATTGGACAAGAAGAAAAACGCTTGGCTATTCCCTGCAAATCAAGCAGAGATTGACGCGAATATCTTTGCAAAAGAGGCAGTGAACAACTTTGAGTCCTGCCTGCACTTCAATCCGCTTCCGTGGTCGCAAAATCGAGAGTGGGAACGGTTCGAGAAGTTCGTGGTGGATGAATATCGCAAGGACGCGACTGTTTGGCAACGCTACGATGAGTGGCGCAAGGACAAGGGCAAGTACGCGGGCGCATTGAGCAACAAGGCCATCAAGTATCGCCCAGACGACTTCATTGCCTGCTTCCCTGATTTTCTCGCGCATACGTCCATGTACGGAAAGTCAACTAGGGCTAAAATCGAAACCGACTCTACTGGCGCTCCGATAACATATTAACAGGAAATGACGATGAGTATATTTTTCACCAGCGATCAGCACTACGGACATATAAATATCCTAAAGTACTGCAACCGTCCGTTTCCTTCTGCAAAAGAAATGGACGAAAAAATGATTGCCAATCACAATCAGATTGTCAAGTCAGATGATGTCGTCTATATTGTTGGCGACTTTACGCTTGGCAATTTTGACTTTGCAGTTTCAATCATTAAAAGGTTGAGCGGAAATCTTGTGTTTTTGCAGGGAAGCCACGAGAAATGGTGGTGGAGAGACGACTTATACGATGGTCGCGTTCGGGCTGTTTCTCCCATCCATGTCATTGAACCAGATAAGGCAAACGGCCTTCTTGTACCCATTGTTTTGTGCCACTACGCGATGCGCTCTTGGAGCAGGTCGCACTATGCCTCGTGGCACTTGTTCGGCCACCATCACGGAAGACTTCCTCCATTTGGCCTGTCCTTTGACGTTGGCGTGGATACCCACCATTTCTATCCGTGGTCGCTCGATGAGGTCGCGGAAAAGATGAAAACGCTTATGCCAATTGTTGACTATTCAAAGAGAAGCCAATGACGTTCATTTCAAAGCCCTACGTTCACACAGCAAAGCAAACGTATGATCTGAAATTAAAATACGATAAGTTCCTCGCGGACAATCCCCATCTCGCGGCGCAATTCCACATCACCGGCCTTGAGGACATCCTGCCTCCGCAGTTCCCGTCGCAGGTGGCGGTTCACTTTGCAAAGTCGCACGAAGGAAAGTCAACCGCCCTGCGAAACGCCATCTTCAAAGCACAGCGCCGCGTGGAAGGAACAGACAGCATGGTGGCTATCGTGTCCCTCGAAGACTCCGCTGAAACAACAGCGGCAAAGTTTGTCCTGCGCTACAAAGGCCACCCAGAGCAGTATCAGGATGACCAGATGTTGTTCATCGGCAACTCGTTTGGGATGAACTCGAAGGACATGGGAATGCTTAACATTGACAACATCTTGTCTGCGTTGGAAGATGGGCTTAAAATGTATCCTGACATCAAACGCTACGCCCACATTTTTGTGGACTACGTTCAGATCATCCCGCAAAGCGACAACGCAAACTCAAGAGAACGCCGAGATCAGGCCATGTACGCAACCAGAAGGTTGTTTGATGCGGCCAAGCAGTTCCAATGCCCGATGGACTTCGCCAGCCAAGCCCTGCTCAAGCACTCCAACACAAACTACGGCGGAAGCAAGATGCGTATTCCAGGCGCAGGCGATTTGAAGGAAGCCGCAGAGTTGTACGAAATCCCGCACATTGCCATTGCGTACTGGATGCCGAAGCGACAGGAAGATACGCCCGTTGGGACGCACGTTGACGAAGGCAATTGGTCGTTCAACGTTGAAAGCAACATGATTTTCATTCGGGTCGAGAAGTGGCGAGATTGCGAACTGCTGAACGACAAGCGCGGAAAGCCATTTGATGTGGTGGGCAGGATTTTCCCCTGCCGAATTATGCCCGATGGCGAGATTGCCTACGATGCGGACAAGCACCGCCACATGTGCCTCAAGCCCATGCCGACTAATTACACTGCGTAAATTCTAATCGCCCATTAATCATATTGTTGTAGAATGATAGAAAAGGAGACGGCAATGAATGCGTCCTATGTCGGAAAGATTACAGAGATTTTCCCAATTGAACTGGCCGACAGGCTTGAGTCTGCTGTCGTGGTTTGCGGAGAGGGCGGCAAGTGGCAGGGCGTGGTGGAAAAAGGAAAATGGCAAATTGGCGACCAGTGCGTCGCGTTTTTGCAGGATGCAATCATTCCTGCCATCCCCGGCCTTGAGTTTATGGATAAAAGCAAACGGCGCGTCAAGATGGCTCGTTTCCGTGGTGCGCCAAGCGAATGTGTAATCTTTGACCTCATCGTTTCTGGCGAGGTTGGCGACGAAGTGAGCGAGCAACTTGGTGTGACAAAATACGAGAAGCCTATTCCCGCTCAGATGCAGGGGCAGGCAAAAGGAAACTTCCCCACCTTCATCCCGAAAACATCGGAAGAAAACTTTCAGCGTGTTCAAAGCGTTTTGGAATATCTGGCATCCGTTCCCATTTACGCGACTCTGAAAATCGACGGCACATCTGCAACTGCTTATCGCCGCAATGGGGAGTTCGGCGTTTGTTCTCGGACAATGGATTTGAAAGACGGCGAAAATATCTACTGGAAAATGGCGAAGAAATACGATTTGGAAAACAAAATGCCAGATGGGTACGCGATTCAATTCGAGATTTACGGCGAGACAATTGGCGTCCCAAAAAATCCGCTTGGAATAAAAGGACAAGATATTGCTGTATTCAATCTCTACAACTCTGAAACGCTTCGTTATTGTGACTACGCCGAACTTGTTTCGTTCTGTGACAAACACGAACTTCCTCGTCCGCCCGAAATTGACATAAAGGGCGCAAGAACCCCAGATGAATGGCGCGCCCTTGCAGAGATTGCGAAATACCCCAATGGAAAACCGGCCGAGGGAATCGTTGTTAGATCGCTTGTTGAGACGCGTGTTGGCAGGCTTCGCGCCAGTATGAAAATAATCAATCTTCAATACAAAGATTAGGAGACAAAAATGAAACATCTTTGGAAATTGCTGGCTTGGCCGGAACTGCACCAACCCGTGTTTTGTTTTGTTTGCAAGGCGTTGTTGTTTGTGAAAGATGCAGAGTACGAACTTACGTCACTGGGCGTCGCCGTTCCGCTCTGTAAAAAGTGCCACGAAACCCTTTACTCGCCATATACCCACTCAATAAGGAAACAAAGATGAGCAATAAACAAAATTTTAGCATACGACAGCGAGTTCTTGATTTGCGCCATTGGAATTTTGTCGCCCGCCAAATTAAATTAGAGGCCGCGCAAAAACTATTTGAAGAAACCAGACTAAACCAAATATATTCTTTTCGGTGGGATTTATTGGAGGAACGCGACGAGGATGGCGAGTGGATTAAGTTAAAATTATGGCTCGGAGAGATACGGCCTTTGGTTTATCGTCCAAAACCAATTCGTAAAATTTCGTTCTTGGCACGTCTGCGCGTTTTGTGGACGGGCGAATATCCGATGGGAATAGAGGCAGAATGAACAAATTGAAAAATCTAATCGGCTCTGCCTGCTTCCTGCTCTCCGCCTGGACAATGATGTGGAGCATGAACTGGATTACGGACGACAAATCCCGCCTTGCGGTCTTTGAGCAAACCATCAAACTTGGCAAGATCGCAGAAGAAAAAAAGGCAAGATGGCATACTCTCACCAAGAATTAATCCACAAATCGAAAATGTCAAGTAGAATGATTTAGGAGTTACGAAACAATGCGCCAAGTCCCGCTTCCCATTGAGTTTGCCCCAATCGCAAGCCTTGTCAACAATGTTCAAAGGGTGACGAGAAACGAATATTCTTCGTCTTGTGTCAAGTGTGGCGGAACGGACAGGTTCAGGTTGTTTGTCGTCGGGAAGCATGGGTCTCCTTTGGCAATTTGCCTGAGAGGATGTGGTTACATTTGGACGCCAGCCAGCGACCACAAGCCGAGCAAGGAAGAGGTCGAAGAATGGCGCAAGAAACAGATCGTCGTTGAGCGGGCGAGAAAAGAAGCGGCAGAACGCGCTCTTGCCATGTTGCAATGTGACCGCATGTGGGAGAAGTTTTACGCCCACAACAACGAATTTAGCCAGAACGAATGGCGCAGACGGGGAATTGCAGGCAGTTGGGTAAAATATGACCAACTTGGCCTTATTGAGGATTACACCGTGTATCGCCGCGGAGAAGAGCCGTACCACTCTCCGGCCTTCACAATCCCAATTTGGGGCGTGGGCGGTATCGTCCAGAATGTCAAACTCCGCGTAGCCAACCCAAGGAATGCCGCCACAGACCGCTACAGGACGTTTTACGAGACTGGTGCGTCAAATCTATTCGTCCCGCTCTACGACGCCCCGCTCGGTGGCGCTGGCGTCCTTGTGGAAGGCGAATACAAGGCCATCGTCACGGAACAGACTTTGGACGACATAAATCTGCGTGTAGTTGGGCTTCAAAGCAAAGCCCCCGCCCCTGAATTGTTTGAGCAGTTGAAGGATTTGGAACCCGTGTACATCCTGCTCGACCCAGACGCAAGCAATCCCGTGTATGACAAAGACGGAAAGCGCAGAGAAAGTGCGGTTGAGCGTTGTGTTCGGCTGGTCGGCAAGGAGAGGGCTAGAATTGTAGATTGCCCTGTCAAGATTGATGACGGCATTTTGGAAGGATTAGACCCGCGCAAGTACCTGCGGATGGCGAGGAAACCGTGAACGACGGCATCAAATTCTTCTATCCGATAAAGAACGCGTCTCAACTCACGTTTGACGGGCGTCCGATAATTGTTCCGCTGTATCAGGAAGGCCATCTTGACCAAGGTGGATACCTTTTGTGCGGTGCGAGCAAGCAGAAGTTGAAAGATGGCTATAGTACTAAAAACGACACCCTGCGAACAACCTTGATTTCAGGAGTTCCAATATGCAAAAAATGTCAGGAAGCGTTCAAAAAGACCAGCGCGTGGACAAAGTGGGTTTTGCCTACAAACACACTGAGCGAAAGTCAAAATTCATCTACACAGGAATAAAATTAAAATGAAAACGCTCACAAAAGAGCAGTACGACGAGGCCAAGCACTTTGTTTTTGTCGCGCAAGAGAACCCGCTGAAATCTCTTGATATACTTGAAAATACAGAGTGTGGCAAATATATTGCAGGAATCTGCAAATCCCTAATCGGCGTTATCCGGTTCTATTTTGCGAAATAAGAAAGGAATAAAGTTATGTCTGAAAACGAAGTAATCAAAATCCCGAACGCGCCTGGGTTGGTTGCAATTCTGCTGGACGACCACGCAGATGATTGGTTTGAGGTTCTCAAGTTCCTTGTCAAAATCGCAGATGAGCAGGGCGTTTTCCTTGACAAAAAAGCCATCACAGATGCTCTGGTTTCCAAGTATGCCCCAAAAGTAGGGGAATTTGCATGAACGACGAACTCGATTTGTCGTCCGGCCTAGACCAAATCCTGCCACTTCTCGACATGGAGATGCGCGTTTTCCAGCATGTTGATAGTGCGATTGCGGACGCCGTTTTATCGGAGAACATGCAACCGATTTGGAACATGGGCATTGGCCTGTCCGCCATTGGGAAGTCAAGCGGACTCGGAACGGCGAAACTCTGCTACGACGGCCTGCAAGTTTGGTTGCGCCTCGAACTCGGAGAAGAAAAGGAATACTACGAAGCGGCCATGATCGGAATGGGTCGCCACAAACAGACCGTTGTGCGCGGCGTAAACATTTGGAAGATGTTCGAGGATGAGTTTGTTCCTGGCAAGTACCGCGAAAAGATGTTCGCGCTGGGCGTCAAAATGCTCGTCCCGATTGCTCAAGCAGTCAAGGAAGGCCACGAAATCCCGTCTGAAAAATGGTATGCCTTGTCTGAGTGCGTGGATGAGTCTGAGGTTCGGGCGATTGTCAAGAAGATTACTGGCAAACAACCGAACAGTAATAATAGGAAGGTGTTTATTGACGGCGATGGCGATATTACCGTTGTAAAAAACGGCGAGATTGGATTTGTCGGACACCTGGACGTGACGAGTACAAGCAAATTGGTTCTCGAAACAATAGAAAGAATCGTGGGCGGAAATTGCCAGCCATTTATTGATAAATAGGAGTTACGCAGATTACAAAACAGTTAGGCTAATGGCTATTAGTATAACATAAAGTTAGGTGCTTACTTTGAAACCAAAATTGCTCGATCTATTTTGCGGGGCTGGTGGTTGTGGTATGGGTTATTCCCGCGCAGGTTTTGAAGTCGTGGGAATTGACCGCGACCCACAGCCACAATATCCCTTTGATTTCCACCAAGCGGACGCACTCGAATACCTAGCGGCGCATGGTCACGAGTTCGATTTTATCCACGCTTCGCCGCCATGCCAGAGATATTCAACAATGACCCCGAAGCATACGCGAGATAGTCACCCTGATTTATTGCCCGTTGTCGTTGAGATACTCCGTAAGTTTGGAAAGCCTTATTGCATTGAAAACGTGGCAGGCGCAAGAAAATTATTGAATGCTCCGCTTTTACTTTGCGGCACAATGTTCAATCTCAAAACCCGCCGTCATCGTTTCTTTGAAACATCGTTCACCATCTTTTCACCTGCAACCTGTAACCATAGCATGAAGCAGTTATTCGTAACCACGAAGGGAAGCAACAGCATCACCGCGCACGCTGGCGGTAAGTCTGTGAAGTTTGCCCCCGAAGCCTATGGTATTGATTGGATGGATTTTGAAGGGTTGCGTGAAGCAGTTCCGCCAGCGTATTGTGAATATATAGGCGTGAAGGCAAGGGCGCACCTAACAAAACATGCACCAGACGTGGGGGAGTCTGCGCCTCTCAATCCTTTATCCACTCCCGAAGTTGATTCTGACTTAGGGAAAGTATCAGCATCCCGCCCCACGCTGGTAAGGCAAACCGTTGGGCGGACTAATTGCCCGCCGAGGTGAAAGATGTTTGAAGAAAATTTTGTAAAAGTTTTCCTGCAAGAGGAATCACTCGCATTGTTTCCGCCACTTTGCAAAAATACTGATTTGCGCTATGAGGAATGTGATTGCGAAGAGTGCCGCCCAACACAGCATGGAGCGGACTCGTCTATCTGCTCAGGTTGTGGGCATATTGATGGTTATCATCCAGAGTGGTGCATGGTTGGCGAATAGCCGCTCATGCAAACCGTTCGCGCCACAGGTGAAAAATGAGTTTCTTTGTCCCGACAGTGCGTTCTCCGCAAATTCCTCAGCCACGCGGCAAGTTTGTTTGCGTAAATTGTCACCGCGATTTCAATGTTCCTAAAAGTGGAAGTCGCTGTCCCCGTTGCAAGGCGCGAACACCCACTGCACCTGACGCTTCGCCACGCGCACCGCGTCAGAAGAACTCTCCAAAGGCGAAGCGCAGGTGAGTTTTTCCGTTAGGCGTGAGGTCTTATGTCAAAGTATTCTAGGCTTGAAATGATTGATTTTCTCAATGAACGTATGCGTCCGCTAAAATGGTTGGAATGGCAAATGGTCACATGGGGGAAGGTTGACAAATGGTGTGATTTGCTTGGCTTTGGTTCACGCCTAACAAAGTATGCACCCGACGTGGCTCCCGTCACGTCCGCCGAGCCTGATTCTGGCTTGGAGAGTGTCCCCGCTGTTGAGTCTGATACTCAGCCACGCGGGTAATACAGCCGTTCTACCGCCCCTTGCTAAAGAAGGTGTCCAATGAATGATTTTGATAAAACAAAAGCACTGGTTGAAAAAAGTAATTTCGATGGCTACAAGGCGGCTTTTCTTGGCGCAATGGCTGGCTGGGAAAAGAGTATGCAAGAAGCGGCGTATTTGCTTGCTCATGTAACTGGCTCTGGTAACGAAAGTGTTGAGCATTATTGGCCGAAGGATTGTGATACGTGTGCGAAAGTCGCAAAGTTTATTTCCGAATGGAAAATTGACGTTGCGATTATGCAGTTTGTCGAATCGCAAAAAGGCGGTAGAACATTGCGTGGTGCGGACGGGGCTTTGTTGTGTGATTGCGGAGAGCCATTTCCTAAAAGTGGCCGTTGTCAATTCTGTGGCGCGGTGGATTGGCCGCCCCGCCGCACACGCTGACCGTTCGCGGGCTTCCTTGTCCGCATAGGAGAATAAAAGATGTGTACTTGTATTGATGATGTAGAAAAGCAATTGTTGGAAAGCGGCAGGAATACAAAACTTGACATTCCAATCACCTTTTCGCTCACTGGCAAAGGGCTGTCTGCAAATCGCGTCACAGTTTCCACCTGCAAGCGCGACGACAAGAAACGCGAAAAGCCGTTGAGAATGTTTGCCGCATTTTGTCCGTTCTGTGGGCAGGCGTATGAAAGCGATGACGCCCGCGAACAACGGGTGCAGTTGACGGATGGCGGGCTTCCCGCGTCCGACAAAGAATCTGCTCCCGCCGCCATCTGCAACTAACCCAAACCGTTAGGCGTTTCTTGAAGGAGTGAGTATGTGTGAAAATTCAGAATTGTTAGACGCGGCGTTGTATGTAATTGAAAGTCATGAGTTATATGGCAATGTCACTTTGCAAGATGTAAACCGTTTACGCAAAGCGGCTCGGCGTGAATTAGATCAACGCCTAACACCGCGTGCAGTTGACGAAGGGGAGTCTGCGCCGTTACAAGCAGAATCTACCCCCGAACATTTACCCATCGAAGAAGCGGACACTACGCCCGCCCTTCGCAACTAACGCAAACCGTTGGCTAACGTCGCGAAAGTTTCATTCATTCCGCGTGTTTCACCATTTGGTGAAAGTGGCAATTCGGGTGAAACGCCGAGCGGGGGCGCAATTCGCTGGGAGAATACCCGTAAATGAGCGATGGAAAAACACACACCGCCGCGTCCCTGCTTCTTGCTACGGGCTTTTCGGTGGCCGCGTTTGCAACAAGTCAGCCGCAGTTATTTGAATGTGCAGTAGGGGCGTTGGTAGGGATATTAATTTCCCCCGATCTGGATGTCGATAACGGGAACGTGTCGGGAACGATTATCGGGAAGAAGATTGGCTGGTTCGGAGAAAGGTTGTGGCGATGGTTCTGGAAAGATTATGCGACAAGTTTCAAGCACGGAAGGTTCGGAAGCCACTTCCCTGTTTACGGGACTGCTGGACGCCTGTTTTACATATTCTTCAAGACGGTTCTGCCGTTGAGTCTAGTCGTCAAACTGCTGTTTTTTTCTCACCTAGATTTCATCTTCGAACTTACTTGGTGGGGTACAATGGTAGTATTCCGTCCGACGTTGTTTATAGGACTATGCGGTAGCGATGCCGTTCATTTTTTTCTCGATTTACTCACGAAGGAATCGCAATGAAATTTGTTGGAAAAAGCCACTTGACCACCAGAACAATTACGGGGTTTCGCTCCCTTGACCTTGCATTTCCGATGTTCAGCAAGACAGGCGAGGTGAAGATTGGAATTCCGAACAACCTGCCAGTCCTCGCGTATGGGGCAAAATCCATGGGCAAGACGACACTGTGTATGGCGATTGGCGGCATCATCGCCCAAGAGCAGGGAAAAGACATTGCCCTGCGCTCCATTGAGGGGTTTGACGCCGAATGGACTGCGGCGCAACTTGAGGCAATTGGTTTTGATGGAAAGGTTCGACTCGCGGAGGGGGACGAAAACGAAGAAAAGAACATCGACAGCCTGCTGAAATTTATGCGGGACGAGGACGTGGCGGTTGGAATTATTGACAGCATCGCGGCCATCCAGCCAGAGGCGGAAGTAAACGCAAAGTCCGTGGTCGAGGTGCAGATGGGGCGCAGGGCGCAGATTACAAACAAGATGATGCGCCACGTTACCAATCTTTCGTTCTGGCGCGAAAGCCCGATTGCCTTTTTCGCAATCACGCATGAGTACAAATCGTACAGCCAGTACGAACCAAGCACAAAGCCAGGCGGTGACGGAAAGCAGTATCTATCCCGCATCCACATCAAGGTTGGCAGGGAAAAGTGGGCGCAGGACTCAAAGTACATCCTTGATGACGGGTCGTTTATCATCAAGGGTACGATTGAGCAGTTCAACTACGGCATCAAGGGAAAAGAGTTCTGGGTGTTCTGTTTGGCAAATCACGGACTGCACTACGGAATGTCTGCTGTGTTCGATGCCATTCAGTTCAACGTAGCACAACGCAAGCGCGGCAGGATTGTTCTTGGGGAGTGGTCACATACGCTGAACGAAATGCTCGCAGAGGCACATGCGGGAAACGATGAATTTTTCCAGCCCGTCGTGGACGCGCTTCAAGATGTGTATAGCGTACAGCCAAAGAAGAAAGACGAAAACGAGGAAGAATGAAAACAAAGAAAACCAAACTCTGCAAATGTATTGCGGTGTGGGAAAAAGCATATTCGTCTGGAAACTTCTGTTCTAGGATTGTGCTTTACGGCGACGAATCTGGATACGTTGAAATTAACCATGAAGCGGAATTCTACTTCAACTCCCTCCGCGAACTCTACGCGGAAACATTTCGCCGATGGCCGATTGAAGAGGAAGAATGATATACAACTTGCTTATCCTTGCGCTTGCTATTCTTGCGTCTATTGCGACTGCCAAATGGCTAACGCGAAAGTAAAGTCGCCGTCAGCCACAACGCTTAAGAAGTATGGGAGTCTGAGATGACAAAAGAAATTCGGCTTACCCAAGGACAAGTTACGATTGTGGATGACTGGCGGTACGATGAGTTGAATCAATATAAATGGTTCGCGCTGTGGTCTCCCAAAACCAGATCGTTCTACGCGGGACGAAATTCTGCAACGGTGGGCGGTAAACGAACAACCGTTTCGATGCACATGGTCATTGCCGGAACTCCGAGGGGAATGCAAACCGATCATGTTGACCACGACACACTCAACAACACCGAGGCGAATCTGCGAGTATGTACCGCTTCGCAAAACAAGCAGAACTGCGTCAGGCGCTCTGACAACACAAGCGGATATAAAGGCGTTTTTCCCGCACACAGTCGTTGGGGATGGCAGGCAGTGATTGGGGTTGATAAAAAAATCCGTTATCTCGGTACGTACTCCACGCGTGAAGAAGCCGCTCGTGCCTACGACAAGGCGGCTCGCGAACTTCATGGCGAATTTGCTAAGTTAAATTTTGAGTAGAAGATGAAAATTTTACCTCCTTCTCGCAAGACGCTAGAAAAATACGGATTGAGTGAGGCGGAGTGGCTTTATATCTGGGAATGGCAGGGAAAGGTTTGTCCCATCTGCAAGAAAGCCCCTCCAACCGGAAATACTCATATCGATCATTACCACCAAAAAGGGTTCAAGAATATGAAGCCAGAGGATAAGCGTAAATGGGTGAGGGGTATCGTCTGCGCTTATGACAACCAGCGAGTTTTGGTCAAGGGCATAAATTTAGAAAAAGCAAGAAACATCGTGAAGTATCTTGAAGATTTCGAGAAAAGAAAAGAGGCTTGAATGGGAGAAGATGTCTATTCGGTAAGCGGAAAAAGTATTACTTGGGAGGATTTTGCTATCCAATTCTCAGAAATGGACGATGACTGGTCGTGCCTATGCACATTTCCGCATAACGACGGAGTGGAGATTTCGCCGTCCAGATTAAGAAGTCTGGCGTTACTAGGAGCGGCGGTTGTCTTGGCGCATAATGGCGAACTTGAGGAACGGGCTAATTTCCTTCCGTTCTGCGTTCCGAAGTGGATTAGAGATGAGATTGTTTCAAAGATTAAGTAGGGGGCGGGGATGATCTGGACATGGTGCAGGGTGTGCTGGGTTAGGACAATTCATGTAAAAACGGAAGATGGAATAAAATGTGAGTGTTGCGGCAACGAAACTCCCCTCAAGTCGAGGGGATTTTGTTTAGGTTGGTTTGATTGATATTCCTTTTACACGGTGTGACTTGGTAGTCCCGCGCCCAACCGATCCACAGGCATTACAGCGAAAACCCTCCCAAGCGCCTTGGGGCGTTATGTACTTTTCCGACCACGAAATGTCT
>Ga0209728_1001375_pt1 | contig 15094 bp, 16 predicted proteins | sample RifGroD1_FD_183997 | JGI IMG/M metagenome (GOLD analysis project Ga0209728, IMG submission 183997) | Groundwater microbial communities from Rifle, Colorado, USA - Groundwater D1 (SPAdes) (version 2) | ecosystem: Environmental > Aquatic > Deep subsurface > Groundwater | place: Rifle, Colorado... | reverse complement strand
TTTTGAATTTAATATTCATTTAAATTCACCTCCTTAATCCCACCAAGCATCAATATTTTTCTTAATTAAATCAAACAACATATCTTTATCTTGTTGTTTCATATACTCACTGTGTTTACAAGCTCTACTAAACATATCATTTTGATGTTTAGTACCTATGTTTACTAATCTACTAAATTTAAGATTGTCTGTTGGTTCCGAATCAAATAATTCTTTATCCCCATATAATTTATTATATTCAATTGTAGAGTTAGTTAAATAATTTTCATTCAATAATCTTTTTGCTAAGTTTTTAGCAATCATAATTCTATCTGCTTCGTTTTTTGCTTTAGTTGACCAAGCATCATTTCTAAAGAATTTTTCCATGTGTTCAAATTTTGTTGCTAAGATTTTATAAATGTAATATTGATCAAAGTCACGGTCATTCCAAATTACAGGAAACCACTTAATTAAATTTGATACGCCATCTTTTATGCCGAATAGTTTAGACTTGATTTCTCTTATTTTATATGATAAGAACAGAATCACCTCCTTAGATTGATACCAAATAAAAGATGCAATTTATCGGTTTTTACGATTTTGAAAGTCGCTTGTAGTAAGGGTTGTAGGGTTGGATATTATTGGTAAATAGAGAATTTATGAGGTTTTACACTATAATCACCTTCTTTTTGAGTTAAAAAATTTATTTGGAGTAAATGTATATCATAGTATTTATTATAGCATAGGAGGGGTTTAAAAGTCAATATTATTATTTATTAATTATTGCCTCCTAACTAATTAATAAATTTTTAAGATAAGTCTTTCTATTGAAATCTGCTTTCTTTTTAATTGCTCTATTTACCGTTTCTATTTCTCCAAAATGGAATACCTTTTGTTTTGCTCTTGTTTGCCCGACATATAGAAGATTGCTATTGAGCATAAAAGTATGGGCTTTGGGAGTAATAAGAATAACTATCTTTGCTTGACCCCCTTGACTCTTATGTGTTGAAATGCTGTAAGATAATTTTACATTTATTAGATCACTCTTTGTATAAACAACAGTTTCATCAAATTGTATAATTACTTTTCCGTATTCAATTTTAACTATCTTCCCTATTTCGCCATTAGCTATAAAAGTTTTATCATCTTCGTCGAACCACCCATCTTTATATCTTATTGCTTTATAATTATTTACTGTTTGTATAACTAGATCATTTTCATAAAATTTAGTTTCTCCGATTTGTATATTAATTCCTTTTGATAACACATTAGCATTTGATATAGGTTGTAAATGTTTATTTATATTAACCGTTCCATAATCACCTTTATTATAAGACGATAGTATCATTATATCTTCTCTTAAATATTCTGTGTTTAGCAACTTTTTATATAAAGCAATAACATTAGCAATCACTTTTTCTTGTTGCATAGGTATAAACATATACCCTTTATCTTCTCCGAATATTTGTGGTTTCTGTGAATCTACTAAAAACTTTTCACTATTTCTTGTATTTGTTGCAACAGTTAGAATGCCTCCCTCGCCATATCTAAATATCTGTGTAAGAGAAACAATAGGTATCTTATTTGTGTTAATTAAGTCAAAGAATACATTTCCTGCCCCAACAGAAGGAATCTGAGCACTATCTCCAATCATTAATAACTTTGTTTTATTAAAGTTAATTGCTTCCAGCAAATGTTTATCTAGAAATACATCCACCATAGAAAATTCATCTGCTATAACTATGTCATAAGGCAATGTATATTCTTCATTGTAACCCCATTCAGGAGGAATATATGCTAATCCTCTATGTATAGTTGACGCTTGTTCTTTGGTAAATTCTGATAATACTTTTGCAGCCCTGCCTGTAGGTGCTAATAAAAGAAATGTTTTTTTATTTTCTTTTAACATATCTATAATTGACTTGGTTGTTTGCGATTTTCCACTGCCTCCGAATCCATTCAAAATACATATATTTGAATTACACACCATTGGTAAAACTTGATATTGCTGATCGGTAAGTGTAACCTCAGAATTACTCTTATATTTTTCAGTATCTATATCCCACTTATTTTCTATTTTTAATCCTTCTATAATCTTATTAGCAATATATAACTCAGTTTGATATGTTTCTTCTAATGCAACAGTATTTAAACCTTTATCGTAATGTATATGTTCATCATTTTTAATAATATCAACAAAGTGTTCGATACACTTCTTTGCAATAGCTTCTGATTGCTTTCTTAATACTTTTATGTCTATTTTCGTATTGCCGTTGTTTTCGTTTTCTTCTAGCAGAAACATAATTGCTGATTTTTGTCTTTGACTTGAAGTTTGTAAATCAAATGTAAAATCAATTGGTGGTTTTTCTCCTCTCTGTTTCATCTCTATACAATCTTTATTAAATTCTAAAAGTATTTTATCTGCGGTTTTGAATGCGATACGTGACAGACCGCACAGACACTTATATGGGTTATCTTGTAATTTTTCTTTGATCTTATCAACTGAACCGTATTTATCATAAAGAATCTTTAATACTTTAAAATCAATGAATCCTTTGAATTCAGTTACAAGTTCTGCTAATGCAAAGTTTTCAATGATTTTGCGTTTAATAACATCAAAACGATATTCGCCAATATTATATAGTTTCTTTAAATCAATATCATCTAAACGATTATTAATAACCCTATCAATGATATCCGGATACTCTCTCATGATTTCATCAACCTGACCGTAACTATCTAAAATACTTTGTAAAAACAATCTAGTTGATGCTTCTGTTTTTGGTCTGTCTCTTTTAATGTTGATAAATTTATATTGGATACCACTCTTGCCATTTTGTTCTTCCGCTTTAATATCATACTCCACCCCATCCTCAAGGTCAGGAAGATTGCCTACTAGTGAGACATTATTGTATTTATTTTCTTTAATATTTGGAAATTTCATATAGTCTACTTTTAAACCATATATTTTGTAGTCTTCAGTATTATAAGGGTTGGAAATTACTGTTCCTTGGAACTCCAATAATGTTTTATTTGTCACCAATTTCACCACTTTCTAATATACTTCAAAGTTAAATAATATTTGTTCATCTTCATCAGTCCTTGCCCACTTACCTCCTATATTTTTCATCTTCTTTTGCGTTTTAAATTCATTAACTTTTAACACATCATATAGTTTGAATGAATTCTCAGAGAAAATCTTTCCATCTTTAATTTTTGTTTTTAATTCTTTGCCATTATTTATTTGTCTTAGAGTTACATATGGTTTTGATTTGTCTTTATAAGTCTCATACTTGATTATTATATAGAAGTTATTACCTGCTCCTTCATTTATATATTTTACATATTCTAGATAATCCATTTCGAACTTTACCTGATCTTTAATCGACATCGGTTTATCTTCTATTGCTTGAATGACATCTCTTATATATCCAATCATATCTAATTCTTTATAAAGCGTTTCTGTTGTTTTGCCACTATATTTCTTTAACAATTCTTCATTTATATTAAGTTTAGTAATATCTTTGAAATTAATTTGTTTACGACTGGCGAAATTGTCATAAATCTCAATAATTTGAAGAAGTTTTTTATTCTTACCAAACTTTTTGAAAAAATCCAGACCTGTTAATATTTTTAGTTGTCGAGAATTGATTGAAGTAGTTTTTATATCTTGTAATAAATCAATAAAATCAGTATAGTTCGTTTTTTGTGCTAAATCATATAATTCTCTAGCTACTTGGGCGTTAAGATATTTAATTGACGTAATTGACTTATAGATTGTATTTGTTTTTTTATCAAATGAATATGTATCAATTGATTTGCCAAATTCAATATCAGATAATTCAATATTAAAATAAGGCAATTCATTAAGTATTTTATGAGTCTTTTCTGTATCAGAGTCATATTCATTTAAGATGATAGTGTAATATTCCAAAGGATAATTAGCTTTTAAATAAGCACCATATAAACTATCCCAAGCAACACTCAACGAATGACTTGCATTAAAAGAATATTTAGCTGCGTCTTGTACTACTTGCCATACCTCTTCAAATTTCTCATCATTGCCTACGTTTTTAATAAATCCTGCAATTAATTCACTTTTAAGTTCTGCTATTTCTTCTTCTTTGAATTTTTTCTTAGCAATTTTTTTGATGATATCATATGTATGGTCTTCTTTTAGTCCACACCATACTAAGAATGCCATAATTGATTCTTGATACAACATGAAGTGATATGATGGTTCAAGAATATCATCTATTTCCTTAACTCCTGTTGAATATTCTTTCCTCTCTAAGAAAGTATTGACTAGACTCGCAAATCCCGGACGAATTGCAGCTACAAAACCAGAAATCTCTGCTACATTAAGAGGAGAATACCTTTTAACAAAGGTTGTGCTCAAATCTGTATCAACTTGATTTAATGTTGCAGTTAATCCATTTTTATATAAGTTCCAAACCTTATCATCAAGTAGTTTTTTCAGTTCTCTAATATTAGGAATTGGTTTATTCAATAGTTTATATGTATCTGATATAATTTTCCATACTTTAACTGTAAGAAAGTCGTTTTTGAGATATTTCCATACGTCTGATGTATATCCATCAATACAAGCACAAATTTGATCACCTACTCTTAACAACCCTAATTCTCTAGATATTGGTTTATTTAACATAACAAAACTACATGGACTTGGAGAAATACTATCTATTACACCAATAAATTTCTTTGACTCTTCAATTAAATCTTTCCATTGTGGGTCTTTCTCATATTTTTCTACATCCTTGCCCACTTCATTATATTGATCCATTGGCATATCATATGCCCTACATAGATTCCTAAACGCAGATGATTCTTTCATTGTTCCTATGGCATACATATAATAGACATTATCTTCTCCTAAAATATCTTTAGATGCTTTAATTGGTGCGTCTACATCAGCCCAGTTAAAATCAATATCTGGCAGACTTTTAGATTCAAGAATTCTTGAAACAGTCATAAATCTAGTTGGATAAAGAGGTACTTCTGATTCAAATCTATCTATTTCAGTAAATCCTAAAAGTTTATTAACATAAAATGATACAGCCGACCCCCTGCCTGTTCTAGTTAGAATACCATTATATACATTTACTGCTCTATCAATAATTCTCTCGTTTAGAAGAAAATAATCTGCCATATTAGTATTTTTGATTGTATTAAATTCAAATGCAATGCCTTCTATATATTCTTTATGCCTTTTTGGATTAATATGTCTCTTTTCTTCATTCCATTTTTCAATAATAATTGATTTAAGTTTTTTATTAGAATTTTCATTTGGGTATATAGTAGGCATTTTAATATCCTTAGTAAAAATTAAATCCTCGCATTTATCAAATATTAAAGTATTATTGATTGCTTGATCAATCTGAGTTTCAGATAATATTCCTTGTTGTTTATATCTTTCAATTATGACATCATAATCAGGATAATCTAAAATAAATCCTTCCTCTTCTTCATATCTTAACCCTTTGCCTCTTAAAAAAAGATTTCTATCATGACTATCTTCTGGATAAATATAATGGGAATCATTTGCATGAATTAAAGGAACTTTATAGACATCGGATAGATTAATTATGTTAGAATTGTGTTTTGCTTGAACTTCATGAACATGTGCTTGTGTCTCTAAGTAAAAATTATTCCCAAAATGTTTAATTATGGGTTCTAAGAAAATATTCTTAGTATCTTCATCTCTCAATATTCCTGCTACACAGGCTGATGTAATAACAAAATTATTTGGATTTAAAGAAAGTAATAAATTCAAATCAATCCTAGGTTTATAATAAAATCCTGTCTTATTTGACTCAGACATAATTTCATTTAACTGATAAAATGCATCTTGATTTTTACCAATAATAACTATGTGACTATTTCTATTATCCTTTTCAAATCTATCTGCTACAATATATAATTCTGCTCCGAAAATCATTTTTATGTCATTCTTTTGACATAAATCGTACATCTCTAAGAAGTTACCGCCCCACCCATGTTGAGTTGTAAATAAGGTAGTATGATTTAATTCTTTGGCTCTGTCTATATAATCTTGTGGTTTTACTACACAATCTAATGTCCGTATGTTTGAATAATGACAATGCTTATGGTAATTATTATATCTCATTTATTACTCCTTTCTAATCCAGAAGTCCTTCCATCCAACTTATATCATCTTCTTCAACTATATCATCTTTTTTATTCTTAAACATATCTAATTTCTCAAGATATTCTTTATATGGTTTATGAATCTTTGCTGAAAACCCGTTTAAATTTGCTAAGAAATAACTTTCTGTATCAGTGACCTCTTGCCACCAAACTTTATCATCTTTGGTATTATTATATTCTAATTGCTTTACTTTAATTTCTTCTACGGTTTTAATTATGTCATCAAGTAATTCTTGAACAGATTCATTATCTAAAGATATCTCAACGTAACAATCTTTGATTACGAATTTTTCTTTAACATCTTTTGGTAAACAATCTATTGAATTATGTATAGATATTTGATTAATATAATCTTCAATTTCTTCCTCACTAAATTTATTATCTGATTTCTTTAACCACATCTTAGCGTTCGAAGATAAACTATTTCCTATATCATTTCTTTCGATAATGCGACTTTTCACTTTGCCATTTGCTTGCATACATTCAACTTCGATATATTTAAGAAACGCCCATCTAGCTACTATTTGATCTAATGGTATATTAAGTTTTTTATGTATTCCATAACTATAAAGGAGAAGTTGTCCCTTTTCCTTATCTATCTTTTTGCCTTTATATATACTTGATGTTTTCCAATCAGTAACGACTATTACCTCTTTATCATTTCTAGTTTCTTTATGTATAGCATCTATATATCCTTGTATTAAAATATTATTTATCTTAATTGGAATAAACATTTCTAATTTTAATTTATGTGCTATTCTTTGATGATTTTTGAAGAAATGCCTTAAACATGCCTCATATTTATTACCTATTTTTTTATTTTTCTCTTCGTTACATCTATCATACTTTAAACCACCAACTGTAAACTCAAATAGTTTTTCTTCGAATCTTTCTAACATACCATCTTGATCTATTTCATCTTTATAGAACGCTTCTATGGTATCGTGAGCAGCGTTGCCGAATACTCCATATATGGAATCATGTCTATCTTCTGGTATCTTTAATATGTATTTTAAAAAGAATGTATAAGTATCTCCTTTATATTGATTATATTTTGACCAAGAATATATTTCATCACAACCTAATTTATCAGCTATTGCCTTAACTTCTTTAAACTCTTTTCTCAATTCTTTTATCCCTTTCTTTTAGGTATTTTTTATGTTCGCTTTCATCAAATAAAGTCTTGTATTTTAGCATATATCTATAAATTTTATCAGGTTTATCTGCTGGACTTTCTTTTTCTTCTAGTAATCCATATTTATCAAAAACATATGATATTGTACGAATTCCATAAAATTTGCTACACATACTTCTAATATGTTGTAAAGAAACATCTTTGTCCATACAAATGATTATTTCTGTATTTAGACTAATTAATATTTTTATTTGTTCGTCAGATATATCATGTGAACCAATGGATACACATGTTCCGTCTTTCCTACTATGTCTTTTTAATGTTGATTTCTCTGATTCAAACACAACAACTCTATTTTTCTCTTGAATTGTTTTATAATTCTCTTGTAATCCATATAGATGTATTGATTTAGGAAACTTTTTTAATGGAAAATATTTAGGAATATCTAACATAGAATATTCCTTTATTGTCGTTCGCCCGATTATGCCAGCAAAATCATTTTCATCTCCACACCACCATCGCCAAGGTATAACTATACGTTTCTTTTCTGCACTATAACCAATTTTAAAAACATCACATGTAAATGGCAGAATACCATCTTCTTTGACCCAATTTATGTGGGGTAATGGTATATATTCCTTGATGATTTCATTGTCATATAACTCAATGTCATCTAGATTAACAATGCATCTCTTTCTTTTAACCTTTTTAAATACATCTAGTGGATCTTTCTTTTCAGGTTTATTTTCTTTAGTTTTAAATTTATACTCTAACCTCAATACCTCATGTAAATATTTATTTGCTTTTGGGAAAGAGATGTCTTTTATTGTCATAACTAATGTGAATATATCACCGCGAATTATTTCACTATCAGATTGAAATATCTTTGTAGATAACGCTTCTTTGTTGATTGCTATATTATTAGTAGAAGCATGATCAGGTAATCCACACCTAAACTCTTTGGTATATTCTTTGAAGCTATGACAACCTAGATAATTAATTATTTCCCGCACCTTATTATTGTCTAATATGTATTGTTTAAGCTCAATTGCAGTCATTCAAGTATTTTCACCTACCTCTACCAATCCATCGGTATATTTACGATTCCAAGTTCTTTATAAACATTCCTAGATAAGTCATTTTCACAAATAATCTGAAACTCATTTGTACTTCCAAATCTATTTTTGGTAATAAATAATATACTATAATGCTTATCTTTTTCAAGTTTAAATGGAATTTTAGTTAATTTATTTTTCCCTTCAAGCCTAAAGCATTTTAATTCGTTTTTGCCACCTTCAAATTCATCATCGAATGGTTTTCTAATCATAATATTTGTTGATGCAACGTCTACTATATTTTTAGCTAAACCAATATTGTCATTAGTATAATATCTTTGCTTTGTGCTACCCTTACCTAGTTGATATGTAATCCAAATGTGAACATTTTTACCTGCTGGCTTGATACAATCATAAATTGCCACACTGTCTTTAGTCATTTCGTTCCATATTTGATCTGTTGAAGTTGTATCTGCACTTGCTTTCATAGTATCTAAAATAAACTTTGTACATCCCAATGAAGAATACTTTTTAATTACTTTGATTGCTTGAGATGCTGTGTATTTTTGGAAGGGTATAATGGTAATATTCTTGTTTTCTTTTTTATCTTCAATCCACTTAGCACATTTTTTCAACAATTCCTTATCTTCAGGAGAAAATTTACCATCTCTTAGTTTGTATTTTTGCATATTGCCGTTGTAAATATTGTTTGCCACGAAAATCAATAACTCTTTTTGCCATTTTTCTTTATCTTCCTCATTAATCATAATGCATAGTTTTTCATTATAATGTAGCACTTGTGGTAAAATTAATTCAATAGTTGTTGTTGTTTTACCCATACCACTTAATGCACCCAACATACTCACATGTCCATCTAAATTTCCACCTATTTCTTTATTTAGAATTGGAGAGTTGTATAAAGGCATTCCTACGTTCTGGCCTTCATCTAGCTTATCAACTAAATCGGTAACTCCTTCACATAAGTTATAACTCTTTACATCTCCTTCTGCATTAATAAATATATGATTCAGATGAGTTTCATAATATATATAAATTTCTTCTTGATTCATGTCTGCAAATTTACTAAGTTGATTATAAACTGGAAACTTCGCTTTTAGTAATCCTAATACCGCATTCCATTTATACAATTCATCGATATAACCAGATAAATTCTCTTCTTTAACATATTCTTTTGCCTTTTCAATCGTATCGTAACTGTTATATTCTTCGTATTTTGCTTTTAACTTATCATGTTTTTCAAGGTATAAACCTACAGTAATTTCATCCAATGATTGTTTTTTCTCTTTTATTACAATATCATGAGCAATGTTAAAGTAAACTCTCCAAATATTATTACTAAAATCCTCAGTTTTTAACTTCTCATATGCATATAATAAATCTGGATTCTTGTAAAATATTGAAACTACGTTTGCCTCTGCTGATAATTTAAACTCCTTAATCTTTTTTACAGCATTTATGAGTTCGGTTTCATACGCCGTTGGCTCTTTCTTTAATGTTTTAGTTTTTGCAACAGCCATTTACCACAACTCCTCTAGTTCTTTATGAGTCTTTTTTGTTTTTGTTTTATATTCAGCTCCTTCATTTACTTGGTTTTCTAATTTTATGTTTATAGTTTTTTCTTCTGCTTTTTTTGATCCTTGTAATCTAGAAACGACATTGTTTATTTCTCCTTCGATAAATGTCATTATCGTGTTTATAAGATGTCTTTCATCTTTTATTTTATCTCTGTTTCCTAGATATTGAAGAATACTATATTTACAAAACTTAAATGCTATTAATACAATTTTATAATCATAATTTGCTTGTGGTTTCTGTTTTTTATTTGCTATAAATTTCCCTTCATGCAAACCCCTAAGTCGCAATGCCAGATACCTTGGAAATTTTTTACCAATTTCATATTGTAATATTTCTCTAAATATATAGTCGCATAATTCCAACCACTCTTTTTGCTCTTGTTTCTTAGTAATTTTGTCTTCCATTACATCACCTCTGAGTTTATATTAATAGGGCTATTGAAAATACAATAACCCTATTATAAAATATTATTTATTTAAGCATTGTAGCGAATTCTAGAACTTCTTTTAGTTTTTCAATATCATTATTTATTAAATCTTTGATATTAATTTCTAAGTCTCTCATCTTTTTTCCAATCTTTTTTTGGTTATCTACCGAAGTAGATTTTAGAGCCTCTTTAATATTATCAGCAAGTTCTTCTGCTTTTTCATCTTCGATTTCCATAGATTCTTTATCTTTACTCACTCCTATGGATAAATCTACAGCCTTTTTAACTCCGAATTTCTTTGTGCTTTCCCATTTTGCTCTCCAAATTTCAAAAGAAGGATTTTCTAGAATTTGCCCTTTCTTAGTGACTCCAGTTCTATCCTTATAAATTTTACCAAAATACGTAACATTGCCATCTTTGTCTTCCTTTGTGAACATTTGGATTACAATGTCAAAATCATAATCTGCTTTTTTAGCTAAATCTGGTGCCTCACCGATTTTTTTCTTATCTTGTGAATTAGGATCATCATAGATATCTTTTTGATGGGCAACCTCAACGACCCATTTACCAAGAGATGAAAACATAATATATGCTGTTTTTAATTTTTGATTCCAACGTTTGATATGACCCCAATCGCGAGTTGCTAGGTTTAAATCCTCCATATCAATGTCTTTACCTTTTCTTAGTTGTTTTCTCGACCTTTTTTCAACAACTTCATATGCAGCAGCTTGCATATTTTCATATAACTTAGTACCACTATCAATTGAAATAGTGTCAAAATCTTTTAATGCTTCTTCGTCATTTAATTCATCTAAAGTATCTTGTACTTCTGATGCAGACGTTGTACGTAAGATTCCAAGAATATTAGGATTGTTTTCAAGATAATATGTATTGCCATCCTCGCTATCCACTAGATTAATATTAGGAAATGTTCCTGCAAACGTTGATTTTCCAGAACCAGTTGCACCAAACGCTAAAACTTTTCCTCCGACATATGCTAATACTTCTTCTTTTTTCTGAAAACCCATTTATAAAATCTCCCCTTAATTATATTTATTATTTACTGATTATAGATTATCAGGAGGATTAAACGCCTCCTGATATTAAATTACAAAGATATCAATCGTCTAATAGTTTCATCCAAGCATCTTCATCTTTTTCTTTTGTATCAGCTTCTTTATCTTTTTCCTTATCCATTTCTTTTTCTAATTTAGAAACACTTTCTTCTACATCATTAGAAGTATCTTCTTCCTCAAGAAATTGAGATAAGAATACTAAATCAGTTTCTTTATATTTATCCTTGTTGATTGCTAAGATTGGAACTTTTGTCTCCCCTTCGCCTTCGAAGGTAATCAGTGGACGTTTAATAAGCATTCGTTTTTCTTTATTTCCACCAATAGCACATTTACTAAGAGCTTCTTCCTCAGTAATAACATTTAATTCAATGAGGTCTCTAATATCTTCTGGTAGATCGTCTAGGGTAATATTTACTACGCTTGCCCCTTCCAACATTTCCCCTTCAACAGTAATCTCAACAAGCGTTCCTTTTTTTGCAGGAGTGAAACATTTAGCAATAAGTTTTTTGGTGTTTTCAGGTTTTACTTTATCTACTTCAAGTTCAAATGTCTTTATAAATGCCAAACTTTTCTTAATTTCTTTGCCATCGTACTTTCCAACATAATCAACTACAAAACAAGTAATAGGGAAACACGCTTTTTCTTTATCTAATTTACCTACTGCACTTGAATCACATAAAAGTGTTTGAGTAAATACAGCTTTATACTCTTCCTGTTTAGCTTTTGATAAGAATATTGAAGTTATTTCTTTTTTTACAGAAACACTATCATTGTATACTTGATATTTAAGTTGCCCTTTCACATTAACTACAATTCCATTTTCAAGATGTTGCTGTATGTATTCAATTGCGTCATATGCTGATAAGAATTTTTTAATATATGTTTTATCTTTTGCATCTTTTTCCAGACCTACTTTGATATAACATGATTCTGCAATAGATTCTAAAATAGTTTCATCAAATCTATCGTCCCAATCAATAGTAAACTTATTTTCAAAGTCTTCTTGCTTCTTGCCATCTACTTCTTTAATACCATGAACATACACAATATTGTCTCTTTCTGAACCATATCCACCCATCATGTCCGCATAAATAATATTTCCGTTCCCACAATCTATACCAAGATTCATTTGATTCCAAACCCAATCTGACTTTGTAGATTCTTTATCCATTGTAAAAGTGTAGTCGTTTGTTTTTGCTTCACCGATAAGCATAAATTGAGCTTTCCCTTTTTTTAGACCTAATTGTTCATCATTTTTCTTCGCCATATGTATTATTCCTTCTTTCAATATATTATTATTTTATTACCATTTGATCTATTAACAATATATTGATACAGGTGGTGAATTTGCTCTCTTGATTGGTTTCCAACAGTTACCTGAATTCTTCAATCAATCAATCCTTTCTAAATTATTATTTAATATTCATTTAATATTATTATAACATACCTAATTTCACAAAGTCAAAACAAATTTTCAAACTCCAATGAAAGTTCGCTTTTATGTCATTTATCATCCTCTGAAAGTCGCTCATATCAAGGGTTTTAGAATTGAGGGGTATTTCATTTTCTTCATATTTTGCTCTAATTGCGAAATAAGTTCAGAAAGATTATCATACATATTTGCTTTTTTAATAATCTCAGCAAGTTCTCGTTCTGAATAATACTTCTCGTTAATTTTAATTGTTTTATCCTCAACATCATCGTTTTCTACAATCTCATACTCACCATTAAATATAATGGCTCCATCAATTCCAGAAGAATCATCTGAACAACAACGCCTTCTTCATGTATACTTGCTTCAAATACTTTACCAATATATCCACTAATATCACTTGCACCCATTGCGTTCTTTGGTGGATCATTTTTAAGAATTCTAATTTTCATGTTTTCACTCCTTTAAATAAAATAACTGTTTTAATATATTATTATTATTCTTGGTCTTGGTCTTCGATTCTATCGCTCTCTACGATAATATCTTTCCATTCATCTCTAATCATTGTAAGATTATATTTTAAAGCTGTATCAATGCTTACAATGACATCCCTCTCATTAATAAAATTTACATCTTCATCTGAACTATCAAAATTTTCATGAGCTAATTCGATAAGTTTTTCCTTTAATTTATCTTCATCTTCATAAGTTTCTAGATCAACATATGTATCAACCATTACTGTAAAATTAACTTCTGCCTGAATTAAAACACCACTAACTGTATTACTTGCCATTTATAATAATCCTCCTTTTTTATCAAATAAACTAAACTTTTAACCCCAAATAATTCCTTTGCCATCGCAAGCCCTACATTTTTCAGATGTGGTATTAGAAGTCCAACTATCTCCAGTTTTAAGATAAAAACCACTAGGCACTATTCCACTACCTTCGCATACAGGACATTTATGTGGTTTGCCTGTTGTGATATATGTAGTTTTATAAATTGGATGAACTGGATAGAATTCTATTTTCCCAACTTTCATATAGTTATTATCCATATTTCCCTCCTTTCAATTTCAATTACCTTAGATATTAATTATACCATATCCATATATGTAAGTCAAATTATTATTTACTATTCATATAGTTTATTTACTTTACCAATACTGAATATAATCTTCACAACCATTTGCTTCATCGTAGACACAGAATGAATAAGATTGCCATAATGGATTAGGAGTACATTGTGCTCGATAACAATCACTTCGTAATGGGCATTTATCATTCTCACACATAGTCATATCTGCCATTGTAACTACTCCTTCCTTATAGAATAGATTGAATGATTGATTGGATTAACTTTTAACTTCCACTACCTCTTCTACATGATGCCCTCCACAATTCAAACATCTAATAACTAAACATAATTGATGAGAATCATCTAACCTAATGCTTTCCATTAGAGTAAGGTGTGCTCCACAATACTCACAGGTTTTTAAGAGTTTTATATCTTGCATTTTTTATCCTCCTTTATTTTTCCCATTAAAACAGATATTTTTTATTGTTTTCGATATTAAGAAAACTGTTTGAATACCTTCTCTAACTCCTTACCCATTGCATCTCCAATCATTGCTCCGGCTGAATCCAATTGTTCTTTAGTCTTTGAAATATTGACTCTTACTTCTTTATCTAGAATATCGCAAATATCAATAGAAACACTAATATGAAAAGTTGCATCTTTTGTTTTCTGTTCTTTTATCCATCCTACAATTGTTGAGACTCCATTTTTAGCATTAATTAATTCTTCTTTGGTTGTATAGAGATGTATAGTTAATCCTGTATTTTTAATCAACTATTATATTCCACCTTTCTATTTATACGAATACCATTGCAATATTTGCTAATCCTAAAGACGCACAAATTACTCCAGATTTATAACTTCTATCCATTAATAAACTAGCTCCCATACCTAAACACCATCCTGCTGCACCAATACTAAATAAATTACTTAAAGTATACATTGATAAATCATCCTCCTTTCTTCTTTATAAATCCATTAAAACTTGTTTTTTAATTGGTTTATTTTACAGCATTTTTAACAGCATTAGCTAAATCTTGTATAGCATAATATTGAGGGTTAATTAAATGTTTTATCCCATCTGTTAATTCAGACATTCCAAATATCAAATAGATAAGAACACTAATT
>Ga0209728_1001374_pt1 | contig 15105 bp, 14 predicted proteins | sample RifGroD1_FD_183997 | JGI IMG/M metagenome (GOLD analysis project Ga0209728, IMG submission 183997) | Groundwater microbial communities from Rifle, Colorado, USA - Groundwater D1 (SPAdes) (version 2) | ecosystem: Environmental > Aquatic > Deep subsurface > Groundwater | place: Rifle, Colorado... | reverse complement strand
TCTGTAGGAGATTCCATGCGTTCAGCTAATATTCAGTTCCTAATTAGTATTATACGCTTATTTTAGGTAATGTCAACTAGTTTAATAAAATTATTTTACACTTCACACAATAGAATAAAACAAGAGTTTGAAAGTATTTATGTAAAAGAAAAGAAGCTTATTCGCCTCTTAGAGTATCAGTGTGTAATCTAAATCGTTTGTCTAGCTCACAATATACAGCAATGTTTTTATTCTCTAATAAAATCTCTTCAATTAATTCCTCAGTGAAGGGAATGCCTTTTTTAATTATTTTTACAATTTCATCCTCATCATTTATTAATTTTAATACATAGGATGGCACTAACATTTTTAAACCTCCTTTACTAATTAAATTTCCTGATATTTAATATTAGTCTATTTCCGAGGCAATTACAATAGCAAAACAGAATTATTATTTTAACATTGTGTGTGACCTCTATTGTCTTAGTGGTGTATTTGTATTAGTTTGGATATCTGAGGGAACAGAAGGCATTGTGGAAGGTCTGAAGGGATTATATAGGATAAGGAGCATAGGCAAAAAGATAATAAAAAAAGAAAAGAGTAGTATTTCTACTACTCTAAACTAATGCTTTATTCCATGAGTTTAAATCATTTTCAATTTGTGTAATTAATACATCCATTATGCTTTCAACTTTTATAGGTGTTTTCCCGTGAAGTTTAGAAAATGGAAGATGTAAATCTGATTTCCATATGAAGTCGATGTAACATAGTTTATCAATTTTCTTAACTTGTTTTAGGAGTTTTTCAGCATCTTGTTTAGTTGGCGTTTATTGGACTAGGTTGTGACTAATATAACCAATTGATCCCTCAGTATGTACATACCATTGACATCGACTTTTATTCATTCTTTAACACTCCTTAAATTTTATTCTACTTCATAAACTTCTACATAATAGACATTGGAATTTGTTTGAAAGTTTTCTGTTTTCGCCATTGTTTCAGCTTTTGATTTATTTGAAAACATTTTGATAATACCTGTTGCTCCGCAGAGTGCATATACTTTTTTCATTTGCAATTCCTCCTTTAGATATTTTATTTATGTAACTAAGTAAGATTATAGTTGATAGGTAACACAATGTCAAACTATTTTATTTTAGGTTTTAAGGCTCGTAGATAGGGATATAAGCGGTTTGATTATAGATGGAGGTAATTGTGTATTAAGCAAAGAAAAAAGAAGCTGTAAAACTCCTTAAGATCCCCATTGTGCATATTCTGTTAGTTCGCTCATTTCGAATTTTTCTCCCATACAAACGCCGATAATATCAAAATTATTATTATAGATAAATACCATATTTTGTGCTTCATTAGTTTTTAACATAACTCCTTTTTTAACATCCTGATTAAGTATATAAAGGTATTCATCTTTAATCTTCATTAATCCTTTTTCAGTTTTAAATACTTTGTAAAGGATTTTCTGCTCATCTTTCCATTTTCCTTTTTTGTGGAATTGTATTCCGGTATCCACTAGCATTTGTGTATGTTCCAGTTTGTTAGCAGTAATTCTCTCAAATTTATTTTTAAGATCCATATCAAGGTTGAAAGGATTAAATTTTAGATTTTCACTGACATAATTAGTTGACTGTAAGTAGGCGAATAATTTAGGTTGATCAATTTGTTTTAAGATAATGGTGAGTTGTTGCTTATAGTTAAAAATCACATTATTTAATCCTTCAGCATAAAAACAAGGGTTTAAGTTGTTGGCTTTTATCATGCGCTTAAGTTCGGTTAATTTGATCATATGTATTTTACCTTCTTTCTTTTGATTATGATTTGAATTGGATAGTAATTAATAAAAACCTATGCCATTAGTATAGCACAGGTTAAATGTTTTTAGCAAATATTATTTTAACATTTACAATGAGATATTATAAATTATTTTCCGCATCCTCCAATAATCCAAGGTCAATAATTTTATCATCAGTGATAATATTTGGTGTATTGTTGGAATCGACTGAACACTCGAACCATTTTCCTTTTACATTGTTTGCTGTTAGAACCATGAAAGTATTGCCATTTTCGACGGTTAGAGTTGTATGGTAATAGGATTCTGATGGATTGTAGAGGGAATTTGTGAGGGTTAGAGTTAATAATAGTTTTTTCATTTTTTGACCTTCTTTCTTAAATTAATTGAAATTCTTTAGCAGTACGGATTTCAGATTGATTTAATCCAACGAAGTCCTGTCTGTATACCATCATAGACAAAGAACATAATTCTAGCTTTTGATTTCCTTCAGCTTGTTTATAAGCTTTTAAAACTTGTTCAATTGATAAAGATTTGATTTTTTCTAATTCAGTTTGTTTTTCATTTCCTTGATTTTTTGAGCGTTCGCGTTCTGCCTTGATTGCCATGATATCAGATTCTAGGAGTTTAGATGCTGTGATAAAATCCTTAATACCTTGAATATAATAGGGGAATGATCGACCAGATAATAAATGATCTTTTATGTATTGATCATATGCATGATGAGGGTTATTATCTGATAGAAGATATAAACGACAGGTATTTGCTGCCTTTGCCATGTCTTGTTTAGTTCTGCGCTTGGTCATTTGGTTTAGCTCCTTTTTGATAGATTTGATTTAACTAGTTGATATTGATAGTATATCAAATGATTGTGTTAGTTGTCAAAGAAATTTTATATTATGATTTATAGATATCGATACAAGAAGAAAAGAAAAAAACAATAGAAGTATAAATTTGTATTTCGACGCGATAGCTAGAAATACAACATACGGTCTTAGATCACTGCATTAGATGATTATAATATTAAAGATTATTATAATAAATCTAATTAGAGTTGATAAGTGCTATTTTGAGCTTGTCTCAAAATTGAAAGGCTGCTGCAAGCTATTGTTTTTTGATTAAAGAAAATTTGTCACTTTGATTTTTCCTTTATAACTATAATATAATCAAAATATCAAAGTGACAAATAATTATAAATTTATTATAATTCTATATCTAATTCTAATTTAGTTTTCTTTACATTGTCTTTAATATCTGTTGCATGTTTAATTATTAGATTATTTCCTAATTCTAAATTATCATTTATGTAATTTTTGCCTGCCCTTCTTTCTATTTTCTGACTTTTATCATTATCTTTTAATTTTCCTATAATTTTTGACTTTGCTTCTATTGCTCTATTATGTCTTTTACTTGCATTATCAATAGTTTTACTCATTATTTCAGCATTTAATATAGATTTTTCTTTAAATTTATCACTTTTAGATAATTCATATTTATAAATATCATCGGCAATAGCATCAAAAACATGTTCCTCATTAAATAGGATTTTATATGATTTATAGTAAAAAGCTATATTAAGTTCCTTTAATATAATATCGTCAACTTTATTTTTGAATGTTTCCCATAATCCAAACTGTATTACTTTCTGTTTGCTATTATCACAACCTAATTCTTTCATTATGTCTTTTTCAGTTTGCATAATAAAAGCTTTTTCCTTGTCAGTACCCTCTCTATAATTTAGTTTTATTTCATCATTCGCATAATATTTATAATCTATTTGCTCCTCTTCATATTGGTCTATGTATTTAGTCTTTATTATATTTGTACCATCTTCCAATACTTCCGCCATTAAGATTGCTTCAGCTATGGTAATTTCTCTAGACCACAGCACTAGACATTGATTCTCTAAATTATCTAACGCTTGAATTAAATTTCTCTCTAACATACTATCATTAAGATCATACCACTCTTTAACTGTTTCGGGATCTATATTCATAAATTTAGATAGTTTTGGAATTCTTCTTTTACAATATACATAATTATCATTGATCATCTCAAATTCTTTTAGTAATTGATTTTTACTTAAAAATACTCTTCCAAATCCTAAAGTTCTTGAATTGCCTTTTTGCAATAATAAATCCAATATTAAATTCTCAATATTTTTAATATATTCTGTTGTGTTGTGTGCCCCTCCTCTAGCATTCATTTTTATTACTGGGGTTTCGTATATTTCATCAATTATGAATTTGTTTCCTTCTTTATGATATCTGAAATATCTTGCGAATTCTTCTAATTGTAATTGCTTGCTTTTTCCTGTTTTTATTTTCTCTTCTAAGATAGCACAAAGAGATTTATAATTTTGAATTGAATTAGATGTTTTGACGTATTCTTTTAGTTTAGATATATTCATTTATTTAATTTACTCCTTCTGATATTAGATTATTTTCTTTTAAAAATATCATTGTTTTATTATAGTCTTCAGCTTTTACCTTAAATTTAATGTTTCTATACTTTTGTTTAAATATTTTTTCTTTTGGAATTCTTCTCTTACTTTTTGGGTTTTTAGGTTTATTCGATGGCATATGACTCCAAGCATGATAATTAGTATTAAGTACATTCCACTGAGGATTATTCTCGTATTCTTTTATGTATTGTGTTTCTAGTTCTCTTAGTTCTGGTTCGCTTATATCTTCACAGATTTCTAATATATCAAATGTGGCTCCATCTTTTAGCATTTTTAATGTTAATAAATTCTTATTGTTTTTACCTTTATGTTGGATATACCTATGTCTAAAACTTGTAGTTGTTGAACCTATATAGATGTCATTGTTTTCATTCAAAACTATTTTGTATATTCCAGTTTTATTTTCATCATCTTTAGATATTAGGAAATTTGGGAATACTTTTCTATTGTTGCCTGTTCCTCTAAGGTCAGTTTTTTCTAAAGGAATATCAAATATCTCAGTAATAATAATCTTTTGACCTTGTTTTATGTATGTACAATATCTTTTTAATTCTTTAAATTGTGATCTCTTACCACTGGTTCCGCTTCTTATTGGCATATCTAAAAATATACAGAGTTCTTTATAGTTCTTAAAGGTCATTCCTTTGGTCAGTTTATTTATTTTCATTTTTTATTTTACTCCTTCTTCTAAAGCTTCATTAAAATGTTTTAACATATTGCAAGCACCTTGATTAGTAATTTCTACTACTAATTTAGTTTTATTATTTGATATTACTGTAATTTGTTCATCATCTAAAAATCTAAGTAAATGGAAAAATTCTTCATCTTTAAATTTTCCATTTTTAATTGTGTATGGTATTTGTAATGTGCTACCTGTTTGACATGCTTCTTTTAAAATATCGGTGAATTTTGCTTTTGATTTCATTTTTTATATTACCTCTTTCATAATTTTATTTTAGTATTTACTTATGGTTCGATGGATGAAAGGTAATAGGACAATAGTGCTATGTATGGCCGGATCTATAGATAGTATTAGTGGTGGTTAGCATGTTTTCTCCTTTCAGTTTATTTGGCAAATATTGCCTAGAGAATAATTTGAATATCTCTAGAGTTTCAGTATATCAGTTGTGTGGATGGTTGTCAAATATTATTTTAGTGTTTTTGTTGTGATCGGGAATTAGGATTTGAGATTGTTTAGAATATGGTCTGATATGCGCTAGGATTGATTGTAAGAGGTTTTATGTAGATGGGTGAAGGGATTATAAGGGGAATAGAAAAGAGACTCGTTTGAGCCTCTTAGGGAATTTATTTTATTCTATTTTATTTTGTGGTTTATGTTTAGCGTGCTGCTTCAGCAATTGCCGGAATGCTTTCTAGTTTAATTTGTTCAGCTAGTTCTATTAATCGCTTCATACTAAACCTGTTACTTTCTTCTAGTTCGATTTCTTTTAGACTGTTTGCAATGCTCCAGGAGTTGGAATGATCAATTTTGTGTGAGTATGTTTCGAGGGAATAATATCCAGTGCCATTGTAGCGTTTGAAGTATTTAATGTTGGTATAGAATCTTTCTGTTGTGGTTTCGTGGGTAAGTTTCAGGAGGTTTGGGTATTCGTGGTCATAAGAAGGATTATACATGTAGTTTGCTAGGTCGATGCGGAAACCGTTTGTGGTTTGGATTTGGGATAATTTTTTGAGGTTTGCAGGTTTAAGATTTCTTGCCATTTTGGGTACACTTCCTTTTAATTTATTTTTGGTTTGAATGATTTATGTAATTGATAAGGTGGATTAATTAACAGTATATAGATTTACGTTGCAGTTGTCAAGGAAATATTTATTTTTAACTTTTGGGTGTATATTCCCTATAGATACTATATAGGATATTTACACCCAAAACTAATTAAATTGCTGATACAATTTCTAAAGCTTTCCTGTTGGCGTTGTCGCTCCTGTAAGATTGCCATGCCTCAATTGTAGGTGTCCACCTAAATCCATTCTTTTTAAGTTGTGTCCTGATTTCTACTGATGGTTTTCCATTGAAAAATATTTGTAATCTATGCGCTTCTACATTGTCTACTATTCTAATTCCATTAGTTAAAGTTGATTCTGATTCGATTATGATCTCTTTGTTTTCTTGCTGTGATAGCCTTTCAAGGTGTGCAATTCTGTCTTTAATACCTTTTATCCTTCCATTGCTATTAGATAGGACATAGGCAGGAAGAGACTGATTTCCTTCCTTTTTAGCATTGGAATTATATGCTTTATATTCTGCATGTTCTTCCAGTGCTTTAGCAAGTTTTTCTTTTAACTTATCAATAGCATTTGCATCATTAGATTTAATAATTCTATCTCCGGTAACAATTGCATCAATTTTGTTATAAATGTCTTTGAATTCTTCGTATTCCTCCCATAGCTTTCCTTCTCTGTTTAGATATTTATTGTGTTTACTCATGTTATAGTTTGATGGGCCAGAAATAAATGCGCTGACATGGTTTGCATCATTCGCATTGCGTTTATTAATCCAATTAGCATATTTGGAGGAATAAGAAGCGAGAAGGTTATCAAGTTTTATTTGTGCTTCAGGGGATACTTTGAGTTTAGCAATATTGATTGCTTTGGCAACTTCTGCAATTTGTTGGTTATATTCATTTGTCGCGGAATTTGGAATGTAGTCTGAGAAGCTCATATTTTCTTTTGATCGTTGTGCTAGTGATTCATTGATAGGATTGGTAGAGACTGTTATAGATGATTTCGGTTCTTCTGTTATGGCTGTTATAGAAGAATCTGGATTCTCTATTGCTTCAATTTTGGTGAAACTATTTAGACCATAATCCCTATGATCGATTTTAACTTCTTCAATGTAATACTCATTGCTGAAATATTCATCTTTTGCATAATTGCATTTATATGAACCATTTCCAGTTGTGATAATTGCATAACCTTCTGCATCGATTGTTATAGATGTTATTTGATTAGCTATAGAAGAATTAATCCTGGTTATGATTGCTTCTAATTCAGGTGTAGTAAATTCTTCAATGTCTCCATTGATTGCAACATACTGAGGGCCAGACATGATTTTATTTACAAGCTGTTCTTTGTATTCGTCATAAGGTGCAATTTCTTCTTCAATTTCTACAACTTCAGTAACTTCAGTATTAGCAATTTCTCCTTTTGTACTTTCGATCCGTTTAACCTTGATTATATCGCCATCAGAGAATAATCCAGCAATACTTTTAGCAGAGAATGTGAGAGCAACTTTATTACAGCCATTTGCACCAGTTGTGCTTAATTTCTCTCCTCTTTTACCTACCATAGTTAAGTAATAACGGTCATTGTAAGTTGATGTTATTTCGTAAATAGTACCCTTTGGGACACTATACATGCTAGAAGTAATGCCGAATGATTTGATAACCTTGAGGAAAGATCCCTTTTCTACATCAGTTCCAATTGCATCAACAAACGAGAACACCTTTTCTTCTGCGGTGATTCCTTTAAGAAAATTGTTAACTTCCTTTTTGGCTTGCTTGAGTGCTGCAACATTAGGAAGGACTTCAATAGACAATGTTGGATCTGAGAAGTGTTTGGCCTTTAAGAAGAGAATGTTATATTTTGTTTTTGATAGTTCACCGGATAAGGTGACTTTCTTTAGACAGTATTCACCATTGCTGTATTGATTGTCTACGATGAAAATGTCGTTGTCATTCTTGACAGGAAAACCAGTGACCTTTACGAAATCGTTAATTTTTAGCATTGCTAACACTCCTTTAATGATTAACTAATTTCCTATAGTATATCATAAAATTAATAGGAATAGTCGTTTTATAAAAATTTATTTTTATAGTTATGGATTTGTTGGAATTATTGTTTCCTATTATATAGGGATAAATTTAGTACATACAGAATGAAGGTTAATAAGGTTATTGTATTATGTTAGGTTTATAGGCCCTAGAAGGGCATTTTAAGACGTTTAGAGTTAATAGAGGTATGTCATATGTCAACAAAATAAAAAGGACTCTATTTGTGAGTCCTTTAGTTTCTTATACAGCTTTTATAATTTGGATATATCTTCTTGCAATCACATTTTCCATTTTCATTCAAATAAACTAATTTAACTATGACTTGTTTGCTCTGTGCTTTTAGTTCTTTTACTCTATCTTCCATTTCCTTTAGTTTATCATAAGGATTAATAAGTATTGATCCCTTAGATGATTTTTCTAGATATTCACAAATTGGTAAGTACCAAAGTCTTTCCATTTTCATTTTGCCATCTTCCTGCTCAACATACATTGCATTGATTGAGTAATCAGTGTCTTCTAATTGATAAGATAATTTTAGCATCTTATAAGCAACTCCTTCAGTTTTATTTAATTTGATTCTACTTATAAGAGTATATTCGCTATTGATGCAGGATATTCCTTTATTTTATTTAAAGATTTAGAGAATTTTATCATTGTTTATATTGATGATGGTATAATGATTTAACTATGATAGATTATGTCAGGACAAAATTAGTTATAATTATTGTAATCAAATCTTATGCCAACGTGTAAAATGGATGGATAAGACAGATAGAAGCAAGAAATAAATATATGGTGTGAGAACGACAGAATGGGCCTTTTAAGCTGTTTAGAGTTTAGAGGGTTATATAGGTATGTAAATATTTATTTTAGGGTTTATACTAAAATTTTTCTACACGGTATCGGGTGTGTCGTGATTTTAGGTGTTTTGGCATGGGAATTGATTAGAGATATTTTAATATGTTTTGGTTTTTGTGGTTTGAAATGTATAGTAAAATAGTATAGATTATATCTTAGTAACTTAGTTGGTATTAATGTATAGTGGAATGATAGGATATGATATCATAGTAATATTGTAGGTATTAATGTTGAGTTGTTTAGTTGGTATTATAGTGTAGTAAGATTGTTGGTATTAGTTTAGATTATGATTGTATATGATTAGTGATATGTAATCATTGTAATCATGAAATGAGGTTAAAATGATAGTATAATGTGATAGTTATTATAATGAAGATGTAATGTAGTCAAGTGACCGTATTACATGGTAGTATGATTAGAGAAAATGGTTATGTGATTTTATTTATCATAATGAGTTCATATGACTGCATTAAGCGTTTATGTGATTATATAATAGTATGTTAAATATAGTTAGTATCTTTTTTTTATACTAGGTATACATTTGTATAGTGGAACATTATAGTGATTACAGTTGTAGTTGTGTTTACATTTGTAATACTTCAATGACTTCGGCTATGTTATGCAAATCGACTATAAATGAATGATCATTCATTTTAGAATTATAAATAACATCAAGGCCCAATAATATGCTCATTCTTTCTGTATTCACCCCATTTTCTCCCGATCAAATCAATTCGACAAATCATTACCGAGTGCAGCAGGTATCAAGGCCAGGACATTATCTTATCCTAACTCTCTTATCATTTCTGCCTCAAAATTCCCCTTCTAGCCTCTCCAAATCATCCGGTCCATACAATTCTACCCTCAAATTATCTGAATGTTACACATTCCCATTGTGTAACATTCAGAATAGAGCAGGATTCAAGCTATAAGCGGTCTGTAGGGTTTATGTGTTCAGCCGGACGCTGTTGTCTCAGTTTGTCATAGGATTAGACTATAGACAAAAGTGGTGTTAGACTTTACTTTCAAAAACCATGCCAACTATGATGGATAGGTGGGCGTATCTTTACAAACATTATCTCCTTTTATTCGACAGTATTCGACACAGTTCTTCAACAAACACAGGAAACCTGCTCTACGACTGCGATATATGGTTTTTATAAAATAAATATAAATATTTTCATTTAAAATTAAATTAAAATAACAAATCATACTTTAATAAAAATGTCAATACTAAAATCTCCTTTTACAAAAATAAATTTCATAAATCTCAAATCAATCACAATTTTTCCCTTCGTATTTTCTTCGCAAAAACATAATCAACACAACAATTTCCACTCATATAAATCAATATTCAAAATCACAAAACTCATCAAAAGTTAAATAAATTTACAAAATAAATCATAATAATTTCAATCCTTAACATCATACAAACCCTAATTTACAACAATTTCTGGCACATTCTATTACATAAAATAACACAAATAATTCCACAAAAATCATCTATAAAATCACATCTAATATTCCTCAATTACAAAATCTATTTCAATCCAATCGAACAAATTACAAAAACAATAATCACAATAAATGCATCCATAAAAATCAGAATATCCACTTATATAAAACCTCCATAAAATCCTTATGCAACAGCACTTACATCTATTATACTATAATCCCTTCCTATATAGAGGGGCATATGTTTACATTATAACTCGAATCAATTATATCATATATGCGACTCCTTAAAATTTAATGAAAATATTTTCCCAAATCTAAAATATTAAAAAAATTAAATCCATTCCATAAAAATTTACCAGACATTACAAATCTAATAATCCCTACATCCTTACTCTCACAACCATTACAGCAAATCACTCGGACAAAGTGTATATATACTATTACACATCATCCGAACAAATCTCCGTAACACTACTCTAACAATACTTTCAAGGATTTAAGAAATAATTCCTTTGGTAAAAATTTGTGTATAATTAAATTTTTATAAATACTAAAATAAAATTTCTTGACATTGCTCCAATAAAGTGTTATAATTATCACAGGTACAAATCTGTACAAAATTATTACCTAGAAAGGAGTACCACTAATGAATAATCTTAACCAATTTTCTAACTATAAATCACAACTAAAATCAATATCCAATGTCTATTCCATTGCTCAAGATTTTGACTACATCCTAAACAACATATTCTGTACATATTCTTTCAATAAAGGTAAAACTAAATGGAGAGAAATCAGTTTCCAAATTCCTAACCCATTCAGACAAAACATATCAATAGAAATTCATCATGTAGAATCTGGGCATGGAATTGATCAAGCAAGATTAGCAGCTAAGAGTGAGATGGAAAAGTATATTGAGTATTTGATTGGGAATGGTTTGGATTCTAATCAATAGATTAAAATCTATTTGTAAATATATAAATAAATAAATAAAATATGTTGACATGATTATTATTGTATAGTATAATTATCTAAGGGATAACTATGAAATAAATTCGGAGGGAGGAAATATATTGATGCTTCTATTATTGCCATTACATATACAAATTAATATTGTTGCTAGTGATTTTACATAAGTATAAAATAAAATTATCAAATATTTGAAGATGAAAGAATTAATCATTAAAATGTTAGAAATTGATCAGTAATTTATCCAACAAAACAGCAAAACAAAAAAGAAAGAGGTTAAAATATAAAATGGATATATCTAAACTAACAATTGGGATGACATTTAAAAATTATAAAGAATTATGCTTATTTTTAGATATGCCAGTTAAAGCTGGTAAAAGTAAAATACTACAATTAGAAGACCTATCTAGATATTGTGTATTCACTAGAGACAAACAAAAATATATTGTTACTGAGATATTTATTGAACCATTAGCAAAAATGGAATATGTCAATGGAAATAATTCTAAATATGTTGAACATATAAAATACATGCTATTACATAAACTTTCAACTTGTGATGGGTATACATGTACATTTACAAAGAATAATCTATTTGAATTCCTCGGTATGGTTAATCCATTCTATTCTAAGAAAGCTTTTATTAAGAAAATTATCCAAACTAACAATTCTGATATAAGTGATTTCGATATAAATCATTTCTACATGCGATCCAATGATAGAATGACTAGAATTCTATTTGATTCATTAAATAGTTTAAAACGTCAATTCTTAATTAGTTATAGAGAAGTAGATATGATAGTAAGATTAAATGAAAAAGGAATAAAAGAACATAATGAAGCAAATAAAGAAGAAATAAAATTAATAATGGATATTAAGCGTCAAGTATTACTTGACATGAAATTGACTTCAATGATGCAAATAATATTTAAATTCAAAACAGAAGAATTTTATAGAAGGGTGACAGGTATTTTAAAAGAAGAATATGATATTGAATACACTTACAAACAATTTGAGTTAATATTTACTAAGGAAAATATATTAGAAGAAATAGAGATATTAGAATCTAAAGAACATAAAATAGAATTGAATGATAAAGTTTGTGATGTTGTTAATAAAAATGCTTATAGTACATATAAAAAGAATATTGAAAAGTATGAAAGAGAGTTAGAGGAGTATCTACTAAGTGATGAATTAGCTATAGGTAATTTTAATGAAACTGGTTTTAGTGGATTTAGATTAAAGTTTGAGTATTTAGATTTTCAATTAGAGTTAACTGAGTATCTATTAAGATTGGATAAATAAAGGATTTTTAGGTATTTAAAAAGTTGACACACAAAAAGGTTATAAAAGAACGTACCCCCTAATACTATATATGTTGTTTGTGTGTCAACTTTTTATTTCTTTAATTTCATTGATAACAAACAACAAATAATCGATTTAATAATATAATTCATGGAAATTATTTTGTGTCAACAAAATAATTTGAATGAAAAGCCTCCTGCAAGGACTAGTGTATTCATTATAATATTTTATTATTATTTTTATTTATAGTATATTTATATAAATGGTTACTGGTGTGCCACAGCTTTTCTAAACATTCGCTATCGCTTCATGTTTAGGATTTAATTCTTGAATTAATTTATAAATATAAAAATAAAATACTTGCAATTCGTAAATAAATAGTGTATAATTATAAGAGAGGGATAAAATTTATTGATTTAGTTTTTATTTTGAGATTGGGGGAACATGTTTATGATGATTTTAATGATTACATATTGATATATTGCATATTGCATATTATATATTAAGACAAAAGAAAGAAATAAAAAGTTTATTGTGAGAAGAATAATAAGTAGTAAGGAGAATAAAAATAAATGACATATGAATTGAGACCATATCAATTAGAATCTGTAGAAGCAGTAAAAAATCTCAAAGAAGGAGAATTAAAATAATGAAAAAAGCTTTAGATCAAAACAATAAGTTTGTAGATATTATAGAGTCAATATCTGAAAATACATATCATTGCTCAGTATGCGGAGAGAATCTTACAAGAAAATTTGGTGCTCAGAAACAATATTATGCTCATCCAAAAGGACTAGGTGAAGAGTGCGAACTAAAAATGAAATTAATACTAAAACAAGAAGAATTAATATTACAACAATCTGAATCAAATATTCTCTCAGATGAATTTTATAACAAACAATTTGATGATGTTGAAGTAGAAATGTCTGATTATATGTCAGAAGATGGGTATTGGTTGACGAAAGAGCAGAAGGATATTATCTTTAGTACAGAGGATAGGGTTAAGGTATCGGCGTTGGCTGGCAGTAGTAAGACCACGACTCTTTACTACTACGCAAAAACTAGACCACATAAAAAGATATTGTATATTGTGTATAATCGTAGCATGAAAGAAGAGGCATTGCTTACATTTGGAAAATTAAGGAACGTTTCAGTGATGACTTTACACGGATTAGCTTACTCCTTCTGTGGAAAATATTATAGAGACAAATTAACTCTTAATTATGGCACAGTTGATATTATTAAAGACTTAAAACTTGATTGGAATAAAGATATGGAATTAGCAGTCAAAGTGAATGAGATGATGAAGAATTATATGCTAAGTGATGCTGAGAAATTTGAAGACTTAGAAATATTTAAAGAAGATGATATGAGAAATAGTATTTTATCATGCTCTCATCGTTTGTGGGAATTAAAAAAGTCATATAAAAATTCAGTAAAGATCGAGCATGATTTCTATCTCAAGTGCTTCCAGGAGTCGCATACAGATTTATCTAGTAAATATGATATAATCATGAACGATGAAATGCAGGACAGTAGTTTAATGATGTTTGATATAATAAAAAGTGCTAATACTACTGGTCTGATTGTGGTCGGAGATTATCTACAGTCAATTTACTCCTTTAGGCACTCAGTTAATATTATGCCTATGTTTGACGCAAAGGAATATAAACTGACTACATCTTTTAGAGTTTCACAGAATATAGCTCATGTATGTAATTTACTTGTATCTGATTTTATTGGCGATAACATAAAGATGAAGGGATTTAATTCTAAGCAAACAATTGTAGATAGAATTGACAAATCAAAACCTTATGTTTGTCTATGCCGTACTAATGCGTATATCTTTGCTGAGATTGCTGATGCTTTAAGTGAAGATAAGGATAAAAGATTATTCTTTGAATCTGGATATCAGAGTTATAATTTTAATAACCTCAAGGACTGTCTATTTTACAGTCAAGGACATCCTACTAAAAATAAAATATTTTCTAAATTTAAGGATTACATAACTATGAAAATATTTGCAGAACGCACAGATGACATTGAACTTTTATCATTAATTAGAATGGTAGACAAATACGGAAATAGAATAGTTGATATTGTGGATGGTATTAAAAATAATGCTGTAACTGATAAGAAGAAAGCAGATATAATATTTTCCACATGTCATCGAGCGAAGGGTATGACGTACTCACTACCAGTATACATAAGTGGAGATTATTTAGATATTGAAAACTTGTATAAGAAAAAATATCTCACTCCCCAGGAAGAGCTTAGTGATAAAGATAAAGAAATTTTAGAAAAAGATTTAAGCGAAGAACTGCACATAATTTACGTATCCATAACTAGACCATCAGGAAAAATTGAGGTTAGCGATAGTATTAAGAGATATTTATTAATGAGATATAAAGATAAAGGACATGAATTGCACAATGTAATAAATAATAATGAAGGTGGTAAATAAATGTCAATTGAAT